>RCMZ01000046.1_pt1 | contig 72874 bp, 53 predicted proteins | sample 2041141 | NCBI WGS metagenome assembly RCMZ01 (sample SAMN09708263, study PRJNA481090) | Wastewater metagenome, whole genome shotgun sequencing project. | biome: sewage; isolation source: Davis station wastewater (DW) | place: Antarctica: Davis Station | collected 2010-03-01 | reverse complement strand
CCGCTCCCGTGCCGCCCGCGCGGCGCGGCGGATCAGGCGAGGGGCGTCGCCGCGTCGCTGCGGGCGAGGCGCTCGGCCAGCGCGGCGGCGTCCAGCGGGCGGGCGTAGAGATAACCCTGGACCTGCCGGCAGCCGTGGCGGCGCAGGAAGTCGCGCTGCGCCTCGGTTTCGACGCCCTCGGCAATGGTTCCCAGGCCGAGGTTGGCGGCCATGCCGATGATCGCGACGGTCAACGCTGCGTCGTCGGCGGCGTCCGGCAGGCCGTTGATGAACGAGCGGTCGATCTTCAGCTTGTCGAAGCGGATGCGCTTGAGATACGACAGGCTGGAGTAGCCGGTGCCGAAATCGTCGATCGCCAGCGTGATGCCGAGCCGCTTGATCCGCTGCAGCGTCTGCGCGACCTGCTCGATGTCTTCCATCAGCACGCTCTCGGTGACTTCGACCTCGAGCAGCGCGGGCGGCAGGCCGCTGTTGCGCAGCGCCTGTTCGATGAGCGCGACGATGTTGCCGTGGCGGAACTGGACGGCCGAGAGATTGACCGCCACCGGCTGCACCGGCAAGCCGTCCGCCCGCCACTGCGCGTTCTGCCGGCAGGCCTCGTTGAGCGCCCACTGGCCGAGCGGCTGGATGAGCCCGGATTCCTCGGCGATCGGGATGAACTTGCCCGGCGGCACCGTGCCCAGCGTCGGGCTGTGCCAGCGCATCAGCGCCTCGTAGCCGATCAGGCGGCCGCTCGCCAGGTCGAACTGCGGCTGGTAGTGCAGCGCGAGCTCGTTGCGGGTGAGCGCCTGGCGCAGGCTGTTTTCGAGCGCGAGATGCTCGGAAACGCGAACGTTCATGGCCGGCGCGAAGAACTGGAAGTTGTTGCGGCCGTTTTCCTTGGCGTGATACATCGCCGTGTCCGCGTTCTTCAGCAGCGCGTCGGGGTCGGCGCCGTCCTCCGGAAAGAGCGCGATGCCGATGCTCGGCGTGACGTTCAGTTCGTGGCCTTCGAGGCTGAACGGTTCGGCGACGACCTGCAGGAGCTTTTCGGCGACGTGCGCCGCGTGGTCCGGCGTTTCCAGTTCGGTCAGCAGGAGGACGAACTCGTCGCCGCCCAGGCGGCTCACCGTGTCGCTGCCGCGCACCGCCGACCGCAGGCGACGCGCGGCCTCGATCAGCATCTGGTCGCCGATCGCGTGGCCGAGCGAATCGTTGATGTTCTTGAAGCGGTCGAGGTCGAGGAAGAGCACCGCGATCTTCCCGCCCTTGCGTGCGGCGAGCCCGATCGCGTGCGTCAGGCGGTCGCGTAGCAGGGTGCGGTTGGGCAGCTTGGTCAGCGGGTCGTACTCGGCCAGGTGGCGCAGGCGCACCTCGTAGGCCTTGCGCTCGGAAATGTCGGAAAAGGCGGAGACGTAGTTCGTGATCTGCCCGTTCTCGTCGTGCGCCGCCGTGATGCTCAGCCATTCCGGGTACACCGAGCCGTCCTTGCGCCGGTTCCAGATCTCGCCGGCCCAGGCGCCCGTGCGCGTCAGCGACTCCCACATCGCGCGGTAGAACGCGGCGTCGTGATGGCCGGAGTTGAGCAGGCGTGGCGTCTGGCCGACCGCCTCGTCGCGGGTGTAGCCGGTGATGCGGGTGAAGGTGTCGTTGACCTCGATGATGCGGCTTGCGGGGTCGGTGATCAGCATCGCTTCGGTGCCGCTCTCGAAGACCTTGGCCCACACGCGCAGGCGCGCGTTGCGCTCGTCGATGTTTTGCCGGTAGCGCGTGAAGAGCGCGGCCAGCCAGCGCGCGTAGAGCAGCGACAGGACGAAAGCCGAGGCCAGCGCGATGCATAGGGCGATGGCGGTGCTCCGGAGCAGGCGGGCGACGTCGTCGCGCAGTCCGTTGCGGCGGTGCTCGACGGCTTCCTGCAGGTCGTCGAGGTAGACGCCGGCGACCAGCACCCAGCCCCACGGCTCGACGTTGTCGACCAGCGAGAGCTTGGGTGTGGCGCGCGCGGTCTGCGGGTTCAGCCAGGTGTAGTGCGCGATGCCGCCGCCGGCGCGGCTGGTGTCCATGATCTTGCGGGCGACCGCCTGCTCGGCGGCCGGCAGTTCGGAATACGGCCGGCCCTCGGCCGCCGGATTGCTCGGCGAGACGAGAACCCGCCCGGCGCGGTCGAACACCGCGATGTAGCCGTTCTTGCCGAAGCGCGTCGCGCGCAGACGTTGCAGCGTTTGCCGCTGCAGGTCTTCCTCGACCTTGTAGAGGTATTCGCCGGTGCCGATCAGCCAGCCGAAAGGTTCGAACAGGCGCACGTAGGCGATCTTGTCGGCCATCGCGCGCGCGTTGTCGGGCGGATACCAGCGGTAGCGCGAATAGCCGCTGCGCGCGGGGTTGTCGGTCGCCTCGATCAGCCCGCGCATCACGTAATGCCCGGTGTCGTCGCGGTTGTCGGCGAAGGAGCCGCCTTCCAGGTGCGGCGCGGTGGGCAGCAGGATGCAGCGGCCGTCGAGGTCGTCGATGAAGAAGTAGCCGCGCCCCTGGTAGAAGCGCATCGGGCGCAGCGCCTCGACGATCAGGCGCTTGATCTCCGCCTCCGGGCGCCGGCCCTTCTCGCGCCGGTAGATGGCGTCGGCCATCTGGAAGACCTGGTCGACCTGCTCGCGGATGTCGGCCTTGAGCACCTGCTCGGTGGTCGAGCGGACGTAGTCGAGGTAGTTGTGCGCCGAAGCGATCTCGGTGCGCAGCAGGGCCTCCTGTCCGCGCAGGGTGTCGCTTTCGAGGCTGGCGATGTTGCGGTCGAAGTCGCCGACGTGCTGCCAGATGAAGTACAGGCCGAGCGCCAGCGTGAGGGCGAAGACGAGCACCAGCGTACCGGCGAGCTGGAGGCGGGGCAGGGTTTTCTCGGTGACGTTCAGCTGCATTCGGGGCTATTACTTTTGTCGTATTTGTTTGTGGGCGCGATTGTATGCCAATTCCCCTAGAAAGGTCGGTGGCTTTGCCTTCCCGGAGCCTCCTGCGGGCCGCCTTCTGGTAGCATTCGCACTCGTTTCGAAGATTTGCGCATGCCTCCCTCCCTTTCCGAAGTATTCGCTCCCGACGGCCCGCTGGCGGCCGGCATTCCCGGCTACCGCCTGCGCGACCAGCAGCTCGAGATGGCCGAGCGCATCGCCGGCGCCATGTCCGCCAACAGCGTTCTCGTCGCCGAGGCCGGCACCGGCACCGGCAAGACCTACGCCTACCTCGTCCCGGCGCTGCTCTCGGGCGGCAAGGTGATCGTGTCGACGGGTACCAAGACCCTGCAGGACCAGCTGTTCGCGCGCGACATCCCGACCGTCCGCCGGGTCCTCAATTCGCCGCTCAAGGCGGCGTTGCTCAAGGGACGCGCCAACTACCTGTGCCATTACCACCTGGAGCGGGCGCTGGCCGACGGCCGCTTCCTGTCGCGCGAGGACGCCGCCTACGCACTGCGCATCTCGCGCTTCGCCAAGGAGACGCAGACCGGCGACAAGGCCGAGTGCGGCGACGTGCCGGAGAATTCGCCGGTCTGGGGCCTCGTCACCTCGACGCGCGAGAACTGCCTCGGCCAGGAATGCCCGCACCACAAGGAGTGCTTCGTCCTCGCCGCGCGGCGCGAGGCGCTGGCCGCCGACCTCGTGGTGGTCAACCACCACCTCTTCTTCGCCGACGTGATGCTGCGCGACGAGGGCACGGCCGAGCTGCTGCCGGCCTGCAACACGGTGATCTTCGACGAGGCGCACCAGCTTCCCGAAACGGCCAGCCTGTTCTTCGGCGAGAACGTGTCGACCGCGCAGATCGTCGATCTGGCGCGCGATGCGCGTACCGAGGGACTGGCCTCGGCGAAGGATTTCCTCGACCTGCCGAAGGCCTGCGCGACGATCGAAAAGGCGGCCAAGGACCTGCGCCTGACGCTGCCCGTCGAGCCGGCGCGTTTCGCGCTGCCGCAGCTCGAAGCGCGCATGGGCTTCGAGAACGGCGTCGTCGGGCTGGTCCGCGAGCTGGAGGTGTTCGCCGGCGTGCTAGAGACGCAGGCGCAGCGTTCCGAAGGGCTGGAGAACTGCTGGCGCCGCGCCGGCGAGCTGTGCGAAAAGCTGCGCCGCTGGCAGAAGGGCGCCGACGGCAACTACGTGCGCTGGGGCGAGACCTACACGCATTCGCTGCAGCTCAACGCGACGCCGCTGGTCATCGCCGGCATCATGCAGAAGCAGATGAGCGGCCACCCGCGCGCCTGGATCTTCACCTCGGCGACGCTCGCCGTGCAGAAGGACTTCGCCCACTACTGCGCCGAGATGGGGCTCGCCGACGCCGAGTCGGCGTGCTGGGACAGCCCCTTCGACTACGGCAGGCAGGCCGTGCTCTACGTGCCGCAAGGCTTGCCCGATCCGAACAGCTTCGATTACACCGAAGCCGTCGTGAAGGCCGCCTTCCCCGTCGTCCAGGCGAGCGGCGGGCGCGCCTTCTTCCTGTGCACCTCGCTGCGCGCCATGCGCCGCACGCGCGACCTGCTCGCGGAACAGCTGGAGCGCGCCGGTCTCGAATTTCCGCTGCTGATGCAGGGCGAGGGCGGCAAGAACGAACTGCTCGACCGTTTCCGTCGCCTCGGCAACGCCATCCTGGTCGGCAGCCAGAGCTTCTGGGAAGGCGTCGACGTGCGCGGCGAGGCGCTCTCGCTGGTCGTCATCGACAAGCTGCCCTTCGCGCCGCCCGACGACCCGGTGCTTTCGGCGCGCATCGAACGCATGAAGGAGGACGGCCGCAACGCCTTCATGGAATACCAGCTGCCGCGCGCCGTGATCAACGTCAAGCAGGGCGCCGGCCGCCTGATCCGCGACGAGACCGACCGTGGCGTGCTGATGATCTGCGATCCGCGCCTGATCACCAAGCCCTACGGCAAACGCGTCTGGCGCAGCCTGCCGCCGATGAAGCGGACGCGCGAACTCGGCGAGGTCCTGGCCTTTTTCGGCGACGCCGGGCGGGAGTAGCATGACGACCATGGATATCCCCCCTTTCTCGCTTCCCCTCCTGGCGCACGGCGCCGCGCTGCCGGCCGACTGCCGCGAGGCCGCCGCCGTGCTCAACCGCGGCTGCGCCTGCCGCTCGGTCGATCACGAAGCCCTGCGCCACGCGCTCGAAGGCGGCGACGGACGCGGCGGCAACGTCTCGCACGCCGACCTGCTGGCCACGCGGCCGCACCTGTTTTCCGATACCACGGTCTTCGTCGGCGAGGCGCACCTGCAGCGCATGGCCGATCTCGTCGCCGCCGTCGAGCGCGTCGTCGCGCTACCCGCCTACCGCGCGCGCGTGCTCGCCTGGGCGCCGGCCAGCGCCCGCCACACGCCGCGCGCGGCCAGCGTCTTCTTCGGTTACGACTTCCACCTCGGCGCCGCCGGCCCGCAGCTCATCGAGATCAACACCAACGCCGGCGGCGGCCTGCTCGCCGCCTACCTGCTCAAGGCGCAGCGCGCCTGCTGCGTGCCGGTGGCGGACATGATGCCGGCGCCCGACGCGGTCGATGCCCTCGAAGCGGCCTTCCTCGCGATGTTCCGCGAAGAGTGGCGGCTGGCGCGCGGCGCGGCGCCGCTGACGCGCATCGCCATCGTCGACGAGGCGCCGCAGGCGCAGTACCTGGCGCCCGAGTTCGAGCTCTTCCGCGAGCTGTTCGAGGCGGCTGGCATCGCCGCGCTGATCGCCGATCCGTCCGAGTTCTCGTTCGACGGCGAGCGCCTGTCCTGCCGTGGGCAGGCGGTCGATCTGGTGTACAACCGGCTGACCGATTTCGCCCTCGACGCGCCCTCCAGCGCCGCCCTGCGCGCCGCCTACCTGGCCGACGCCGTCGTCCTGACGCCGCATCCGCAGGCGCACGCGCTGTACGCCGACAAGCGCAATCTGGTGGCGCTCACCGACGCCGCCTGGCTGGCGGAGATCGGCGTCGACGCGGCGACGCGCGAGCTGCTGCTCGGCGCCATCCCGCGCACCGAGGAAGTGCTGCCGGAAACGGCCGATACCTTCTGGGCGACGCGCAAGCAGTGGTTCTTCAAGCCGGCCGCCGGCTTCGGCAGCAAGGCGGCGTACCGCGGCGAGAAGCTGACGCGGCGCGTCTTCGAGGAGATCGCGCGCGGCGGCTACATCGCGCAGGCGCTGGTGCCGCCGTCCGAGCGCCGCCTGCTGGTCGACGGCGTCGAGCAGGACCTCAAGCTCGATCTGCGCAACTACGTCTATCGCGGCGTCGTGCAGCTCGTTTCGGCGCGCCTCTACCAGGGGCAGACGACCAATTTCCGCACGCCGGGCGGCGGTTTCGCCTCGGTGTTTTCTGTGCCCTGTCGGGGCGAAGGGGAAGACCGCACATGAAAGTATTCGGCATCGCCGGCTATTCCGGATCGGGCAAGACGACGCTGCTCGAAAAGCTGCTGCCGCGCCTGACCGCGCGCGGCCTGCGCGTTTCGGTGATCAAGCACGCCCACCACAGTTTCGACGTCGACCAGCCGGGCAAGGATTCCTACCGGCACCGCGCGGCCGGCGCCAGCGAAGTGCTGCTCGCGAGCGGCACGCGCTGGGTGCTGATGCACGAGCTGCGCGGCGCCCCCGAACCCACGCTCGCCGAGCAGCTGCGGCATTTCTCGCCGTGCGACCTGATCCTCGTCGAAGGCTTCAAGCAGGAGGCGATCCCCAAGCTCGAAGTGCATCGCCCGGCCAACGGCAAGCCGCCGCTCTGGCCGGACAATCCGCACGTCGTCGCCGTGGCCTGCGACGAGCCAGGGGCCGACACCTTGCCGCCGCATCTGCCGGTTCTCGACCTCAACGATGCCGACGCGATCGTCGCCTACCTGCTCGCCACCCTGCAGCTCGAAGGGAAAGTCCATGCTGACGTTTGACGAAGCGCTGGCGCGCCTGCTCGCCGGCGCCCATCCGCTCGCCGAGGCGCAGGCCGTGCCGACGCTGGACGCCGTCGGCCGCGTGCTCGCCGAGGACCAGTTCGCCACGCTCGACGTGCCGCCGCTCGACAATTCCGCGATGGACGGTTACGCGCTGCGCGTCGCCGACCTGCCGGCGCCGGGCGCCGTCCTGCCGGTCGCCCAGCGCATCCCGGCCGGCAGCGTCGGCAGCGTCCTGCAGCCGGGAACCGCGGCGCGCATCTTCACCGGTGCGCCGCTGCCGCCGGGCGCCGACGCGATCGTCATGCAGGAGCTGTGCGAGCACGCCGACGGCGGCGTGCGCATCAACCACCAGCCGCAGGCGGGCGACCACGTGCGTCGGGCCGGCAGCGACATCGCCGCCGGCCAGCGCATCCTTGCCGCCGGCCGGCGCCTGCGCCCGCAGGACACGGCGCTCGCCGCCTCGGTCGGCATCGCGCAATTGCCGCTGCTCCGGCGCGCGCGCGTCGCCGTCTTCTTCACCGGCGACGAGCTGCGCATGCCGGGCGAAGCCCTGCCGCCGGGCGCCATCTACAACTCGAACCGCTTCCTGCTCACGGCGCTGCTCGCCGGGCTGGGCTGCGAGGTGCGCGATCTCGGCCAGGTGCCGGACGATCTCGCCGCGACGCGCGCCGCGCTACGCGCGGCGGCGGCCGACAGCGACCTGATCCTGACTTCGGGCGGCGTTTCGGTCGGCGAAGAGGACCACGTGAAGCCCGCCGTCGAGGCCGAGGGCCGGCTCGACATGTGGAAGATCGCGATCAAGCCGGGCAAGCCGCTGGCGTTCGGCGAGGTCGATGCGGGGGATGACGCGGGCGGCCGCGCGGTGCCGTTCATCGGACTGCCGGGCAATCCGGTGTCGAGCTTCGTCACCTTCCTCATGCTCGTGCGTCCCTTCATCCTGCGCCTGCAGGGCGTCGCCGCGCCGCTGACGGCGCCGGCTGCCTGCACGCTGCGCGCCGATTTCGACTGGCCGCGCCCCGACGCGCGCCGCGAATTCCTGCGCGCCCGCGTCAATGCCGAAGGCGGCGTCGAGCTGTTCGCCAATCAGGGCTCGGGCGTGCTGACCTCGGCCGTGTGGGCCGACGGGCTGGTCGACAATCCGCCGCAGCAGGCCATCCGGCGCGGCGACGCCGTGCGCTTCCTGCCGTTTTCCGAATTGTTGGGGTGATCGAGATGCTGAAGATTCTGTACTTCGCCAGTTTGCGCGAAACGCTTGGGCAGGGCGCCGAGAGCGTCGAACTGCCGGCCGGCGTGAGCGACGTCGGTACGCTGCTCGCCTTTCTGGTGGCGCGCGGCGGCGCCTGGGAGACGCTGGCGGCGGTGAAAAACCTGCGTTTCGCCGTCAATCAGGAGATGGCCCGCCGCGACACGCCGCTGCGGGCCGGCGACGAGGTCGCCTTCTTCCCGCCCGTGACCGGAGGTTGAGATGACGCCAGTCTTTCCGCCCGCCTTCCGCCGGAAGGGGAAGGCCGGGATGCAAACGCCGCAGTGCTTTCCTTGTGCGAGCTCGCGCTTTGCCCGGGGCGGGCGAGGGGAGGGTGCATGACGATCCGCGTTCAGGAGGCCGATTTCGACGTCGGCGCCGAATTGGCCGCGCTGCGCGCCGGCGATGCGCGCATCGGGGCGATCGCCACCTTCGTCGGCGTCGTGCGCGACATGAACGAAGGGGCCGGCGTTTCCGAAATGACGCTCGAACACTACCCGGGAATGACCGAGAAGGCGCTCGAAGCCATCGTGGCCGAGGCGAAAGCGCGCTGGAACATCTTCGACGCACTGGTCATCCACCGCGTCGGCCGTCTGCTGCCGACCGACCAGATCGTCTTCGTCGCCGTCACCGGCGCGCATCGCGGCGAGGCTTTCGCCGCCTGCGAGTTCGTCATGGATTATCTGAAGACCCGCGCGCCTTTCTGGAAGCGCGAAGTGACGCCCGCCGGGGCGCGCTGGGTCGATGCGCGGGAGACCGACGACAGCGCCGCCGAACGCTGGCGGCGCTGAGCGTCGGCGGCGCGGCGCTCAGCCGAGCTTGAAGCGGCCGACCGAGGCGTGCAGCGAGTTGGATAGCTGCTGCAGGTGGCGCGCGGCGTCGGTCGTGTGCTGCACCGCGCTGGCGCTTTCTTCGGACATCCGCGCGATCTGCTCGATGTTGCGGGCGATTTCGCTCGATGCGGCGCCCTGTTCGCGGATCGCATCCGAAATGCTGTTGACCACTTCCATGACGCGCTGGGCGCCGTCGCGGATCTCGGTGATCGACGCCCCGGCCTGACCGGCCAGTTCGACGCCCTTGCCGGCCTGCACGACACCGGTTTCCATGCTGCTCACCGCGTTGCGCGTGCCGTTCTGGATCTTGCCGACCATGCCTGCAATTTCGGTCGTCGACAGGCTGGTGCGTTCGGCCAGCTTGCGCACCTCGTCGGCGACCACGGCGAAGCCGCGGCCCTGTTCGCCGGCGCGCGCCGCTTCGATGGCCGCGTTGAGGGCGAGCAGATTGGTCTGGTCGGCGATTTCGCGGATGGTCTTGACGATCGAAGTGATCTGGTCCGACTGCTGGCCGAGGTCTTCGATGATCGCCGAGGAGGACTGCACCGCTTCCGAGATGTGGTGCATTTCGGCCGCCGCGTTCTGGATGACCTCGGTGCCCTTGCTCGAGAGGTTGCCGGAGTGCACCGAGATGGTGTGCGCTTCGCGGGCGTTTTCCGCCACCTGATCGATGCTCACCGTCATTTCCTCGACCGCCGCCGCCATCGCCGAGGCGGATTCGCTCTGCTGACGGGAACGCGTGGCGACGTCCTCGGAGGCGTGCAGCAACTGCTCGGAAGCGCCCGACAGCTGCTCGGCGCCGCGCACGATCTCGTCGATCATCTTGCGCAGCGTCTCCTGCATTTCCTTCATGCCGGCCAGCACGCTGCTCGTGTCGCCGGGCGCGCAGACCACTTCGGTGGTCAGGTCGCCGGCGGCGATGCGCCGCGTGATCTGCGAAGCGTATTGCGGGTCGCCGCCCATGGTCTTGATCAGGTTGCGGCCGACCAGCGCCAGCGAAACGGCGATGAAGCCGCCGATGGCCAGGCCCCAGGCGAGGAAAATGAACGCGTTCTTGCGGAAGATGGCGTCGACGTCGTCGATGTAGATGCCGCTGCCGATCACCCAGCCCCAGTCGGCCGAGCCCTTGACGTAGGAGATCTTCGGGACCGGCGCGTCGAAGCCGGGTTTCGGCCAGAGGTAGTCGACGAAACCGGCGCCCTTGGCTTTCACGACGTTGTTGAATTCGACGAAGAAGAGCTTGCCGCTCGGATCCTTCATCTGGTTGAGCACCTTGCCGTCGAGTTCGGGCTTGATCGGATGCATGATCATCACTTCGTTGAGTCCATGCACCCAGAAATATTCGGTCTTGTCGTAACGCATGTCGCGCAGGACGTCCATGGCCTGCTTCTGGGCTTCCTCGACGGAAAGTTTGCCGTCCCTGGCCAGCTTTTCGAAGTGCGCGACCGTGGCGTGGGCGACTTCGACGAGGTTGCGGACCTTCTCCTGTCGGTCCGAAAGCAGCTGGGCCTTTTCGTTGATCAGCAATGCGGTAAACAGAACGCAGAGACCTACTATCGTGGCGATGGTCAGACTCAAAAGCTTGTTGCGTAGCGACATGCCCGATCCTTGACTCATGGAGTTCTCCTGAACGATTTGGATTGTGTCTATTTTATGTAGCGCGTGATTCTACGCTAAAACCCTTGTTCCATTGCGGAAAAGCCCTGTTTTCAGAAGGCTGGATATGACAAAGGTTTATTTTGTTTCCTTGTTCGCATGCCGGCGACCGGAGAATGCGACTTGAATTAATGCCGCCCATCCCCATCTCGGTGAAGTCCAAACATTGCCCGGAGATTGCGCCATGCGCCTCGACAAGCTCACCACCAAATTTCAGCAGGCTCTGGCCGATGCGCAGAGCCTGGCGATCGGCCGCGACAACCAGATGATCGAGCCGCAGCACCTGTTGCTCGCACTGCTGCAGCAGGACGATGGCGGCACCGTTTCGCTGCTGCAGCGGGCGGGCGTCAACGTGCCGCCGCTGAAGTCTGCGCTGGAGCAGGCGATCGACCGTCTGCCGAAGGTCGAGGGGCACGGCGGCGAGGTGCAGATCGGGCGCGATCTGACCAATCTGCTCAACCTGACCGACAAGGAAGCGCAGAAAGCCGGCGACCAGTTCATCGCCAGCGAGATGTTCCTGCTCGCGGTATGCGAGGACAAGGGCGAAACCGGCCGCCTGGCGAAGCAGCACGGTCTCTCGCGCAAGGCGCTGGAGCAGGCGGTGGCGTCGGTGCGCGGCGGGCAGGGCGTCGATAGTCAGGAGGCCGAGGGGCAGCGCGAGTCGCTCAAGAAATACTGCATCGACCTCACCGAGCGCGCGCGGCAGGGCAAGCTCGATCCGGTGATCGGCCGCGACGACGAGATTCGCCGCGCCATCCAGATTCTGCAGCGCCGGACCAAGAACAACCCGGTGCTGATCGGCGAGCCGGGCGTCGGCAAGACCGCCATCGTCGAGGGCCTTGCGCAGCGCATCGTGAACGGCGAGGTGCCGGAGACGCTGAAGGGCAAGAAGGTGCTCTCGCTCGACATGGCGGCGCTGCTCGCCGGCGCCAAATACCGCGGCGAGTTCGAGGAGCGCCTGAAAACCGTGCTCAAGGAGATCGCGCTCGACGAGGGGCGCATCATCGTCTTCATCGACGAGCTGCACACCATGGTCGGCGCCGGCAAGGCGGAAGGGGCGATGGACGCCGGCAACATGCTCAAGCCGGCGCTGGCGCGCGGCGAACTGCACTGCGTCGGCGCGACGACGCTCGACGAGTACCGCAAGTACATCGAGAAGGACGCCGCGCTCGAACGCCGCTTCCAGAAGGTGCTCGTTGACGAGCCTTCGGTCGAATCGACCATCGCCATCCTGCGCGGCCTGCAGGAAAAGTACGAACTGCACCACGGCGTCGACATCACCGACCCGGCGATCGTCGCCGCGGCCGAGCTGTCGCACCGCTACATCACCGACCGCTTCCTGCCGGACAAGGCGATCGACCTGATCGACGAGGCGGCGGCGCGTATCAAGATGGAGATCGACTCCAAGCCGGAAGTGATGGACAAGCTTGAGCGCCGCATGATCCAGCTAAAGATCGAGCGCGAGGCGGTCAAGAAGGAAAAGGACGAGGCGTCGAAGAAGCGTCTGACGCTGATCGAGGAAGAGCTGGCCCGGCTCGAGCGCGAGTACAACGATCTCGACGAGGTGTGGAAGGCCGAGAAGGCGCACGTCCAGGGCAGCGCGCACATCAAGGAGGAAATCGACCGCCTGAAAGCCGAGGTCGCCCGCCTGCAGCGCGAGGGCAAGCTCGACAAGGTGGCCGAGCTGCAATACGGCAAGCTGCCGCAGCTCGAGGCGCAGCTGAAGGTCGCTGAGAAAGTCGGGGAAACGGCGGGCGAAGGCGCGGCCAGGAACAAGCTGTTGCGCACCCAGGTCGGCGCCGAGGAGATCGCCGAAGTGGTGTCGCGCGCCACCGGCATTCCGGTGGCGCGCATGATGCAGGGCGAGCGCGAGAAGCTGCTGAAGATGGAAGAGCGCCTGCACGGCCGCGTCGTCGGCCAGGACGAGGCGGTGCGCCTCGTCTCGGACGCCATCCGCCGCTCGCGCGCCGGCCTTTCCGACCCGAACCGGCCCTACGGCTCCTTCCTTTTCCTCGGCCCGACCGGCGTCGGCAAGACCGAGCTGTGCAAGGCGCTGGCCGAGTTCATGTTCGACGCCGAGGACCACCTGATCCGCATCGACATGAGCGAGTTCATGGAGAAGCACTCGGTCGCCCGCCTGATCGGCGCGCCTCCCGGCTACGTCGGCTACGAGGAGGGCGGCTACCTGACGGAGGCGGTGCGCCGCAAGCCGTACAGCGTGATCCTGCTCGACGAGGTCGAGAAGGCGCACCCGGACGTCTTCAACGTGCTGCTGCAGGTGCTCGACGACGGCCGCATGACCGACGGGCAGGGGCGCACCGTCGACTTCAAGAACACCGTGATCGTGATGACGTCCAACCTCGGCAGCCAGATGATCCAGCAGATGAGCGGCGACGATTACCAGATCATCAAGCTGGCGGTGATGGGCGAGGTGAAGAGCTATTTCCGGCCGGAGTTCATCAACCGCATCGACGAAGTCGTCGTTTTCCACGCGCTCGACGAGAAGAACATCAAGTCGATCGCGAAGATCCAGCTCGGCTATCTGGAGAAGCGTCTGGCGCAGCTCGAAATGACGCTCGACGTCGGCGACAGCGCGCTGGCCGAGGTCGCCGCCGCCGGTTTCGACCCGGTGTTCGGCGCCCGTCCGCTCAAGCGGGCGATCCAGGCGCAGATCGAGAATCCGCTGGCGCGCGCCATCCTCGAAGGCCGTTTTGCGGCAAAGGACACGATCCGCGTCACCTGCGAAGGCGGCGTGATGCGCTTCGAAAAGGGCTGAGCGCCCGTTCCGGCGGACTGTCCGCGCCGGCGGGCAGCCTTTGCCGGAAGAGGGCGGGTCGTTTCCGGAAAAGCGGGCGTCCCGCCGGCCGTCCAGCCGCGCGCCGGCTGCGTCGGCGTCTATTCGGCATCGCTGAATTGCCAGAAAATCGCCCGTCGATAGCTAATTTCTATCAAAAAATAGGTAAACTCGGAGCGATATGTCTTTGCTCCTGATCGTTCTTCTTCCCTTTCTCGGCAGCCTTTGCGCTGCCTTTCTGCCCTCCAACGCCCGTAACGCCGAAGCCTGGCTGGCCGGTATCGTGGCCTTCGCCACGGCGCTGCTGGTCGCCGATCTGTACCCGCAGGTGGCTGCCGAGGGCGTCGTTCGTTTCGTGTGGCCTTGGGCGCCCGGCCTGGGGCTCGACTTTTCCCTGCGCATGGACGGCTATGCCTGGCTTTTCGCCATGCTGGTCGCGGCGATGGGCGTGCTGGTGGTGGTCTACGCGCGCTACTACATGTCGCCGGAAGATCCGGTGCCGCGCTTCTTTTCCTTTTTCCTCGCCTTCATGGGGGCGATGCTCGGCGTCGTGCTCTCGGGGAACCTGCTGCAGCTGGCGATGTTCTGGGAGCTGACCAGCCTCGCCTCGTTCATGCTCATCGCCTACTGGCACCACCGCGTCGACGCCCGGCGCGGCGCGCGCATGGCGCTCACCGTCACCGGCGCCGGCGGCCTCGCGCTGCTCGGCGGCATGCTGCTGCTCGGGCACATGGCAGGAAGCTACGATCTCGACATCGTCCTGACGTCGGCCGGAGCGATCCAGACGCATCCCTGGTACCCGCTGGCGCTGGTCCTGATCGTCCTCGGTGCGCTGACCAAGAGCGCCCAGTTCCCCTTCCATTTCTGGCTGCCGCACGCGATGGCGGCGCCGACGCCGGTCTCGGCCTACCTGCATTCGGCGACCATGGTGAAGGCCGGCGTCTTCCTGCTCGCGCGCCTGTGGCCGGTGCTCGCCGGCACCGACCTGTGGTTCTGGATCGTCGGTGGCGCCGGGCTCTGCTCGCTGGTGATCGGCGCCTATCTGGCGATCTTCCAGCAGGACATGAAAGGGGTGCTCGCCTATTCGACGATCAGCCATCTCGGCCTGATCACCCTGCTGCTCGGCATGAACAGCCCGCTCGCGCTGGTCGCGGCGGTCTTCCACATCGTGAACCATGCGACCTTCAAAGCCTCGCTGTTCATGGCGGCCGGCGTCGTCGACCACGAGACCGGAACGCGCAACCTGCAGCGCCTGTCGGGGCTGTATCGCGCGATGCCGATCACCGCCACGCTGGCCATGGTGGCGGCCGCATCGATGGCCGGCGTGCCGCTGCTCAACGGCTTCCTGTCGAAGGAAATGTTCTTCGCCGAGACGATCTTCCTCGACCGTCCGGGCTGGCAGCGCATCGGCCTGCCGCTGGCGGCGACCGTCGCCGGGATGTTCAGCGTCGCCTATTCGCTGCGCTTCATCCTCCAGGTCTTCTTCGGTCCGCCCGCGCAGGACTTGCCGCGCGAGCCGCACGAGCCGACGCGCTGGATGCTGCTGCCAAGCGCGCTGCTGGTGCTGACCTGCCTGCTGGTCGGCATCTTTCCGGCGCTTACCGTCGGTCCCTTCCTCGAAACCGCGACCGATGCGATTCTCGGCAGCGATGCGCCGGCCTACAGCCTGGCCGTCTGGCACGGCTTCAACCTGCCGCTGCTGATGAGTTTCGCCGCGCTGGCCGGCGGCGTCGGCATCTACGTCGCCTTGCAGCGGCGCTTCTTCGGCGAAGTGCCGCTGCTCGAACGCGTGGACGGCAAGCGCGCTTTCGAGTGGCTGCAGACCAGCCTCAGCCTCGGCGCGGACCGCGTCCTGCGCCTGCTGTCGTCCGCCCGCCTGCAGATGCAGCTGCTGGTGATGGTGCTCGTCGCGCTCGGCGCGGCGCTGTTGCCGGTGCTCACCTTCGGCACTTCGCTCGGCAGCCGCGCGACGACGCCCGCCAATCCCGCCTTCGTCCTGCTCTGGCTGGTCGGCGGCGGCTGCGCGCTGGCCGCCGCCTGGCAGGCCAAGCACCACCGTCTCGCCGCGCTGATCCTGGCCGGCGGCTCCGGGCTCGCCACCAGCCTGACCTTCGTCTGGTTCTCGGCGCCCGATCTGGCGCTCACCCAGCTCACCGTCGAGGTCGTTACCGCGGTGCTGATCCTGCTCGGCCTGCGCTGGCTCCCCCGGCGCGACCAGAGCTACGATCAGGGCGTCACCGAAACGGCCAGGGTGCGCCTGCGCCGCCTGCGCGACCTGCTGGTCGCCGCCGCCTGCGGCATCGGGCTGGCGGCGCTCGCCTACGCGGTGCTGACCCGTCCGGACATCGACGGCATCTCGCCCTTCTTCATCGAACAGTCGCTCGCGCTGGGCGGCGGTCTCAACGTGGTCAACGTGATCCTGGTCGATTTCCGCGGCTTCGATACCTTCGGCGAGATCACCGTGCTCGCCGTGGTCGCCCTGACCGTCTTCGCGCTGCTGCGCCGCTTCCGTCCGGCGCCGGAGAGCGTTCCGCTGCCCGAGCAGCAGCGGCAGCAGAACGTCGCCGACGGCATCGCCGAAAACAGCGCGCCGGATCCCGCGGCGACGCTGCCGGCCGGCTACCTGATGCTGCCGGCGGTGCTCGTCCGCCTGCTGCTGCCGATGGCGATGCTGGTGTCGCTGTTCTTCCTGCTGCGCGGCCACAACGCGCCGGGCGGCGGCTTCGTCGGCGGGCTGGTGCTGGCCACCGCGGTGATCCTGCAGTACATCGTCGGCGGCACGGTCTGGGTCGAGTCCCGCCTGCGCATCCAGCCGATGATCTGGATCGCGCTGGGCCTGCTCAGCGCCGCCTGCGCCGGGGCCGGCGCCTGGCTGCAGGGGCAGCCCTTCCTGAGCAACCTGACCTGGCACGGCGAACTGCCGCTGCTCGGCGAACTGCACCTGTCGACCGTCCTGCTCTTCGATCTCGGCGTCTACATGCTCGTCGTCGGCGCCACCGTGCTGATGCTGGTGGCGATCGCCCACCAGTCGCTGCGCAGCCATCATCGCAAGGCCGCCGCCGGAGGAGTGAACTGATGGAAATCGTTTTGGCCCTGGCGATCGGCGTGATGGCCGGATCGGGCGTCTGGCTGCTGCTGCGCCCGCGTACCTTCCAGGTCATCATGGGGCTGTCGCTGCTCGCCTACGCGGTGAACCTGTTCATCTTCGGCATGGGGCGCCTGCGCGTCGGCGACGCGCCGATCATCAATCCGATCAACGGCAGCAACCCGGATCTCTATACCGATCCCGTCCCGCAGGCGCTGGTGCTGACCGCCATCGTCATCGGTTTCGCCACCACCGCGCTGTTCCTCGTCGTCCTGCTGGCGTCGCGTGGCCTGAGCGGCACCGACCACGTGGACGGGCAGGAAGTCGAAAAAGAATGACGCGCGCGATGTATTTCCCTCCTCGATCCCCCTTGCCGCCCAGCGCGCCGTTCGCCGGGAGCGCGGCATGAGCGGCTGGCAGCAGCATCTGCCCATCCTGCCGGTCGTGCTGCCGATGCTCACCGGCGCCTTCCTGCTCCTGCTCAGCGAAAGCCGGCACGGCCTGCGCGCCGCGATCGCCGTGTGCGCCACGCTGGCCCAACTGGCCGTGGCCGTCACCCTGTTCGCCATGACCGACGGGCATCTGGCCGCGCCCTGGAGCGGCGAGGTCGGTGTCTATGCGCTCGGCAACCGGGCGGCGCCCTTCGGCATCGTGCTCGTCGTCGACCGTCTGGCGGCGATCATGCTGACCCTGACCGCGACCCTGGGCCTGGCGTCACTGGTCTATTCGCTGGCCCGCTGGGAGCGGGCCGGGGTGCATTTCCTGCCGCTCTTCCTGTTCCTCCTGATGGGGCTCAGCGGCGCCTTCCTGACCGGCGACCTGTTCAACCTCTTCGTTTTCTTCGAAGTCCTGCTCGCCGCCTCATACGGGCTGGTCCTGCACGGATCGGGGCCGGCGCGGGTAAAGGCCGGCCTGCACTACATCGCGGTCAATCTGGTCGCCTCGCTCGTCTTCCTGGTCGCCGCGGCGCTCATCTACGGCGTCACCGGAACGCTGAACATGGCCGAACTGGCGCTGCGCGTGCCGACGCTCGCGCACGACGAGCGCACCCTGTTCGACGTCGGCGCCGCCCTGCTCGGCGTCGTCTTCCTGGTCAAGGCGGGGGCCTGGCCGCTCAACTTCTGGCTGCCGTCGGCCTACGCCGCCGCTGCCGCGCCGGTCGCCGGCGTCTTCGCGATCCTCACCAAGGTCGGCGTATACGCCCTGTTGCGCTTCGAGACGCTGCTGCATACCTCGGGCGCGCCGGCGCCCTTCGGCGGCGAATGGCTCTTCTACTGCGGGCTGGCGACCATCGCGGTCGGCAGCCTCGGCGTGCTCGCCACCCAGCAACTCGAACGGCTGGCCGGCTTCCTCGTGCTCGTCTCGTCGGGCACCTTGCTCGCCGCCTTCGGCTTCAGCGGCACCACGCTGACCGGTCCAGCCCTGTTCTATCTGGTCAGTTCGGTCCTGGGCAGCGGCGCCTTCTTCATGGTGGTCGAGGTGCTGCAGCGCAACCGGGCCTACGCCGCCGACCTGCTCGCCGTCAGTTTCGAAGCGTTCGGCGTGAAGGACGCGGCGAGCGATACGGAGTATCCGGACGAGACGGTCGGCGTACCGATCCCCGGGGCGATGGCCTTTCTCGGGCTGACCTTCGTCTCCTGCGCGCTGCTGCTCACCGGCCTGCCGCCGCTGTCCGGCTTCGTCGCCAAGTTCTCGCTGCTCGCGGCGGCGATCGCGCAGGCGCCGGGCGACAACGCGCTGCCGGCCTGGCTGTTCGTCGCGGCCTTGCTGCTGTCGGGGCTGGCCGGCATGATTTCGCTGTCGCGCCTGGGCATTCGCGTCTTCTGGAGCGGCGAACGTAGTACGCCGCGCCTGCTGTGGATCGAGGCCGGCCCGGTCGCCGCGCTGGTTCTCCTCTGCGTCGCGCTGGCCGCCGGGGCCGGTCCGGCGATGCGCTACTTCAACGTCGCGGCGCAGTCCCTGCACAACACGCCGGCGTATACCGGGGCGGTGCTGCCGAACTACGCGAAGGGAGCCGGGAAATGAAGCGCAAGCCGCTGCTGCCGCTGTTACCCGTCGCCCTGCTGGCGATGTGGCTCCTGCTCAACGACAGCTTTTCGGCGGGGCAGGTCGTCCTCGGCCTCCTGCTGGTGGCGCTGGTCATCCTTGCGGCGGCCAGCCTGCGTCCGCTGCCGGCTTGGCCGCGCCGCCTGCATCGCGCCATCGGCCTGATCGTCAATGTGACCCTGGACATCATCCGCTCCAATCTGGCGGTCGGCAGCATCATCCTCGGCACTTCCCGGCGCCAGCCGCAGATCGGTTTCATGAAGATTCCGCTCGACATGCGCGATCCGCACGGGCTGGCGATGCTTACCATCATCGTCACCGCCACGCCGGGCACCGTCTGGTCGGGGCACGACGTCGAGAACAACGTCCTGACGCTCCACGTCCTCGACCTGCAGGACGAAGCCGTCTGGGTGCGGACGATCAAGCAGCGCTACGAGCGCCCCCTGATGGAGATTTTCGAATGAACGCGATCCTGCCCTGGGCGATCGATTTCGCCCTGCTCTGTTTTTCCCTGGCCATGATCTGCGCCGTGCTGCGCCTGCTGCGCGGGCCGACGGCGCAGGACCGGGTGCTCGCCCTCGACACGCTCTACGTCAACGGCATGCTCGCGGTGCTGGTGCTGGGAATCCGCCTGGGTTCCCCGGTTTATTTCGATATCGCCCTGCTGATCGCCATGTTCGGCTTCGTCGGTTCGGCCGCGATGTCAAAATTCCTGCTGCGCGGCGAGGTGATCGAACCATGAACGGCACGGAAGTCCCGCTGTGGGCGGCGCTACCGGCGGCGCTGCTGCTCGTGTGCGGCGCCCTGCTGAGCCTGGTCGGCTCGCTCGGGCTATTGCGCCTGGACGAGTTCTATGCGCGCATCCACGCGCCGACGATGGGCAACACCCTGGGCGCCGGCTGCGTCCTGCTGGCCTCGATCCTGGTTTCCTCGGCGCTCGCCCAGCGCCCGGTCTTCCACGAGGTGCTGATCACCGTTTTCATCCTTCTGACCTCGCCGGTCACGGCGATACTGCTGATGCGCGCCGCGATCTTCCGCACACCGAAGTAGGCGCCCCGGCGCCGCTGCTTGCCGGGGGCGACCGGTGGCCTCGCGGGGGCAGGGTGTATAATCGCCGGCTTGCAGAATCTGCGATCACCGTTACTTCAACACCCTGCCGATTGGGAGAGACTGAATGGCGCTGTACGAATCCGATCACACCAAGTTCATGCGTGAAATGCTGGCCAAGAACCCCGAGTGGGCCGAGGATCAGCGCCAGGGACGCGCGATCTGGTGGGACAAGAAGACCCCGCTCGACGAGCAGAAGACTTTCGGCGCCGCCCGCGAAGCGCACCGTTCGTATCCCTACGACGTGAACTTCGAGCAGCAGTAAGGCTGCGCACCGAGGGCCGGATTCGCGAATCCCGCACCCGGCGCCCGGCGCTGCAAAAGCAAACGGCCAGACAGTGCGTCTGGCCGTTTGCTTTGGTGCGCGGTCGGTCGGCTGGCGCTCAGCCCTGCAGGGGCTTGACGACGCGCTTCACCGCCGGGTCTTCGGGGTGCGGGTGGATGGTGAAGCCGAGGCTGCCCATCAGGCGGAACATCTTCGAGTTGAGCGCCAGCACGTCGCCGACCACGGCGCGGTAGCCCTTGGTGCGCGCGCACTCGATCAGCGCCGTCATCAGCTTGCGGCCGATGCCGTGCTTCTGCCAGTCGTCGGCGATCGCCAGCGCGAACTCGACCGATTCGCCGTCCGGGTTGGTCACGTAGCGCGCGACGCCGATCTGCAACTCCTTGCCGTCGTCGCCCGGTACCGTCGCGACGAGCGCCATTTCGCGGTCGTAGTCGATCTGCGTGAAGCGCACCAGCATGGCCTGCGTGAGTTCGCGCAGGGTGTCCATGAAGCGGTAGTACTTGCTTTCGTCGGACATGCGCTTGACGAAGTCCTGCTCCATCTCGGCGTCTTCCGGGCGGATCGGGCGGACCGTGACGGTGCGTCCGTCGGGCAACTGCCAGTCCTGGATCAGATGCACCGGGTAGGGGTGGATCGCCATGTGCGAGTAGCGGTCGCCGGTCGGCGGCGTGAAGTCGATCACGATGCGCGCGTCGGCGGCGATGGCGCCGTTCTCGTCGACGATCAGCGGGTTGAGGTCGAGCTCCTGCAGCCAGGGCAGCTCGCACACCATCTCGGAGATGTTGAGCAGCACTTCCTCGAGCGCGTCAAGATTGACCGGCGGCATGTTGCGGAACTCGCCGAGCAGCTTGGAGGCGCGCGTCGACTTGATCAGATCCTGTGCCAGGTAGCCGTTGAGCGGCGGCAGGGCGACCGCGCGGTCGCTGAAGATCTCGACCTCGGTGCCGCCGGCGCCGAAGGTGATGATCGGTCCGAAGATCGGGTCGCGCACGACGCCGACCATCAGCTCGCGGCCGTGCGGGCGAGCGAGATAGGGCTCGATCGAGACGCCGTTGATGCGCGCGTCGGGGTGTTTCTTCTGCACCGTCTCGATGATGTCGTGATAAGCGTTGCGCACGGCCGGCGCGTTCGTGATGTTGAGGCGCACGCCGCCGGCGTCGCTCTTGTGGATGAGGTCCGGCGAATCGACTTTCATCGCGATCGGGAAACCGAGCTGTTCGGCGAGCAGCAGCGCTTCGGTCGGCGTGCGCGCGACCATGGTCTGCGCGACAGGGACGCGGAAGGCGCGCAGGATGGCCTTCGATTCCATCTCGGAGAGGACCTTGCGGCGTTCCTGCAGGACGGCCTCGATCAGCATCTTGGCGCCCTCGGTTTCCGGGCGGGTGGTCGTCGACGACGGTTCTGGCGTTTGCAGCAGGAGCTTCTGGTTCCGGTAGTAGGTCGAGATGTGGTAGTACAGCTCGACCGCCGTTTCCGGCATGCGGAAGGCCGGGATCGACGCATTCTCCATCGCCAGGCGGGCTTCGAGCACCTGCTCCTCGCCCATCCAGCAGGTCAGGATCGGCTTCGAGGTCTGGTCGCTGACGTCGATCACCGCCTGCGCGACGGCCATCGGCTGCGTCATCGCCTGCGGCGAGAGCATCACGAGCATGCCGTCGACGTCCTCGTCCTGCGCCACCGCGAGAATGGCGTCGCGGTAGCGCTCGGGCGTCGCGTCGCCGCCGATGTCGATCGGATTGCTGTGCGACCAGGTGGGCGGCAGCGCCGCGTTGAGCGCCTGCGTGGTCGCCATCGACAGGTTGGCGAGCGGGATGTCGAGGTCGCCGGCGCGGTCGGCGGCCATCGCGCCCGGTCCGCCGCCGTTGGTGATGATGGCCAGGCGCTTGCCCTGCGGACGGAACTTGGAGGCCAGCGCCTTCGAGGCGTAGAACAGCTGGCCGACGTTCTTGACGCGCACGACGCCGGCGCGGCGGATGGCGGCGTCGAAGACGATGTCGGAACCGGCGATCATGCCCGAGTGCGTCTGCACGGCGGCCGAGCCGGCGGCGTGGCGGCCGGCCTTGAGCAGGATGATCGGCTTGATGCGCGCCGCCGAGCGCAACGAGCTCATGAAGCGGCGGGCGTTGCGGATGCCTTCGACGTAAAGCAGGATGTAGTGGGTGCGGCTGTCGTAGATCAGGTAGTCGAGAATCTCGCCGAAATCGACGTCGGCCGTGCTGCCCAGCGAAATGACGCTGGAGAAGCCGACGCGGTTGCTCTTCGCCCAGTCGAGCACCGAGGAGCACATGGCGCCCGATTGCGAAACCAGGGCGAGGTGGCCGACGTTGGCGTTGACGCGCGCGAAGGTGGCGTTCAGGCCGAGTTCCGGGCGGATGATGCCGAGGCAGTTGGGACCGAGCACGCGCACGTTGTAGCTGCGGGCGATTTCGAGCATCTTGCGTTCGAGCGCGGCGCCCGAGTGGCCGGCCTCGGCGAAGCCGGAGGTGACGACGATGACGTTCTTGACGCCGCTGCGACCGCACTGCTCGACGATGGCCGGCACCGTTTGCGGGCGGGTGGCGATCACCGCCAGCTCGACGCGCGCGCCGATCTCTTCGATCGACTTGTAGGCTTCGACGCCCTGCACCGTCTCATGCTTGGGGTTGATCGGGTACAGGCGGCCCTTGTAACCCGAGTCGAGGATGTTCTTGAAGAGGATGTTGCCGACCGAATTCTCGCGGTCGGAGGCGCCGATCACGGCGACGGATTTGGGTTCGAACAGACTGGTCAGATAGTGTTGTTCAAGCATGTTGTTTCACTCAGTAGGTGACCGGTGCAATAGGATGAATGGATTTTTTGCGACGCAGCAATCTAGCACGAATTACCCCCTTAGTCTCTAGGGGAAAACACCTAGTGCCACGCGCCGGAACCGCTGCCGGGAAAAAATGCCGAAAGCCCTGTTTTAAACGCTCTCAGCGATATTTTTTCGAGCGGCCGGAAAAATGCCCGGACTACCGGAGCGGCGCATCGTTTCCCGAGTTTCGATTGTGCGATGCAGCATGAAAACCCCCGGCGCTCACGCGGCGACGCTTTCCGCCAGGCTGCTGTCGATCCGGATTTCCGAACGCAGCGTGCGGTACATCGGGCACTTGTTGGCGATCTCCAGCATCCGGGCGCGCTGCTCGGGACTCAGGTCGCCGTCCAGGGTGATGGTGCGCTCGATGCGGTCGACCTTGCCCTGGCCTTCGATCTCGATTTTTTCGTGCGTCAGTTCGACGTTGATCGCAGTCAGCGGCAGCTTCTTGATCTCCGCGTACATGCGCAGCGTCATCGACGTGCAGGCGCCGAGGGCCGCGAGCAGGTAATCGTAGGGGGCCGGTCCGGCGTCTTCGCCGCCGACCGCGACGGGCTCGTCGGCGAGCAGGCTGTGGCGGCCCATGCGCACGCTCTGCTGATAACGGCCCAGGCCGTTTTCGCCGACGCTGACCGAGGTGGGATGATTGTTTTGCGTCACTGCCGAGTCTCCTGGTTGGCTTGTTATCCTGCGAATCATAATTGAAAGCCATTTGAATGGAAGACGCATGACTCAGCATCTCGAACTCTCTTCCGCGTCGCCGTGGGTGGCGCGCTTCGCACCCTTGATTCCCGCCGGCGGCGAGGTGCTCGATCTGGCCAGCGGCGGCGGGCGGCACACGCGCCTGCTGGCCGGGCTGGGCTACCGCGTCGAGGCGGTCGACCGGGAGACGGGCGGCCTCGACGATCTGGCGGGAACTGCCGGCGTGACGGTGCGCACGGCCGATCTCGAAGACGGTCCCTGGCCCTACGGCGGGCGGCGTTTCGCCGGGGTGGTGGCGACCAACTATCTGCATCGTCCGCGTTTCGCCGATCTGCTGGCGGCCCTGGCCGATCCCGGCGTCCTGATCTACGAAACCTTCATGCTCGGCAACGAGCGCTACGGCCGGCCGGCGAGTCCGGAATTCCTGCTGCGCCCGCAGGAGTTGCTGCAGGTGGCGGCCGCTGCCGGTCTGCGCGTGCTGGCCTTCGAGGAAGGCTACGTCGACCGGCCCAAGCCGGCGCTCGTGCAGCGCCTGTGCGCCGTGCGCGGCGAGGTGGCGGCGCGTCTCTGATCAGCCCCCGGCGATCCGGCGCGCGACGTCTTCGATGCCTTGCGTGCCGAGATCGTCGGTGGCGAAGGTTTGCGGCGCCGCCGTAAAGCCCGCGTAGTTGCGGTTCTGCGAGCGCTGGTAGAGCGGGTCGTAGTGCAGGGCGAGGAGTTCGCCGACCAGTTCGCGCCACTGCCCGGCGCGGACGTAGTCCTGCCAGCGCGCGACGGTTTCGCGGCTCTGCAGCTTGCGCAGGGCGTCGAGGCGCGAGTTGAGCCAGTCGGGCGCCTGCAGGAAATAGGCGTAGTCGCGCAGCAGGAAGTCGACGCGCGCCGCGAACGCCGCCTCGACGTTCAGGCACTGGCCGGCGCGCATCGTTTCGAGCAGGGCGTCGGGCAGGTGGATGTGGCCGATCTTGCGGCTTTCGGCTTCGACATAGACCGGGCGCTCCGGGTCGAAGGCGCGCAGCGCCAGCAGCAGGCGCGATTCGAATGCCTTTTGCGAGGGCTGTGGCTGATCGGGCAGCACGCCGAGCACCGAGCCCTTGTGGCAGGCCAGTTCCTCGAGGTCGAGCACCTGCTCGCCGAGCCGGGCGAGCGCCTGCAGGATGCGGCTCTTGCCGCTGCCGGTGGCGCCGCACACGACCTTGAGGCGCAGTCGGCGCGGCAGCTCGGCGAGGCTTTCGACGACCTGCTTGCGATAGACCTTGTAGCCGCCTTCGAGCTGGCAGGCGTCCCAGCCGATGCGGCGGAAGATCAGCGTCATCGAGCCGCTGCGCTGCCCGCCGCGCCAGCAGACGATGAGCGGACGCCAGGTTTTCGGGCGGTCGAGGAATTTTTCGCGCAGATGGCGGGCGATGTTCTCGGCGACGTAGGCGGCGCCGATCTTCTTGGCCTCGAAGGGCGAGGCCTGCTTGTAGAGGGTGCCGACCTCGATGCGCTGTTCGTTGTCGAGGACCGGGCAGTTGATCGCGCCGGGGATGTGGTCTTCGGCGAATTCGGCCGGCGAGCGGACGTCGATGATCTCGTCGAAAGCTCCGGGGTGAGCGATCTCTTCCAGGCTGGCGCTGCCTTGTTTCATCCCGCGTTGCTTCCGTGTGTGCGATGGGCCGCTATTTTAGCAGCGGTGCCAGTCCCCGCCAGACATTGTCGAGCAGCAGCGGTTGCGCTTCGGCCGTCGGATGCAGATTGTCTGACTGGAACAGGCCGGGCTGCGTTGCCACGCCGTCGAGCAGGAAGTCGACGAAAGCCGTTTTCCGGGCGCGGGCGACTTCGCCGAAAACGGCGTGGAAGGTCGCGGCGTAGGGGCCGTAGTTGGGCGGCAGGCGCTGCCCGACGATCAGCACGCGCGCCTGCCGCTTCTGCGCGGCGCCGGCGATGGCTTCTAGATTCTCGCGCAGGGTCGCCACCGGCAGGCCGCGCAGGCCGTCGTTGCTGCCCAGCGCGACGATGACGACGGCCGGTGCGTGACGGTCGAGCAGGGCGTCGATGCGGGCGCGCCCGCCGCTCGTGGTTTCGCCCGAGATGCTCGCGTTGACGACGCTATAATCGAGCTTCCTCTCCTGCAGCCGCCGCGCCAGCAGGGCCGGCCAGGCGGCGTCCTGGCGGATGCCGTAGCCGGCCGAGAGCGAGTCGCCGAAGACGAGGATGGTTTTTGCGGCAAGCGCCGGCGACGCCGGCAGGATCAGCAGGCACGACAGCAATGCGCTCAACAGCGCAAGATACGGAAAGCGGAACATGACGGAAGTCGCAGCCGAGGCGGTGGATAGGGTGAATGAGAAGGTGGGCGAAAAAGCGTCGGGGGGCGCCGCGGAGACCGTGGTCGAAGTCAGTCGCCTGCTCAAGCAGGTCGATAACGGCGGCGAGGCGTTGACCATTCTGCACGAGATTTCGTTCGCGGTGGCCGCGGGCGAGACGGTGGCGGTGGTCGGCGCCTCGGGGTCGGGCAAGTCGACTCTGCTCGGGCTGCTGGCCGGACTCGATCTGCCGAGCAGCGGTTCGGTCACGCTGGCCGGCGAGAACCTCGCGGGACTCGATGAGGATGCGCGGGCCGTGCTGCGCGGCCGCCTGCTCGGTTTCGTCTTCCAGTCCTTCCAGCTGCTGCCGTCGCTGACCGCGCTGGAGAACGTGATGCTGCCGCTCGAACTGGCGGCGATGCCAGACGCGCGCGCGCGCGCCGAGCACTGGTTGCAGCGCGTCGGCCTGGGGCATCGCCTGCGCCACTATCCGAAGCACCTGTCCGGCGGCGAGCAGCAGCGCGTCGCGCTGGCTCGCGCTTTCGCGCCCAATCCCCGGCTGGTCCTGGCCGACGAGCCGACCGGGAACCTCGACGCGGCGACCGGCCACCAGATCATCGAACTGATGTTTGCGATCAACGCCGAGCGCGGCACCACGCTGATCCTCGTCACGCACGACGACGAGATCGCGGCCCGCTGCGCGCGGCGGCTGCACATGCATGCCGGGCGGATCGAGGAGATCGCCTGAGGGCGAGGTTCCTTCGACGCTCCGGCCGCTTGCCGCGCCGGGGCGTTACACTACAGAAAAAGAACGGACGGCCGTCATTCTCATCGGGAGAGCGGACCGGCTCGCGGCGTGCGGCGCGAAATGAACCCCGGCAGTCCGGGGCGCAGTTTCGCGGACAAGAAGACAAGGGGGGGGAATGTCTAGATTTCCGGGTTTGGTTTTTTTCGAGGATGCGGGCAAGGTTCTCGTGCGCGTCGAAGCGGCGGCGGAGCGGCCGCCGCTCGTGGCGGATCGCTTGCATGAATTGCTGGTCGAGGCCGGTTACGGCGACTGCCTGCCGAACGACGCGGCGCTGACCGCTTTGCTGGTCCGCTGCAACGCTCAGGAAAGCGGTTTCGAGCTGCAGGTCGGCGAGCGCCGCGACGGCGCTTTCGAGCTGACGGTGGATGACGATGCGATGCACGCCTGGGTGACGCTGGCGGCGGCGCGCGGCGGCCGGCCGGTGGCGTCCGAAAACGTCTTCATGGCGCTCGGCGAGGCCGGCCTGCTCTACGGCATCGACGAGGCGGCCGTGCGCGCGGCGTGCGCGGCGAACGGCGATATCCGTTTCTGCGCGGCGCGCGGCCTGCCGGCGGAGGACGGCGAGAATGCGCGTTTCGAACTGCTGGTCGACGACACGCGCGACCGGGTGCCCCGGATGAACGAGAGCGGGCTGATCGATTTCCGCGAGCTCGGCGCGATTCCCGTGGTCGAGGCCGGGCAGCCGCTGATGCGGCGCGTGCCGCCGACGCGCGGCGTCGACGGGTACAACGTGCGCGGCGAGCTGGTTCCGGCGCAACCGGGGCGCGCCGAGCCTTTCGTCGACGGGCTGATCGGTGCGGCCGTCGCCCCGGACGATCCCAATCTGCTGGTCGCCCTGGTCAATGGCCAGCCGGTGCGTTGCGGCAACGGCGTTTCGGTCGAGCAGGTGGTGCGCTTCGGCAACGTCAATCTCGCTTCCGGCAACATTTCCTTCGACGGGACCGTGCATGTCGAGGGCGAGATCGCACCCGGGATGAAGGTGCATGCGACCGGCGACATCATCGTCAGCGGCGTCGTCGACGGCGCCGACCTCGATGCCGGCGGCGACATCCAGATCGGCGGCGGCGTCATCGCGCAGGCCAAGGTGCGCGCCGCCGGGTCGGTTTCGGCGCGCTTTGCTGAGAACGCGCAAATCTACGCCGGAAGCACGATCTCGATCGGCGACATGGCGCTGCAGTGCGATCTGCAGGCGATCAACAGCATCGTCGTCGGGAGCAATTCGCCGCAGCGCGGACGGCTGGCCGGCGGTTCGGCGCGCGCCATGATGCTGGTCAGCGCTCCGGTCTATGGGCTGGCCACGGGCGGCGTGACGAGCGTGCTGGTCGGCGTCAATCCGGTGCTCGAAGCGCAGTATCAGGAGGTCCTGCAGCGTATCGAGAAGCTGCGGGGCGAGGAAGACAGCCTTCAGAAGCTCGTCCAGCACCTGACCAAGGCCGGCGACAAGGGCGGCATGCTGGAGCGCGCCAAGATCTCCTGGCAGCGGGCCGTACAGGGCTGGGCGCAGCTGCTGCCCGAAAAGGACGAGCTGGAAAAGCAGCTCGCATTCATCCAGGGCGCGAAGATCAAGGTTGGCGTCGGCGTGTCAGGCGCGGTCGACGTCGCTTTCGGGAAGAAATCGCTGCGTCTGCGCCGCGCCTGCGATGCCGGGGAGTTCGTGCTGCGCGACGGGCGGATCGTGTTCGTCGATCCATCCGGCGAGGCCCAGGAACTGGGTTAGGGCGCCTCGGAAAGAATGCCGCGCGCGGCGGCGATGCCGCTGCGCACGGCGCCTTCGATGGTCGCCGGGTAGTCGGCGCAGGCGTAGTCGCCGGCGATCCACAGCCCGTCGCGCGGGCTGCGCGGCGTCGGGCGCGGCAGGCCGGGGCGGCAGGAGAAGGTGGCGCGCCGCTCGCGGATGGTCTGCTGCCAGAGCGGCGGCGGCAGCTTGCGCCGCAGCGCGTCTTCCAGTTCGACGTGCAGTTCGGCGGCGAGCGTTGCGCTGTCGCGCTCGTCCCACGCGCCGTGGGCGCTCAGGACGAAACCGAGGACGCCGCGCGGACCGCCCAGCGCGCCACGGTCGAAGACCCATTGGCCCAATCCCTTGCCGTCGGCGGCGTCGAGTCCGAGCATCGGGAAGGGCAGGCTCGTTTCCGGCGGATAGGCGAGATACACGGTGCCGATCGGTTCGTAGGCGTAGGCCGCCAACTGCGCGCCGAGCGCCGCCGTCGCCGGATGTCCGGCGAGCAGCGCGGCCGCGTGCTGCGGGGCGGTGGCGAGGACGATGCGGTCGAAGGTCTCGCCGGCGATGCGCAGGCCGTCGTCGCGCAGATCGCCGTCGATCTGTTCGACCCGCGTCGACAGGCATATTTCGCCCCCGTTGCGGCGGATGAAGTCGACGGCCGGTTGGGGGAAAAGACGGTCGAGGTCGGCCGCCGGCAGCAGCAGGTCGGTATCGGCGCGGCCGCCGCCCAGGCTGTCGCGCAGCACGTTGGCGAAGATCTGCGCCGAGGCGTCGCGCGGTGCGGTGTTGAGCGCCGCCAGGCAGAGCGGTTCCCACATGTGGCGGCGCAGGGCGCCGTGCTGGGCGTGGCGGTCGAGCAGTTCGCTGACCGTGCAATCGGCCGGCAGGCGGTAGTCGGACGCCTGCAGGCGGCGCATGAAGCGCGCGGCGCCGAGTTTTTCCGCGAGCGGCACGCCGCTTGCGGCGAGCAGGCCGACGGCCAGGTGCAGCGGGGCCGGCAGGCGCGGGAGGCGGAGACGGAAAGGGCGCGGGCGGGCGCCGGGGAAGGCGAGTTCGAGCGGCAGGCGGCGAAGCAGGCTGGCGGGATCGGCGCCGACCCTATGCATCAGACGCAGGGTGTCGCGATAGGCGCCGATCAGGATGTGCTGGCCGTTGTCGAGGATGTGCTCGCGCACCGCGACGGAGCGCGCGCGGCCGCCGGGCTGGCGCGCGGCTTCGAAGAGCGTCACGGCGGCGCCGGCGGCGGCCAGTTCGACGCCGGCGGCGAGCCCGGCCCAGCCGGCGCCGACCACCGCCACGCGCAGGCGCGGCTGCATCGCGTGCGTCATCCCTTCATCCAGGTGCGCCAGGCGATCCACAGCTTGCGCAGCGGCGTCAGCGAGGTGCGCTGGGTGAGCACCTGGCAGCCGTCGCGCTTGATTTCGTCGAGCAGGGTGCGGTAGATCGCGGCCATCACGAGGCCCGGGCGCTGCGCCTTGCGGTCGGCCGGCGGCAGTTCGTCCATGGCCTGCCGGTAATACTGCTCCGCGCGCTCGATCTGGAACTCCATGAGCTGGCGGAAATTGTCCGAGTAGCGCGCGTTGAGGATGTCGGCGGCGGGCACGCCGAAACGCTGCAGTTCGTCGATCGGCAGGTAGATGCGGCCCATGCGCGCGTCTTCGCCGACGTCGCGGATGATGTTGGTGAGCTGGAAGGCCATGCCGAGGTCGTGCGCGTATTTTTGCGTGCGGCGGTCTTCGTAGCCGAAAATTTCGGCGGCGAGCAGGCCGACGACGCTGGCAACGCGGTAACAGTAGAGCGAGAGCGCCTTGAAGTCGAGATAGCGCGACTGGCGCAGGTCCATCTCCATCCCGTCGATGATCTCGAGCAACTGCTCCTGCGGCAGGTTGAATTCGGCGAGCGTCGGCAGCAGCGCGCGGGTGACCGGGTGCTCGGGCGTGCCGGCGTAGAGGCGCGCGACTTCCTGGCGCCACCAGACGAGCTTGGTGGTGGCGATCTGCGGGTCGTGGCACTCGTCGACGACGTCGTCCACTTCGCGGCAGAAAGCGTAGAGCGCGGTGATGGCGCGCCGCCGGTTGGGCGGCAGGAAAAGGAAGCTGTAGTAGAAGCTGGAGCCGCTCTGGGCGGCTTTCTGCTGGCAGTATTCTTCGGGGCTCATTCTTTGTCTCACGAATAGCGTTCTTGTGTGTTTCGCATGGCGAGGGCGCGGCCGCCCATGCGCACCCAGTCCAGCGCGCCGAGCTGCGGGCGGTGGCGGAAGACGTCGCCGCGCACGTGGCCGATCCTTTCGAGAATGCGCAGTCCGCCCTGCACGGTCAGGCGGATTTCCCAGCCCAGGCGGCCGGGCAGCTGGTGCACCAGCGGCGCGCCGTCGAGCATCAGCGCGCGCGTCCGTTCGATCTGGAAGTCGAGCAGCGCGGCCCATTCGGCGCTCCAGCGGCGCTCGGCGATCTGCGTTTCGACGATGCCGAAGCGGGCAAGGTCGCTCTGCGGTAGGTAAACGCGCTCCTTCTGCCAGTCGATGGCGATGTCCTGCCAGAAGTTGATCAGCTGCAGAGCCGTGCAGATGCAGTCCGAGCGGCGCAGGTTTTCCGCGCTGGCGCGGTCGGCGAGGTGCAGCATCAGGCGTCCGACCGGGTTGGCCGAGCGCCGGCAGTAATCGAGCAGCGTCGCGTAGTCGTCGTAGCGCGTGGTCACCACGTCCTGCGCGAAGGCGTCGAGCAAATCGCGAAACAACTGGATCGGCAGGCGCCATTCGGCGATGGTCCGCGCCAGCGGGGCGAAGGCGGGCGAGGGCGCTTCGCCGTGCTCGATCCGGTCGAGTTCCCCGGCGTAGGCGGCGAGGCCTCGCAGGCGCTCGGCGGGCGTCGCGTCGCCCTCGTCCGCAATGTCGTCGGCGCCGCGCGCGAAGCGGTAAATGGCTTCCACCGGTTTGCGCAAATTCGGGGGCAGGAGCAGCGATGCGACGGGGAAATTTTCGTAGTGATCTACGGACATTGCGGACGTCGGAGCGGAGGGTGGCAGGGCAGGCCAGCGCTAAAGCGTTCCGGCGGCTGACAGTATAGGGTTATCTCGGTTAAAATGGCAGATTCAGCGCGAGAGTGGCGGAATTGGTAGACGCACTGGATTTAGGTTCCAGCGCCGCAAGGTGTGCAGGTTCGATTCCTGTCTCTCGCACCACGGTCTAATCGACTACTCGACTATTTGCCCCCGTATAAAACGGATTTTCAATGGGATCTTCAATGGAAACGAACGCCGCAAACACCAACGAACAAGCCGTCAACGCGCTCGAGCGTCGCCTGGATCTCGCCGTGGCGATCGCCGATCTCGACAAGGACGTCGACCAGCGCCTGAAGCGCATGGGCAAGAACATCAAGATGGCGGGCTTCCGTCCGGGCAAGGTGCCGGCCGGCATCGTCAAGCAGCAGTACGGCGATCAGGCGCGCCACGAAGCGCTGAACGAAGCGCTCGACCGCGCTTTCGGCGAAGCCGTGACGACGAGCAAGCTGCGCGTCGCCGGTTACCCGCGCATCGAACCGAAAACGACCGAAAGCACGACGCACCTAGAGTTTGCGGCGGTTTTCGAGGTTTATCCCGAAATCACGCTGGGCGATCTGTCGGCCGTCGAAGTCGAGCGTCCGGTGCTCGAAGTCGGCGCCGCCGAAGTTGACAGCACCATCGACATCCTGCGCAAGCAGCGCGTCAAGTACGAAGCCGTCGACCGTGCAGCGGCCAGCGGCGACCGCGTGGTGATCGATTTCCTCGGCAAGAAAGACGGCGAGCCCTTCCAGGGCGGCCAGGCCACCGACTATCCCTTCGTGCTCGGCGAAGGCTCGATGCTGGCCGATTTCGAGAACGCCGTGATCGGCAGCAAGGCCGGCGAAGCGAAGTCGTTCGACATGACCTTCCCGGAAGACTATTTCTCCAAGGATCTCGCCGGCCAGACCGTGACCTTCGAAATCACCGTCAAGGAAGTCAATGAGCCGCGCCTGCCCGAAGTCGATGCCGATTTCGCCAAGGCTCTCGGCGTCGAGGACGGCGACATCGCCAAGATGCGCGGCGAGATCGAAGGCAACCTGAAGCGCGAAGTGAAGAAGCGTCTGCAGTCGCGCGTCAAGGAGCAGGTCATGGACGCCCTGCTCAAGGCCACGCCGATCGACGTGCCGAACGCGCTGGTCGAACTGGAAATCCAGCGCCTGATGCAGGCTGCGCGCCAGGACATGGAGCAGCGCGGCATGAAGAGCAAGGACTTCCCGATGCAGCCCGAGTGGTTCGCCGACCAGGCCAAGCGCCGCGTCAGCCTGGGCCTGATCCTGGCCGAAGTGGTCAAGGTCAACGATCTGCACGCCAAGTCCGATCAGGTCAAGAACATCGTCGAGGAAGCCGCGCAGAGCTACGAGCATCCGGAAGAGGTCGTGCGCTGGTACTATGCCCAGCCGCAACGCCTCGCCGAAATCGAAGGCGTGGCAATCGAAGACAACGTGGTTGCATGGGCGCTGGCCAGTGCCAAGGTCGTCGACAAGGCAGTCGCCTTCGACGAACTGATGGGCCAGAAGTCCTGAGCGATCCGAACCCCGGAAACAGAGGAGCTGACATGAACATCGATCGTTTCGAATACGGCAGCAACTGGGACCCGCAGGCCCTGGGCATGGTCCCGATGGTGATCGAGCAGAGCGGTCGCGGCGAGCGCGCCTACGACATCTACTCGCGCCTGCTCAAGGAGCGCATCGTGTTCCTGGTCGGCCCGGTCAATGACGTCACCGCCAATCTGGTGGTGGCGCAGCTCCTCTTCCTCGAGGCCGAGAATCCGGACAAGGATATTTCCTTCTACATCAACTCGCCGGGCGGTTCGGTGACGGCCGGGATGTCGATCTACGACACCATGCAGTTCATCAAGCCGGACGTGTCGACCCTGTGCATGGGGCAGGCCTGCTCGATGGGCGCCTTCCTGCTCAATGCCGGCACCAAGGGCAAGCGTTTTGCCCTGCCCAATTCGCGCGTCATGATTCACCAGCCGATGGGCGGCTTCCAGGGCCAGGCTTCGGATATCGCCATCCACGCCAAGGAAATCCTGTCGCTGCGCGCCAAGCTCAACGAAATCATGGCGAAACACAGCGGTCAGCCGATCGAGCGCATCGAGCGCGACACCGATCGCGATAATTTCCTTTCTGCCCAGGAAGCGGCAGAATACGGACTGATCGACAAGGTGCTGGAGAGTCGCCCCCAGTCGGCCTGAGAGCCGTTCTGCCTGCGATGTTGATCCAGCAGCAACAAGGAATGAGGTAGGCGGAAATGTCGGAAAAGAAAGCCAGCAGCGAAAAGCTGCTCTATTGCTCGTTTTGCGGCAAGAGCCAGCATGAGGTCAAGAAGCTTATCGCCGGCCCGTCGGTGTTCATCTGCGACGAGTGCATCGAACTGTGCAACGACATCGTGCGCGATGAAATCGCTGGCGATACCGAAGCCAAGGGCGTCAAGAGCGATCTGCCGACCCCGAAGGAGATTTGCGCCATCCTCGATCAGTACGTGATCGGACAGGACCCGGCCAAACGCATCCTCTCGGTGGCGGTTTATAACCACTACAAGCGCCTGCGCCACCACGGCAAGGGCAGCGGCGAAGTCGAACTGGCGAAGAGCAACATCCTGCTGATCGGGCCGACCGGCTCGGGCAAGACGCTGCTCGCGCAGACTCTCGCGCGCCTGCTCAACGTGCCCTTCGTGATGGCCGACGCGACGACGCTGACCGAAGCCGGCTACGTCGGCGAGGACGTCGAGAACATCATCCAGAAGCTACTGCAGAAGTGCGACTACGAGGTCGAAAAGGCGCAGCAGGGCATCGTCTATATCGACGAAATCGACAAGATCTCGCGCAAGTCGGACAATCCGTCGATCACCCGCGACGTGTCCGGCGAAGGCGTGCAGCAGGCGCTGCTCAAGCTGATCGAGGGGACGGTCGCCTCGGTACCGCCGCAGGGCGGGCGCAAGCACCCGAACCAGGATTTCGTACAGGTCGATACGACCAATATCCTGTTCGTTTGCGGCGGCGCTTTCGACGGTCTCGAGAAGGTCATCCGCAATCGCTCCGAGCGCGGCGGCATCGGTTTCGGCGCCGAAGTGAAGAGCAAGGAAGACAAGAAGGCGGTCGGCGAAGTGCTGCGCTCCGTCGAGCCGGAGGACCTGATCAAGTTCGGCCTGATCCCCGAACTGATCGGCCGCCTGCCGGTCGTCGCCACGCTCGAGGAACTGTCGGCCAATGCGCTGGTGGAAATTCTCATCGAGCCGAAGAACGCGCTGGTCAAGCAATACCAGAAGCTCTTCTCGATGGAGGGCGTCGAGCTGGAAATTCGGCCGGCCGCGCTGATCGCGATCGCCAAGCGGGCGCTCGAACGCAAGACCGGCGCGCGCGGCCTGCGCTCGATCCTCGAATCGGTTCTGCTCGATACGATGTACGAACTTCCGGGGATGGAGAATGTCTCAAAAGTCGTTATCGACGAGAACATGATCAGCGGCGACGCCCAGCCGATCCTGATCTACGCCGATCAGCCGAAAGTCTCCGGCTCCAACTGAACCGCTCTACGCGCTCTACGATATCCCGCCGCGCCCCGCGGCTTGAAATATCCGTCCATGTCCCCACTTAGGGACATGGACGCTTACCTATAGGGCACAATCGATGTCTATGAACCCCAACCAGTCTGTCGAGTCGGTCGAGTTGCCGCTGCTGCCGTTGCGCGACGTCGTGGTTTTTCCGCACATGGTGATTCCGCTTTTCGTCGGACGCCCGAAGTCGATCAAGGCGCTTGAAATCGCCATGGAGGCCGGCAAGGGCATCCTGCTGGTGGCCCAGAAGTCGGCCGCCAAGGACGAGCCGGAAGCCGAGGACCTTTACGATATCGGCTGCATCGCCAACATTCTGCAGATGCTGAAGCTGCCCGACGGCACCGTGAAGGTGCTGGTCGAAGGAACGCAACGCGCGCACGTCGAGTCGGTCGAGGCGCAGGAGTCGATGTTCGTCGCCAAGGCGCGCGCGGTCGCTGCCGACGACGGCGTCGATCATGAAGTCGAGGCCTTGCGCCGCGCCGTGATCGCGCAGTTCGACCAGTACGTCAAGCTGAACAAGAAGATTCCGCCGGAAATCCTGACCTCGATCGCCGGCATCGAAGAGGCCGGCCGCCTGGCCGACACGATCGCCGCGCATCTGCCGCTCAAGCTCGAGCAGAAGCAGGAAATCCTCGAGATGTTCGAGATTCGCGCGCGCATCGAGCGCCTGCTTTCGCAGCTCGAAACCGAAATCGACATCCTGCAGGTCGAAAAGCGCATCCGCGGCCGCGTCAAGCGCCAGATGGAGAAGAGCCAGCGCGAGTACTACCTGAACGAGCAGGTCAAGGCGATCCAGAAGGAGCTCGGCGAAGGCGAGGAAGGGGCCGATCTCGAGGATATCGAGAAGAAGATCAAGGCCTCCGGAATGACCAAGGAAGCCGTCGCCAAGGCGCAGTCGGAGCTCAAGAAGCTCAAGCTGATGTCGCCGATGTCGGCCGAGGCCACGGTCGTGCGCAACTTCATCGAGACGCTGATCGGCCTGCCGTGGCGCAAGAAGACGCGCATCAGCAAGGATCTCGCCGAGGCCGAGAAGGTGCTCGACAAGGATCACTGGGGCCTCGAGAAGGTCAAGGAACGCATCCTCGAATATCTTGCCGTGCAGCAGCGCGTCGACAAGCTGAAGGCGCCGATTCTATGTCTGGTCGGGCCCCCCGGCGTCGGCAAGACCTCGCTTGGCCAGTCGATCGCCCATGCCACGGGCCGCAAGTTCGTGCGCATGAGCTTGGGCGGCGTGCGCGACGAGGCCGAGATCCGCGGCCACCGGCGCACCTACATCGGTTCGATGCCGGGCAAGATTCTGCAGAACATGACCAAGGTCGCGGTCAAGAACCCGCTCTTCCTGCTCGACGAAGTCGACAAGATGGGCCAGGACTTCCGCGGCGACCCGAGTTCGGCGCTGCTCGAGGTGCTCGATCCCGAGCAGAACTCGTCCTTCGTCGACCACTACGTCGAAGTCGAATACGACCTCTCGGAAGTGATGTTCGTGGCGACTGCGAACACGCTGAACATTCCGGCGCCGCTGCTCGACCGCATGGAAGTGATCCGCCTCTCCGGTTACACCGAGGACGAGAAGGTCAGCATCGCCCAGCGCTACCTGCTGCCCAAGCAGATGAAGAACAACGGGCTGAAAAGCACGGAACTGACCGTGGCCGAGAGCGCCCTGCGCGACATCGTGCGCTATTACACGCGCGAAGCGGGCGTGCGCGCCCTCGAACGCGACATTTCGAAGATCTGCCGCAAGGTGGTGAAGACGCTGCTGCTCAAGAAGAAGGACGCCAAGCTGGCGGTGACGGCGCGCAACCTCGACAAGTTCCTCGGCGTGCGGCGCTACAGCTTCGGCATGGCCGAGCGCGAGAATCAGGTCGGGCAGGTGACCGGTCTGGCATGGACCGAGGTCGGCGGCGAGTTGCTGACGATCGAATCGGTGATTCTGCCGGGCAAGGGCAACATCATCCGCACCGGCCAACTCGGCGAAGTGATGCAGGAGTCGATCCAGGCCGCCCTTTCGGTCGTGCGCAAGCGCGCCCGCTCGCTGGGGATCAACGACGACTTCTACCAGAAGAGCGATGTGCACATCCACTTGCCGGAAGGCGCCATTCCGAAGGACGGTCCGTCCGCCGGCATCGCCATCTGCACGGCGCTGGTTTCGGTTCTGACCGGCATTCCGGTGCGTTGCGACGTGGCGATGACCGGCGAGATCACGCTGCGCGGCGAAGTGCTGCCGATCGGCGGCCTCAAGGAGAAGCTGCTGGCAGCGGTACGCGGCGGTTTGCGCAAGGCGCTGATTCCACAGGAAAACGTCAAGGATCTGACCGAGATTCCGGACAACATCAAGAACAAGCTCGAGATCGTTCCGGTCAAATGGATCGATCAGGTTCTCGAGCATGCGCTCGAGCGGATGCCGGAACCGCTTGCGGAAGAGGCGGCCGCTCCGGCCGTCGCGGCCGGCGCCGACAACGCCGCGGCGCAGACTGTCGTCACGCATTAAGGCCTCGAAAAAGCATGCCGGAAGCGCGTCTTCCGGCATGCTTCGTGCCTGTTTCAAACCCCTTCGCAACCCCCTGGAATCCGCTTGACACAAGGATTTTCGCCTTGTTATAAAACGCGGGCAGGGTGTCCTGCTCTTCCATCTTCGACGAAGGGGGCATACGTGAACAAATCTGAACTGATTGATCAAATCGCCAAGTCGGCCGATATATCGAAAGCGGCCGCTGGCCGTGCGCTCGATGCCATGATCGGGTCCGTCAAGTCTTCGCTGAAAAAGGGAGGCTCGGTGACGCTGGTGGGTTTCGGGACCTTTCACGTCGGCAAGCGCGCCGCGCGCAGCGGGCGCAATCCGCGTACCGGCGCGGCGATCAAGATCAAGGCCGCCAAGGTGCCGAAGTTCCGGGCTGGTAAAGCCCTGAAGGATGCGGTAAACTAGCCGCCTTTGCGCTTCAGCCAACGCGGCACGGGTGCTTAGCTCAGTCGGTAGAGCGCTAGCCTTACAAGCTGGATGTCGGCGGTTCGATCCCGTCAGCACCCACCAAAGAAGAACAAAACGGTAGTACAGGGAGTGGTAGTTCAGTTGGTTAGAATACCGGCCTGTCACGCCGGGGGTCGCGGGTTCGAGTCCCGTCCACTCCGCCAAGAATTGAAAACGCCTGTTTTTTCAGCCTGATCCACCGGCTGCAAAAACAGGCGTTTTTATTTTCCCTTGGTCGTCGTCGATTCTCCGACGCTTGCAATCCCGCACAATTCAGTCTCTTCGTCCAAGCGGGACGGTCGGCGGCGATAGTCGGGCTTCCGGCCGGACCTGCCCGGCAGGAAGCCCTGATTTGCGCTTTTTCCTTCTCAGAAGGCCAGTCTGTAGCCTGTGCTGACGCCCCAGGTGGCGTCCTGTCCGGAGCTGGCGGTGTTGACGTTGAAGGTGAATAGCGATTTGTCGCTCAGGCGATGGTCGATTTCCGCCATGAGTCTCCCCCAGGAACTGTTCATGCTTGCGCCGGCGTAGGCGAAGGAGAACAGTCCGAGCACCTGGCCCGATACTCCGGGTCCGGAGCGATCCTGGCGGTTGACGGCTTCGAGGTTGAGGCGCAGATCGGTGGCGTAGGAGAGGGGCATTTTCGCCATGGCGCCGATGCGGAATTCGTCGGCACGCCAGGTCTGGGCGTCGAAACGGGCGGGAAAGCCGCCCCCGGTCTCGGTATAGGCGTCGAGGCGGCTCTCGATGCGGGTGTAGCTGGCGTAGGGCGAGACGCCGAAGGAGCCGAGCCGGAGCAGGTCCTTCCAGTCCATCCGCGCCCGCAGGGCCAGCGCGTTGGCGTTCGGCGCACCGCTGGAACCGTCCGTTCGCCCGGCATTGAGATAGCCGCGCCGCACGCTGCCGTTCCAGTTCCCGTAGAGAGCGGAGGCGCTGGCGACCCAGGCGCGGCTTTCGGGCGCGTAGTCGGCCTCGACGTAAAGGTATTGGCCGTTGAATCTGCCTTGTCCCGCGTAGTCCAGATCCTGTCTTGCGCTGGAAGTGCCGACGCTGGCTCCGATGCGCCAGCGGCCTTCGGCGAGGTCGCGGCAGGCGCCGACTTCGGCGATTTCCTGGGTGGAGCGGTTGGCGTCGTTGCGCGCAAGGTCCGCCGTGGCCCAGGCGCAGCTGCCCTGGGGTAGCCCCGAATCCATGAGGGGGCGGTGATGGGCGCCGAACAGGGCGAGGGTCGCGAGATCGACGCCGGTGCGCGGCATCGTGCCGGTTTTCTGCAGGGTCGGCACGTAGTCCGAAACGCTCATCAGGCCGTTACCCGCTCCGCCGATGCGGGCGATCCAGGCTTCCTCGCGGCCGGCCGGGTTGTCGCCCGATCCGACCACTACCGAGCCGTCGCTGCTGGTGCCGGTGGCCTTGGTGAGCGTCCAGCCGGCGGCCAGAGCGACGTTGGCCGCGGCAAGCCACTGCGCAACGCTTTTCATGCCGCCGCCCTGTGTCCACCGGAAGGCCTGCCGGTCACCGTTCGAATCCTCGGCCTCGCCGACCACCACCAGGCCGTTGCCGGAGACGGCGTTGGCCCGGCTGTAGGTGCCGCCAGCGAGGACGCCGAGGTCGCTCATGACGCTGCCGCTCCAGCGGAAGGCGTGATCGTCGCCGCCGTCCGTCTGGCTGTAGCCGACGATGACGCTGCCGTTGGCGGAGACCGCGCGGGCGTGGCTGTTGGTGACAGCCGGATCGCTGCCCAGGGTGCCGAGGTCGTGCATGGTGTTGGCGGCGACGACGTAACGGAAGGCGTGGTCGACGTGGTCGCTGGTACTGCTGCTTCCGACGATGGTGCCGGCGTCGGCGGAGATGCCATAGGCCTCGCTGCCCCCCGTTCCGCCGAGAACGCCCAGGTCGCGCAGGGTGGTACTCGTGCGGTCGTAGCTGAAAGCGCGCTTGCCGCCGCCGGCAACGTCGCTGCTGCCCACGACCACCATCCCGTCGCCGGAGACGCCGTAGGCGCGGTTGGCGTAGATGTTGCTGCTCAGGGCGTCGATCAGATAGGCGCCGCCGCTGCGCCAGACCATTGCGCGCTCGACGCCGTCGGAGTGGGTGGCGCCCACCGTCGTCGTGCCGTCCGCGGAAACGGCATTCGCCGTGTTCCGGGTCGCGCCGCTCCAGCCCGGGAGTTCGCTCATGCTTCCGTTGCTCCAGAGGAAGGCGCGTAGATTGAACGAGTCGTCGAAGGTCGATCCGACTACCACCGAGCCATCGGCGGAAATTCCGGCCGCACGGCTCGCCATTGCGCCCCACGGGAGCCCCAGGCCGCCGAAGCTTCCCGCCGCCTGGGCGGATGGCGGGGCGAGGGCCAGCAGCAGAAGGGCCAGCGGCCCGAGGGCCGGGTTGCATCTGCCGTGCTCGGAGGGACGATGGATGTGTTCGGATTGCGGTGGCACGCTTGCGGGCTCCTATCTTTGTGCAGTGGTCGCGTATCGGGGGGATGGGGATGTCTTGCTGTCGGGTGCGCCGGCGAGCATGCGGCGCCGCCAGGCCTGCCAGACCTTCTCTGCGTAGCCGGCGTTGCGCTCCGGTGTGCGCGAGTGGTAGTTGCCGACCGCGCGCCAGAAGCCGGCGCGGTCGATGCGGGCGATGTCGATGCCGCCCAGCTCGCGGGCAAGCAGCCAGGCGCCGAAATGGACGTTGGCGCAGCCGTGGTGCAGCAGCAGTTGCAGGGAGCCGCCGCGCCGCTCGACTTCCGGCAGCCAGATCGAGTTGATCTGCATCGGCCCGATGTCGTAGCTGCCGTTGGTGTTGTGCGAAACCCGGCCGGTGCTTCCGCCTTCCACGTCCATCACCGCCCGGATCAGGGATGCGGGAATGCGGAAATGCCTGGCTGCGTCGCCGATGCAGTTTTCGTCGCCGGCCTCGGCGGCCAGGGCCGGGCGCGCGATCAGGGCGGGAAGGGAAAGGAGGGCGTACAGAGCGACGGGCAGCAGACCCCGCCGCCATCGTTGCCGGGCGGTCTTTCGTTGCATGACGGGGGCCTTAGCGGCTGGCGGTCAGCCGCTGCTCGACATAGGCGCGCTGCTTCGCAAAGCGGCTCTTGCCTTTCGCCAGCTCCAGGAAGCGGCGCCAGGCGGCGGCGGCCTCGGCGTGCCGGCCCATGGCCTCCTGCGAATAGCCGATGTTGAAATGGGCGTCGGCCTGATCGGGCGCGAGGCGCAGGGCTTCGGCGAGGAGTGTCAGGGCGCGGGGATGGTCGCCGCGTTCCTGCGCCGCGATGCCGCGCAGCGTCCATGCCTCGGCCTGGCCGGGAGCGATTTCGGTGGTTCGCGCCAGATAGCGCTCCGCCTCCTCCGGGCTGCCCTTGCCGAGTTCGACCTTGCCCATCCACAGCCACGGCTCGCTGCGATTCTGGTCGCGAGCGAGCAGCGCCTGCGCCAGTTCTTCCGCCTCGCGGTAGTGGCCCCGGTTGAGGGCCTGGACGACGCGTTCGGCCTGGCTGTCGAAGACATAGTCGGGCGGCAGCGCCGGTGCGGCCGCAGTCTTCTTCGCCGCCGCTTCTTCGGCGCCGTTGCCTCTGATGGTTTGGGCGGCCGCAGCGGCGGCCTTGCTTTCCCTGGCGGCTGGCTGCGCGCCGGGGAGTTCGCGTATCGGTTGCGGGGCTGCTTCGCGAGGCGCGGCATAAGGCTTCGAAGGAGGCGCCGACGGTGTCGCGGAAGGTGCCGGGAGGTCCGGCGGAGCGATCGGACCGACGCTTGCCGCGGTGGTGACGGCGCCGCCCTTGACGCCGCTCAGCGCGATGGCCCGGGCGAGATCGTCGTGGCGCCGTTCGGGGTCCGCGAGAAGCAGCAGGCGCCAGGCCTTGGCGCCGGCGAAGCTGCCCGGAGCGAGGAAGGCGCCGTCGAATTCGGCGAGCTTTTTCAGCGCGGCGAGCGCCGTGTTCAGATCGTGGAAAGCGGCGACGGCGACGACGCGCTGTTGCGGTGCGAGGGTCGCGAAGCCCGCGCTCCAGGCGCCGAGGGCGCCGTTCGTGTCGCCGGCGGCGAGCAGGCGGCGGCCTTCGCCCAGCCAGGGCGGAACGGCGAGCGCTTGCGCGGTACGCGGGGCGCCGGCGCTCTGGCTCGGGGCCGGTGCGGCGTCGGCAAGCGGGACGGTGGCGTGCGCGGGGTGCGGTGTGGACGGAGGGGCGGGGGTTGCTGCCGCCTGTTCCGCCGGGAGTTCGCGTGCCGCCGCGGGGAGCGGGGCCGCGCTAGCCGCGGAGGGGGCGGTCGGCGGGGCCGGCGTTGCGACGGCGGACGGCGAGGCGTGCGGCGCGAGCTGCTCCAGGCCGTACCACGCCGCAGCCGACAGGGCCGCGCCCCCCAACGCCGTGAGTGCCAGCAGGCGGGGCAAGGTGCGCGACGGTCGCCGGGGCGTTGCGGGCAGCGCGCCCGCCAGTGCCGGAAAAGGTTCCGGCGGCGCGGGGCGCGCTGGCGGCGGGGCGTTGTCGGCCGTTTCCGGGACGGTGGGTGCGGGGGCGACGGTCCATGCCGCCGGCGGGATGTCGGCGGATTTGGCCTGATCCTGGCCGAGACGGCTGAGGGTTTCTTCGATGATGCTCATGACGGATTCCTGATGAGACGCGGATGTCAGTGGGGCATGGGCGCGAGGCCCAGCACTTCGTGGGCCGCTTCGCGCAGCATGGCCAGGCGGACTTCGTTGTGGCCCCTGGCGAAGGCCAGCAGTACGGCCCGGTCGCATATCTGGTTGATGCGGCGGGGGACGCCCTTGCTGTAATGGCGCGCGGCCAGCAGGGCGGCGTGGGAAAAGCGGAAATTGCCCGTGACGCGGGCGTTGTTGGTGCGGTGCTGGACGTACTCCGCGGTTTCCATCCAGCCGAAGGGGCGCAGGCGATGCCAGATGCTGATGCGCTGCCGCAGCGCACGCATCGACGGCAGGGCGAGGGTGTCCTCCAGCTCGTTCTGGCCGAAGAGCATCAGCGAGATCAGCTTGTTTTCCTCGGTTTCGAGGTTGGAAATCAGGCGCAGTCCTTCCAGCAGTTCCGGCGAGAGGGCGTGCGCTTCGTCGACGATCAGCGCGACCCGAGTCCGCTGCTGCGCGAAGTCGATCAGCGTCCGGTAGAGAAGGTCGTGCAGGGCGCCCTCGGGCGTGTCGGCCGGGGCGCTGTGGCCGGTCAGATCGCGGTAGAGCGCGGCCAGCAGGTCGGCATAGCCCTGCTGCGGGTTGAAGACGTAGGCCGTGCGCACGTTCTGCGTGGACATCTGGCGCATGAAGCAGCGGCAGAGCAGCGTCTTGCCCAGGCCGACCTCGCCGGTGAGCAGCGTCACGCCGCCGCTCATCACGCCGTAGCGCAGATGCCCGAGGGCCGCCAGATACTGGCCGTGGGGGAAAAAGAAGCTGGTGTCCGGCGTGATGCGAAACGGCGCGCAGCGGAATCCCAGCGCCTGGTAGACGCGATCCAGGTCGAGCGAGTCATTCATACGATTTTCCCCAGGCCGGTCGCGTGCTTCAGCGGACGATGTAAGGCGTCAGGATGATGACCAGCTCGCGCCGTCCCTTCGCCCGGTAGGTCGTGCCGAACAGGGCGCCGATGACCGGCGTCGAGCCGAGGCCGGGAACGCTCCGGTTGGTATCTTCATCGGACTCCTGGATCATGCCGCCAATGACGACCGTCTCCCCGTCGCCGACGCGGACCATGGTCGAGGTCTGCTTCACGTCCATCCGGGGGGCGTTGGAATTTCCGTCGGGCGAGGTGTCGACGCCGGAGATGCGGGTGACCACCGGCGATACGTCGAGGGCGATGCGGTTGTCGGAGGAAATCTGCGGCGTCACGCTGAGCACGACGCCCTCGGTGACTGTGGTCGGCGTGTTGGTGGTGTTGGTGATGGCCGCCCCGTTGGTCGTCGTCACCGTCGTTTGCGTGGTGAAGAAGGTCCGCTCGGTGCCGGCCTTGACGATGGCCGGCTGGTTGTTCAGGGTGCGGATGCGCGGCTGCGAGACGACGCGCACATTGCCCTGCTTTTGCAGCGCGGTGACCACCGCCGACACGCTGTTGACCAGATGGGTCTTCGGGAAATCCTTGTTGTAGTTCGCCCGGATGCTGGAGGCTACGCCCGTTCCCGCGGCCGTGGTGGTGAAGGCGGTGGAGGTGCCCAGCACCAGCGCACCCATGTCGATCTTGCTCCAGTCCACGCCGAGGGCCGCATCGCCCGTCAGGTCCACCTCGATGATCTTGACGTCGATGTAGACCTGGCGCAGCACGGCCTGCCGCAGGGAGTCCAGGTAGTTCTCGATGGCCCGCATGCGCGTCGCCGAGGTGGTCGCCATCACCGTTCCGGCGAGGCGGTTGATGACCAGGCGGCCGACCTTCTCGCGCACGGCCTGGGTGGCCGTGGTGGTGGTGTTGGTGACGCGGTCCGTCTTGGTCGTGGTTTCCTGGGGCTGCTGCTCGTCGGCGCTGTAGTCGTCGCGTCCCTTGGTGAGGATTTCGTCGAGCTGCTTTTCCAGCTCGTCCCAGAAATTGATGTTGTCGGTGCGCGACACGCCGACCCGCGTCGTGTCGGAACTCGTTCCGCCGCTGGACGAGGTGCTGGTGCTGCTCGTGGCTGCGCCTGAACGCACCAGGCGCAGGTAGTCGATGGTGAAGGTCTTGGTCCGCTGGCGGGTGACGCGCAGCAGGCCTTCGTGCCATTCCCACGACATGCCGTTGGCTTCGAGCATGACTTCCAGGGCCTTGTCGAGGGAAAGATTGCGGAAGTCGGCGCTCAGGGTGGCCTTGACGTCGTTGTCCACCGCCACGTTCAGGCCGTAGGTCTGGGCGAACTGGGCCATCGCCTGGTCAACCGGCAGGTTGCGGGCGCGGAAGGTGAAGAACTTGCGGGTGGTGACGGGCGTTTCTTCCGCCGCTTGCGGCAGGCGGTCGTGCAGGTCGAGGCGCGCCTTGGCCTCCCGGTCTTCGGGGGGCGGCATCTTGCCCTGGGTCAGGCTTTCCTGGGAGAGCGCGGGGGGGACGTTGGGCAGCTGCGGCGATACGGCGCAGCCGGCCAGGCTGAGGGCGATAAGGTTCAGCGCGAAAAAGCGGTTCATGACGTTTCTGCCTCGGTTCAATGGCTAAAGTTTTCCAGCAGGTGACGGAACTGGCGTTCCAGTTCCTCGGCGGGGAGGGCGGGCTGCGCCGGAGCGCCGTGCGCGGGACGGAGCGGACGCATGGCGAAGCTGAGCTTGTTCTGCTCGGCCTTGGTGACCCGGAACAGGGCGGTATCGGCGAGGTTGTCCAGATGCACGATTTCGTTGCCTTTCGGCCCCTTCAGGATGACCCGGTCCCTGCCGATCTTGCGGACGCGGAATTCGTCCAGACGGTTGCCTTCGAACAGCACGCGGCCGTTGATCACCGCCGAGCTTTTTTCCTCGGACAGCAGCACCGATGCCAGGCGGTAGCGGTCGGCCGCCGAACGCTGCACGGGCGAAGGCGGGGGCGGGGTGATGCCGTCGATCATGAAGGCCGGCATCAGCGCATTCAGGCGCAGCGTTTCACGCGCCCCGGTACCGCCCTGGGCATTCAGGTCGCGGGCGCCGGGCGGGAGCGTCAGCTGCTGGATGTTGATCGGCTCGCTGGGCGGCACGATCATGCCGGTCAGCCAGGGCGACAGGGTGAGCGCGCCGCCGACGACGGCGGGAATCGCAAGGAAGGAGATGAAGGATTTCATGGCGTGGTTTCCTGGGGGCGCGGCTTTACCGGGTGAATATCTTCTCGCCGGTCAGATTGAGCGAGAGCGTGGCCTGCGATTGGGCCGTGGTGCCGCCGTCGTTCTCGGTCCACTGGAGCGAGAAGTTCCGCAGCAGCAGGAAACCGTCGGTCTCGTAGGCGTGGGTCAGCAGGTCGTTGAGGCGGGGCAGCTCGGCCGGCGAGAAGCTGGAACTGAGCGAGACTTTTTCATGGCGGGCGATGGCGCCGCCGCTCTGTCCGAGCTGGCCGCGGGCCGCCTCGTAGCGGCCGATGTCGCGGGTGAGCTGCGTCAGTTGCTGCGCGGCGCCGGCGAGTTCGCGCTTCTGCTCTTCCAGGGCCCGGCTGCGGGCCGTTTCCACCTGATGCAACAGGGTCGCCAGGGCGAGAAAGGCGCTGCTGATCGCCAGGAGCAGGAAGGTCTTTTTGGTAAGTGGCATGAACGGTTCCTCGTTACGGACAGAGCTTGTTGACGGCAAAGCGCAGTTGCTGAAAGGTCACCGCCTCGAGCAGGTCGTCGTAGCGCCACGTCTCGCTGTGGCGCCGGGCGGCGTTTTCGAAGACCCGGTCGCTGCCGATGTTGCGGTTGCCCGGTGCGGTGAGCGTGCTCACGGCCACTTCGCCGCCTTGTCCGTCGCGGGTGAGCCCGGTGCCGCGCAGGACGAAGGCGACTTTGTCCGTGCTCGCGCAGTAGGTGGTCCAGGTGCCGGGCGCATCGTAGTTCGGCGTCCCGTGACAGGTCGCCGGCAGGCCGCCCGGTGCGGCGATCGCGGCGTCGAGCACGGCGCAGACGGTGCCCGGGTCCGAGGTGGTGAGGTCGGTGCCGGCCGCGTTGCGCACGTCGTAGCGGATTGCGTTGTTGCGGCTGTCGGTGAGGCGGATGCCCAGTTCGCTCAGCGAACGGGGCGTGTCGCAATTGCCGGCGGAAACGGCGCCGCCGGCGTTCAGGCAGGCCGGCAGCCGGCCCGTCGCGAGCAACTGTCCGATCACCGCTTCCTTCAGATTGGCGAGGATTTTGCGGTCGTCGTCGGCCATCGCCTTGTGGTGCAGACTGGCGACGCTGGGGACCAGCATCGAGACGGCGATGCCGATGACGAGCAGGACCAGGGACAACTCCAGCATGGTGAAGCCTCCGGCACGGCCGGGGAGGCGGGGGGTTCGGCGGTTCATCATTGACCTCCCATGGAAGACATCATGTTGGCGATAAGCGAGTAGATCGGCCCGAGCATGGCCACCACGAAGAACGCGAAGAACGCCCCCATGAGCAGCATCAGCAGCGGTTCGATGGCCTTCGTCAGGAGTTCGACGGCGGCCTGCACGCGCTGCATGTAAATGGTCGACAGCTTGGCGAGCTGCGCATCGAGGGCGCCGGTCTGTTCGCCGATGGCCACCATGCGGATGTCCAGGGGCGAGAAGATGTTGCAGCGCTGGAAGGCCTCGCGCAGGCTCAAGCCGATGCGCAGATGCTCGGGAATGCGGCGGATGCGCGAGCGGAAGTGGCGGTTCTGCGTGGTGCCGATCAGGCCGCTGATGGCCTCGGTGATCGGCACCCCGGCTTTGTAGACCAGCGCCAGATACTGGAAGAAGAAGGCTTCCTGCGCGTTGCGCACGACATTGCCGAAGATGGGCGCTCCCCAGGCGATGCGGTCGAAGACCTGGCGCAAGTCGCGCTGGCGCCGGGCCAGGGAGTAGGAAACGGGGATGATGCCGGCCGCAGCGATCAGCCAGGGCCAGCCGCTGGAGGCGAAATCGCTCATCGAGATCAGCGTGCGGGTGGCCAGAGGGAGCTCGACGTCCATGCTCCTGTAAACGTTGGCGAGCTTGGGGACCACCATCAGCATCCAGAACAGGCCCGTGATCAGCATCATGCCGAGGGTGAAGGCGGGATAGATCACCGCGCGCAGGGACGCCGACTTGATCTCCTCGATGCGCCCGATGTAGGCGGCGGCATCGCCCAGCATCTGGGCCAGGTTGCCGCTCGCTTCGCCGATGCTGGCCATGCTCACGGCGACCTCCGGGAACTGTCGCGAGCGCTCCATCGCCTGCGACAGGCTGACGCCGTTCAGGAGGTCGCGCCGGATCTGCTCGGCGGTGTATTTCACCGAGCTTTCCCGAGTCCCCTGCACGAGGTCGGCCAGCGCGGTCTGCAGGTCGAGGCCGCCCTGCACGTAGAGCGAGAGGTAGTTGCAGAATTCGACGACCTGGGCGGGGCGCAGCCTGCCGCGCATGGCGGAGACGAGGTGGTCGACGGCCTCCGGCAGTTCGTAGAAGCGGTCGATCTGCTCGCCGCGCTTGCGCAACTCGTCGTAGAGGGCGTCGAGCGTGTCGTAGCTGCCGCTGCGCCAATCGACGCCGCCGTCGGCGGTGACGCAGGAATAGACGATGAAGGGCATGGCTTAGATCACGCGCTCGAGTTCGGCGAGGTCGGTCAGGCCCGCCGCGACCAGGGCGCGCCCGGCGTCGAGCAGGGATTTGACGCCCAGCTGGCGGGCCCGCGTCTCGATTTCGGTGGGCATCGCGCCGCGTTCGATCATGCTGCGCAGTTCGCCGTCGAACTCGATGATCTCGGCGATGGCGGAGCGCCCGAGGTAGCCGGTGCGGTTGCAGCGCTCGCAGCCGACGTGCTCGAACACCTGCTCGGGCAGTTCGCCGTGGCGCAGGCGCGCGGCGGCCGACGGCGTGCTCGCCTGCCGGCAGTGCGGACACAGCCGGCGCACCAGGCGCTGGGCGACGACGCCGTTCAGCGAGGCTGACAGCACGAAGTCCTGGCAGGCGAGGTCGCGCAGGCGGACGATGGCACCGACGGCATCGTTGGTGTGCACCGTGGACAGCACCAGGTGGCCGGTCTGCGAGGCGCGCAGGGTGAGCTGGGCGGTGTCGGTGTCGCGGATCTCGCCGACCAGGATCACGTCCGGGTCTTGCCGCAGGAAGGCGCGGATCGCGGTGGCGAAGGTGACGCCGGCTTTCTCGTTGACTTCCATTTGCCGGGCCATCGGCACGCGGATTTCAACCGGGTCTTCCACGGTCAGGACGTTGCGTTGCAGCATGTTGATCCGGCGCAGCATGGCGTAGAGCGTGGTGGTCTTGCCCGAGCCGGTCGGGCCGGTGACCAGGATCGCGCCGTGCGAGCGCTGGGTGAGGCGGTCGATCTGCGCGATCTGGGTTTCGCTGAAGCCGATGCTGGCCAGCGAGTACATGTCGTGGTTGCCCGCCAGCACCCGGATGACGAGGTTTTCGCCGTTGACCCCGGGCATGGTCGAAATGCGCAGGTCGTAGCGCCCCTCCAGGTAATTGAAGGCCATGCGCCCGTCCTGCGCGCGGTTCTGGTCGGCGATGTCGAGGGCGCTCAGCACCTTGACGGCGGAAACCAGGCGCTGGTGGGCGGCGGCCGGCAGCGAGTAGCGCAGCAGCAGGACGCCGTCCACGCGCAGGGAAACCAGGCTGGCCAGCGGCGTCGGGCTGATATGCATGTCCGAGGCGTGGCCGTCGATGGCGCTGGCGATCAGCAGCTCGACGAGGCGCTCGGCGGCGAAATCGCGGCCGGCGGCGATCGATTGGGACATGCGCTCGATTTCCTCGTCGAGCGGGTGCTCGGCGCGGAAGTAGCGGCGCTGGATTTCCTTGATGAGCAGCCCCTTGGGCGCCACCACGAGGCGCAGCGGATGGCTGACGAAGCGGCCGAGCAGGCCGGGCAGGGTGGGGTTGCCCGGATCCTCGGTGGCCAGCGTCAGGTAGCCCCCGTCCAGCGCGAGGGGCAGGACCATGTGCTTCTGGGCGAAGTTGAAGGGCACCAGACGCAGTACGTCGGGCGCGTAGGCTTCGTTCAGGTCGGTGAATTCGGCACTGGACTGGTGGGCGATCGCCTGCGCGATTTCCAGGTCGGTGACGAAGCCCAGCGCCTGCAGGGTTTCGCCCAGGCGGCTGCCGGAGGTCTTAGCGATCTTGAGGGCGTAGGCCAGCACGTCGTCGTCGACGATGCCGAAACCTTTGAGAATCTGCCCCAGCGATTGGTTGTTCATCAGCGGAAGTCCTCGGCGCGGGCGGTCAGTTGGGAGATCAGGCGGGCGCGATTCCTGGCCGCGTCGAAATCGAGGTGGGCACGCACGAAGCCGAGCTTCGGCGAGAGGCGGCGGATGACTTCCGCCGCTTGCCGTTCGACCATGTCGTAGCTACCGGGCAGGGTCAGTTCCAGGCTGAGGGTATAGACCCCGGGCTCCGCCGCGACCTTGACCTCCTGCGCCGGCTTCTCCTTGGGCGGGCTGCTCATGAAGCGGGCGAGCATGTCGAGTCCCTTGCTCTCGCCGCCGGCGCTTTGCTGTTTCGTCTCGGGCGGGGCGTCGCCCTGGGCGTAGAGCTGCAGCGACGAAATGGCGATGCCGCCGGGCAGTTCGCGCGAAATCCAGGCCAGCAGGCGATCCGCCCGTACCTGCTCGGAGCGCCGCTTGAGCAGTTCCGTGAAGTCCTTGAAGCGCTCCAGCTCTCTGGGGTCAGGCACGCGCTTCACCAGTGCGTCGCGTTCGGTCAGCACCTTCTGGCGCTCCTGCTCGACCTGCCCGGCGCGGCCGGCGTTCTGCACCGCTTCCAGGGCGAAGAGCAGGCCGAACAGCAGGGTTCCGCCGAGCAGCACTGCCGCCGTCGGCAGGGCCACGTGCCAGGCGATGGCTTTGCGGGTTTGGGCGTCCTCGAGGAAATTCCAGGCACGGCGCACGTAACGCAGGCCGTAGAGTTCGGGTTCGGCGAGCGCGTCGCCGCCCTGGATCAGCGCGGCGATCTTCTTTTCGACTTCGCGCGACGAGTAATCGCGCGCCTGAGCGCCTTGGGCGGCCAGTGGCCGCAGGTCGCCGAGGTAAGCGCGCAGCGCGACCTCCTTGCCCGGCTGCCCGCCCATGCCCGAGGCCAGTCCGCCGGCGGCCATCACCTCGGCGCGCTGCACGGCGGCGGCAGCAGCATCGAGATCGCCGGCGGGCAGGCTTTCCATGCGCCGCTGGCGGACCTCGCCGTCTTCCGCAACGAAGGAAACGAAGCGCTCGCCCCGCGCAAACAGGGCCAGCACCGGCTCGCGGGTGGCCTTGGCGATCAGCGCGGCGATCGCCGCTTCTTCGAGGGCGGCCAGGCTGACCGGGCGCGTCGGCAGGGGCAGGCCTTCCTCCAGGCGCAGGCAGTCGATCTCGGCGGCGGCCATCAGTTTGAGCGTCACGTCGTGTTCGCCGGCGAGGTGGGTGGTCAGGCGCAGGCGATAGGCTTCGTTGAACAGCATCTCGCCGTCGATGAAGCGGCGGGCGACGACGTTCGCCAGCCGTTTGTTCTCGGTCTGCGCCTGCGTGCGTTCGAAGTAGGCGCCGCGCGAAAAGAAGCTGGCCCGCAGATCCCAGCCGCCCAGGCGCTGGAGTTCGCTCATGGCGCATTCGCCGCGGCGTTCGACTTTGCGGCCGCTCATGACGGCATAGCGCACCCGGCGGGCTTCGGGCGCTTCGCCGCCTTGTTCTCCGGCGGACACCAGAACGGTGCCGGACAAGCGTTTCAACATCGTGTTTCCTCGTGTTTCGTGTCGGGGGCAACTGCGGGCTAAGGGGGAGATGGTCCTTCGCGGGGACGGCGTGTGCCGCCCCTGCGAAGGACCACCCTGGCGGGTGGTCCTCGATGTGCGCCTTAGGGAGCCAGTCGGTCGAACTGGAAGTAGATGGCGACGACCCGGTCGTCGTTGGCGTCGGTAGCGCCGGTGGGCCAGACGGCCCCGTTGGGGGTGGCCGTGGCGCCGTCATGCAGCAGGCGCACGCGTCCCACCGCGCCTCCGTTGGCGCCCGGGGATGCGCCGTCGATGGCGACGTCGATACCCTTGGCCATCCACAGCGGGACGTCGTAGATGACGATGACGTTCGCCGGGACGTTGTTGGTGCCGATATTCCAGTTGCCGACGGCGTAGTAGTTGTTGGTCTGGTTCTTGGTGATCAGGCGGTTGAGGCGGGAGGGATCGACGATGTTGGCCTTGCGCAGATCCTTCCAGACGACGTTGGGGTCGGTTTCGGAGGTGCTCAGCATATCGGCGCAGGCCGGACCGGTTCCCTGCGTCGGATCAATGTTGTCGTCCCACACGGTGCCTGCGAGGCGCGCGACCTGAAGCGTTCCAGAGGTGACACCGATGATGCCGTCGGAGTTGCAATCGCCGGCCAGGCGGCCGGTACGCTTCTCGTGTTCGAAAATCATGGTCTGGATGCCGCGAATGTCAGAAACGGTGCGTTCGATCTTGGCCTTGTTGATCATGTCGGTGCCTTTCAGGGCGCCGACCAGGACGATGCCGGCGATCACCAGCACGATGGCCAGTTCGACCATGGTGAAACCCCCTTGCCCGCGGACCGGCCGGCCGCGGAGGTGTTTCATTGCGGAAATGTTCATGTGTGCGACTCCTAAGCAAAAAATATCGAGATGAATGGTTGTTCCGCCGTCGCGGCGCCTTTCAGTCAGCCTGAAATTGGCGCGACTTTAACGAGCGATCGTTATATGACCGTTAGAGCAGTAGGGGGATTTGAGTGCTGCAGCCAGCCCAAAAACTCGACGTGGCAAGGGCTTCAGGGCGGAAGTTCTATGTTTTCGGCATTTGTTTCGGAGCGGCGAAAGCCGGGCGGGAGGGGCTTGCGCGGGCGCTTGTTCTCAAGCCGGTGCGCGGGCGCGGTGCGGCTTGCGGGACTGTCGTGACGGAGAGAAGGCCGGCGGAGGTGCGCGCATCGCCAGCCGGCGGCGCGCAAGGGGGCTGTCAGCGAGGCGCGTCTGCGGCTGTCTTGCTCAAAGGATGGCGCGGGACGTCCCGGAATCGCCGTCTCAACGCGGCGGCGTGCAGTGTTCGCTGCCCGGGCATCGAACAGCTGCGAGGGATTCCCGCTGGAGGGCGCATAGCCGGCGGAGCGCCGGCTATGCGCCCTTTTCCGGCTCGGTGGCCCGGGGTTTCCGTGTTTCCCGGGCTTTCGGGGGCGTGTTGCAGGATTGCGGGGCGCGGCTCGCAAAACCGGCGAGCAGCCCCAGCGCCTGCTGCGCCTGCGCCAGTTCGCCGGCGCGCAGCAGGTAGGCGACCGCTTCTTCGTCCGCGCCGCGCCTGTGCAGGCAGCTTCCCTTGCTCCACAGGAGGTCGGCCAGGCAGTACTGGTCTTCGTGTCGGTCGGCTTCCCGGATGGTGAGGTCGAGCAGCTTTTCCGCCTCCTCCCATTCCCCCTGCGCCATCAGGGCGTCGCTCGCGATCCAGCGCAAGGTGGTGATGCCGCCCCGATAGGCTTGTTGCATCAGTGCCGCCGCATCGAACAGCGGCCGCGTGTCGGTCAGCGCGCCGCGCTTCGCCTGCGCCCACAACAGGAAGAGCTGGTTCGCGCCTTCCCAGAGCGGAAAACCGTGCCGCTGCGCGAGGGCCAGCGCCTCGCTCGCCAGTTCGACCACCTCGTCCACCGCGCGCCGCCGCCAATGGACGGTGACGCCGAAGGTCAGCATGAAACAGAGGGCGTGCGCCCGCCCGCCTTCGCGGGCCAGCGCAATGCCTTCGCGCACCGTCGCGCAGGCCGCCGCTTCGTCGCCGAGGAACCAGAGGTTCCAGGCGTGGAAGGCCCGGCAGACGATCGCCGGGTCGTCCAGGCAGTAGCGCATGCGTTCGCCGGGCGGCATGCGGGCGGCGAGCGCGATGCCGCGCGCCTGCCAGCTCGCCGCTTCGACCAGACCGCCGTTCCAGAACAGCGAGTTGCCCAGGGCCGCACAGGCCATTACCCGCTCCGCGTCGGTCCGCGCCATCGCTTCCAGGCGCCGGGCGGTGTCGATCCCGTCCAGTTCGCCCTGGGAGCTGCTGCCCCAGTATTGCCCGCTGAGGGCGGCGAACAGGTTTTCATGGGCGTCGGCTCCCTGGACGGAGGCCGTGCCCAGTTCCGCCACCGCTTCGCTGTACAGGCGGTGTCCGAGCGCCGAGCCGAAGCCCTCGGCGAGCTGGGCGGCGCGCCCCAGATGCAGGCGCGTGGACAGGGCGAGCGCGGGGTCGGCCCGCTCGCCGAGCGCGGCGAGCGTGTCGAAGGCCTTCTGGAAGCAGGCTTGCGCATCGGCGGCGAATTCCCGGGCCATCGCCGCCGCGCCCGCCTTGCTCCACCATTCGGCGGCTTCCGGCCGACATTGGGAGGCGGAGAAATGGCGGGCGATTTCTTCGGCGGCATGCGCCGACCGCTCGAGCAGCATGCGTGCCGTCCGTTCGTGCAGGCGTTTCCGCTGGGCGTAGGGCAGGCTGTTGTATACCGTTTCCCGGATCAGGTCGTGGCAAAAACCGAAGCTGCCGTCGGCGTTCGCTTCGATCAGGCGCTGCGCGACGGCGCGCGCTAGCGCGGACGGGATGTCGCCGGACGGGAGCAGGACGGCCAGATCGTTCTGCCGGAAGGTGCAGCCGAGGACCGAGGCGGCGCGCAATACGTTCTTCGCCGCGCCCAGCCGGTCGAGTTCGCCCTGCAGCAGTTCGGTGATCGGCAGCAGGTGGTGCTCGCCGTCCTGCCAGGACCTGATCAGGCGTTCGACGAACAGCGGAATGCCGCCGCTCGCCTCGGCGATGGACTGGCGCCTGGAAGGCGGGATGAGGCCGTCCGGGTCGCCGAGCGCGATCATCTCCAGCGTTTCCGCGTTGTTCAGCGGGCGCAGTTCGTAATCCTGCCGCACGCTCGGCGGGCAGTCGCAAGGAACGTCGGGGCGGGTGGTGATGACCAGGAGCACGCGCTGCGTCGTCAGGCCCTTGGTGATCAGGGCGAGCAGTTCCCGGGTCGCCAGGTCGGACCAGTGCAGGTCGTCCACCACGATCAGGGTAGGGGCTTTCGCGAGCTGTCTTTCCATCAGCTCGATCAGCGCCGCAAAGGCATCGCTCTTGGAGGCCGGCGCCTCGGCGCCGGGTCCGCTCCCGCCGTCGGCGAGGCAGAGCAGGGCCGCGGTGGCCTCCTCTTGGAAGCCGGGGAATTGCTGCCGCAGGTTCCGGGCGATTCTTTCCTGACGTGCTGACGGCGCATCGTGCCGCGGGTTTTCGGGTTGGGGGTCGAGACTGGCCAGCACCGGCGCCAGCGGCTGGTGCTGAAGTTCGAGCTGGCACGCCACGCGGTGCAGCGTCCCGCCCGTGGTGCGCACCCAGCGGGCCAGCATGCCGACCAGGCGGGTCTTGCCGAGGCCGGCGGGGGCGCGCACGACGGCGACCCGCGGGCGTCCGGCGCAGGCTTCGCGCCAAAGGGCCTGCAGCCCGGCCAGTTCGTCCTGGCGGCCGGTGAACGGGGCATCCTGGTACGCGGCGGCCGGACGCTGAACGTCGCCGTCCGGCGTGGCGGCGCCGATCAGCTGAAACAGCGCATGCTCTCCTTCGATGCCGGGAAAGCGCTGCGCGCCGATCTCGCGGAAATCGAACGCGGCCGCCGCCTGCCTGGCCACGCTCTGGCTCGCCCAGATCTCGCCGGGGCCGGCGGCCCAGCCGATGCGCATCGTCAGGTCGGGGACCTCGCCGACCAGGCTGGGGGCGCCCGGGGTCGGCCGGAACAGGACTTTCCCGGCGCCCAGGCCCATCCGCAGCGGGAAGTTTTTCGCCAGGGTCCGGCGCAGGTCGCACGCGGCGAGCAGTGCGCGCTCGGTCGAACGCTCCACGCCGTGGCCGAGGCCGAAGGCGGCGAGCACGCCCCGGCCGGCAACCGCGACCACGGTGCCGCCGCGTTGCTGGACGACGGTCCGGAGCAGGTCGATGAAGTCGTCGTCCACGTCGGCGGCTTCGTCGTGGCGCATCCCGAAGTCGCAGTACAAGGTCACCAGCCAGCGCAGTTCGGGCAGCGCGGATTCCGCCGGCTCCGCGGAAACGGACGCCCCGCCGGGCCTGCTCGCGGCGAGCGCGTTGCGCATGGCGCCCGCGACTTCGTCGCGCATGGCGAGCAGACGTTCTCCGGGCAGGATGCCGAGTTCGCTCTCGAAGCGCTGGCGCAGCGCCTCGAAGGCTTCCAGCGCGCTGCTGCCGTCCCCCGCTTCGGTGAGCAGGGACATCAGCAGCATGCAGCGGTCTTCGTCCAGCGGGCAGCGGCCGGCAAGCAGGCGGGCGCTGTCGATGGCGGCCGCGAGCCGGCCCTCGCCGCGCTGGATGCGGCAGACGTGTTCGAGCAGCAGCAGGCTCTTCGCCCGGAAATGCTGGCGCATCGTCTCCAGCCATTCGTCGAACTCCGGCGTGTCGGCGAGTTGCAAGCCTTCGAGGAAGATCCCGCCCAGGCTGGCGAGCCGGGGTTCCAGTTCGTCTTCGCGCCAGCGGCGGGCGGCCGGTTCGTTGGCGATCACGCGCTTGAGCGCTTCGTCCGAGAGAAAGGCGATGTCGAGCGCGAGCGTTGCGTCCGGGACGAGGCGGACGGCGCGGTCGTCGCGGTGCAGGACGGCATTCGTCGGCGCAATGTCGAAGATGGCGGCCAGATTGTTCAGAACCTGGCGCAGGTTGGTGCGGGCGGCGGGAAGTTCGAGTCCGGGCCAGAAAAGATCGGCCAGCTTCTCCCGGGTCTGCCAGGCGCCGGCGTTGACCGCGAGATAGCCGAGCAGGGCCACGCCCTTGCGGTACTTGACGTGCCGGCTCTCCGCTTCGTCCGCGCGGCGTATCTGTGGGCGCCCCAGCAGGTCGAGTACGAGCGCCGGGGCCTTCTTCTCTGTCGCGTGATCCTCTGCGTCCCTGCTTGCCGCGCTCATCGTCTCCAAGGTCTCCAAGGGATTTCTGCGGCTTCGGCCGCATTCGAGGCGTGCATGATACATGCCTAGGCGTTTGGAATTAAAGCCCTCTTACGCCCTTCTTACGCCCCTCCGGTAAAAAGGAAAGATATCGCCGCCCGACGGCTCTTTGTGCATCGATTTTCCTATGCGAACGCCTCGTTTCATCCAACGCCATGACTGATGCCCGTGCTCCGTTTCTTGCGCTGCCCGCGGTGCGCCGACGCTCTCCGGAGTCCGGCGCATGAGTTCGCACGGCGCTCCCGCCCGCTGGCTGAGTTTTTTCGGCCAGGCCTCGCTGATCGCTCCGGGCGGCAGCGAGCCGCTCGCCTGCAAATACCGTAATGGCATCCTATTGCTCGGCTTCCTGGCCGCGCATCCGGAGCGGATTTTCCGGCGCGAGTCCCTGGCCGACCTGTTCTGGCCGCAGCTCGACACCAGCGCCGGGCGCAGCAACCTGCGCGTGGTCCTGACCGATCTGCTCGGCGTTCTGAAAGCGGTCGGCCTGGCCGACTGCCTCGAAACCCAGCGCGAATGGCTGTCCTTTCATCTGCCCGAAAACCTGTGGAGCGACGAAAGCCTGCTGACCGCGCTCCGGGCCGGCGAGACGCGCGGCGCGCCCTGGCTGGGGTTCGTGCGCGAACGGCTGGCGAGCGATCCGCCCTGGCTGGACATCGGCGATGCACGGACCTCCGAGGACTTCCGGGAATGGCTCGGCGTGCAGCGCATCCATCTGGAAAACCTGTTTCCGCCCGCCGTGGATGCGCCGGCGCCGGCGGCTGCCCCGGTCGTCGCCGACAGTCCGCTCGAACTGGCGATCCTGGCCCTGCTGCGCCTGGATCTCGAACCGCTCCAGGACATCGGCGACGAGCGCGAGGTCTGGCGCCGGATGCAGGCGGACGAAGCGCGGCTGGTGCGCGAGGCCGCCATCCACGGCGGCGTGCTGGTCGATTCCGGGATCGACGGTGCGACCTTCGCTTTCGGCCAGGACAGCCTGCATGGCGGCTATCGCTGGCAATCGCTGCGCGCGGCGGCCAACCTGCATGCCGTTCTCGCGCCCCGCTACCGGGTCCGCATGGGGGTGCTGGCCGGGCGCGTGCTGATCGAGCGCGGCAGCGCGCCGCGCGCTTCGGGAATGCGCGTGCGTCTGGTCGAGCAACTCGCGATGAACGCGCAGCCCGGGGAAATCGTCGCCGACGAAAGCTACCTCGATCTGGCCCCTGCCTTCGGCGGAACGACGCGGGGTTCCCGGCGCTTTCGCGGCGTCACGCGGGAAGTCGAACTGTGCGGGCAATCCATCGAGAAGCTTCCCGCCTTCCTGCTGCTGCCGGTCTGCGACGGCAACGCGCCCTTCGTCGGCCGCGAGGCGACGCTCGCCGAGCTGGACGCGCGCTGGCAACTGGCGCGCCAGGGCGAGGCGCAGCGCTATTGTCTGGAAGGCGAGGCCGGCATCGGCAAGACGCGGGCTGTTTACGAGTTCGCTGCCCGCCTGCAGGCCGTGGGGACGCCGATCTTCTGGCTCGGCGGGCGCTCGGAAACGGCCGGCCATCCCTGGAGCGCGCTGCACGAGCTGCTGACCCGCCTGCTGTGCGGCGCCGGTGCCGACTGGGACGAGCGTCTGGAGCGCTTCCTCGGGCAGATGGAACGGAAGCTGAGCCACGAGCAGCGGGCGGTCCTGCTTCGCTTTCTCGCGACCCACGGCGTCGTCCATGGCGAACGGGGCGTCTTCACCGAGGCTTTCCGCATCCTGTTCGGCGACGGCGGCCGGCCGCTGCTCATCGTCGTCGACGACGCCCAGTGGGTCGACGCCGCGAGCAGCGCCGTCCTGCGTGAAATCGCCGCATTGGCCCCGCACGCCTTCTTTCTTCTGACCCGCCGCCCCGTGCATTGTGCGGGCCTGTTGCTCGATGGCTGCACGACGCATCCGCTGGCGCCGCTCGACGACGGCGCTGCGCACGCCATTCTCGACGCCATGCCCGACGCCGATTTGCTGGACAGGGCGGTGCACCGGCGCATCGTCAGCTCGGCGCGCGGCCTGCCGATCTACCTGCTGGCCGGCGCGGCGCCGAACGGCGCCCCGCTCGCCGAGCATCTGCAGGGCATGAGCAACAGTCTCGACAAGGCGGTCGGCGTCATGAAAGTCGCCGCGCTGTTCGGCATCCAGTTCCAGCTCGACGACCTGTTTTCGCTCGTCCCGCCGGAAATCGCCGAGGCCGCGGTCGGGCAGGCGGCCGCCTCGCGCCTGATCGTGTCGCGCGGACCGCGCACCTGGGCCTTTTTCCACCCGCTGCTGCACAGCCATCTGCGCGGCCTGCTCGACGCGCCGGAGATCCGCGAACTCGCGCCGTGCGCCGCGCAAGTCCTCGAACGGCGCGGGGAGCTGCCGCAGGCCGCCGCGCTGTTCGAGGAAGCCGGCGCCAGCGGGCTGGCGCTGGAAACCTATCTGCGCGCCGCGAGCCACGCGCTCGACCAGGAGGACACGCTGGCCGCCTGCCCGCTGTTCGAACACGTCGCCCGTCTCGGCTACGGCACGGGCGACGCCGGGCAGTGGGCGCGCCTGCGCCATGCCCGCGCCCTGGTGATCAAGGACGGCTACGGCTCGCGCAGCGTGCACCAGATTTCCCGGGTCGTGCGCCAATCGCTTCCGGCCTTGCTCGGAGGCGACGAGATCGCCTTCAAGGCGACGGCCTACGCCTATCTCGGCGCCGGCAACGAGCGGGCCGACGCCGGTCTGGAGTACGCCGAGGAAATGGGCCGTCTGGCGCGCACGCCGATCCAGCTGCAGACGGCGGCCTGGGCGCGCGCCAACACCCTGTTTTGGCTCGGCCGCTTCATGGAGGCCCGGCCCTTGCTGGAAAACGCGCTGGCGACCGCGGACGCCTTGCCTTTCGCGGAACGCATCCGTTACTTCCCGTCCGACCCGCTGGTGCTCGGCAACGGACAGCTGGCCTGGATGCGCTGGTTCATGGGCGACGGCGCCGGCGCGCGCGCGTGCATCGAACGGGCCATGGCGCATGCCCTCGGCTCTCGCCTGCGCCAGGACAAGGCCATCGCCTACTGCTTCGCGGCCGTCCTGTGCTGGTGCGAGGGCGACATGGCCGGGCTGGCGATGAACGCCAACGAAGCCTGGATCGTGGCCGACGGCGAGGACTACCTGCTCTGGAAGACCATCGCCGGCCTCCTGCTGGCCGTTGCCCGCGCCACGGGCGGCGAGGCGCCGAAGCTCCTCGATCTGCTCGCCGCCGAGAACGTAATGCGTCAGGCTTACCCCGGCGGACTCAACACCGGACGCTGGATCGGCATCGCCGCCTTGCTCGCGGCCGGCCAGAACTTCATCGCCCTGCAGGTCATCGAGCGCGCGCTCGGCGAAGGCGGGCATCAGGAGCACCAGTATTGCCTGATGGATATCTGGCGGCTCAAGGCCCAGGCGCTGGAGGCCTTGCCGCTGAGCCGCCGGGCGAGCGTCCGCGAGGCGCACGCCCAGGCCGTCCGCTGCGCGCGGGCGGCGGGCGCGCGCGGCTGGCTGGACCGCTGGTATCCCGACTCCTTCGCGGCGCTGGAATGCGTCCCCGAACTTGCAACTTCTCCGTAGGAAGGCCGGGAGATGGCAATTCGGCTCATGATTTGAGCGCTTTTGCAGTAGAATTGCTCCGCCTTTCGGTTGGTACGGGGATCGAGCACAAAGCAACGCCCCTGTTTCTTTCCAGCCGTCTGCCACTTGAGTCTGTTGAATCCGGGCGTGTCCCGCCCGCTCCGCTCATTCCGCCAATATCGAAAAGGCGAACGCAAGTTCGCTTTTTGTATTGAAGCTTCGATTCTTACTGGATAAACGGGCAATCACCATGTTTGACGCCGTTCGCAACAACAAGAAGATCGTTCAGATTTTTCTTGCCCTGATTACCTTGCCGTTCGCCTTTTTCGGCGTCGATTCCTATATGCGCAACGCGGGGGCCGGGAGCGACCTGGCCAGCGTGGGCGACACCAAGATCACCCAGCCGCAGTTCGAGCAGGCGATGCGCGACCAGCAGGACCGGATGCGCCAGACGCTGGGCGCGAACTTCCGGCCCGAAATCATGCACACGCCGGAAGCCCGCATGGCGGTGCTCAATTCGCTCATCGACCAGCGCCTGCTGCTGCTCGAAGCGAACAAGGGCCGCCTCGGCGCCGGCGACGACCTGCTGCGCGAAGTCATCATGAAGATTTCGGCGCTGCAGGAAAACGGCCAGTTCTCGATGGAGCGCTATGAGTCGGCGCTGCGCGCGCAGGGCATGACGCAAACCCAGTTCGAGGCGCAGCTGCGCCAGGATCTGACGCTGCAGCAGCTGGTCGGCGCCGTCGGCGACACCGGCATCGTCGCCAAGACGGCGGCGGAAGCCATGATGCGCATCCAGACCGAAGAGCGCCAGGTGGCCGAGCTGCGCATCGCGCCCGAGCAGTTCGATGCGCAGGTGAAGATCGACGCCGCGGCCGTGCGCAAGTACTACGACGAGAACATCAAGCAGTTCGAGCTTCCCGAACAGGCCAAGGCCGAGTACGTCGTTCTCTCGCTCGACGCGCTGCTCGCCCAGACGACGGTTTCCGACGCCGAGCTCAAGGCCTGGTACGACAGCCACAAGGATCGCTACCAGCAGCCCGAGGAGCGGCGGGCCAGCCACATCCTGCTGATGACCGGTGGCGACGCCGACAAGGCGAAAGCCAAGGCGAAGGCCGAGGAAGTGCTGAAGGAACTCGAGAAGTCGCCGGCCAGATTCGCCGAACTCGCCAAGCAGTATTCGCAGGACCCGGGATCGGCCGCCAACGGCGGCGATCTGGGCTACTTCGGGCGCGGCATGATGGTCAAGCCGTTCGAGGACACCGTCTTCAAGCAGAAGGAAGGCGAGATTTCCGGCCTCGTGCAGTCCGAGTTCGGCTATCACATCATCAAGCTGACCGGGATCAAGGGCGGCAAGCAGCGCTCCTTCGAAGAAGTGCGCGCGGAAATCGAGGGCGACCTGAAGCGTCAGGCGGCCGCCCGCAAGTTCGCCGAGGCCGCGGAGAGCTTCAACAACATCGTCTATGAGCAGTCGGACAGCCTGCAGCCGGCCGCCGAGAAATTCGGCCTGAAGGTGCAGCAGTCGAACTGGCTGCCGAAGAGTCCGAATCCGCAGGTGCTCGCGGCGCTCGGCCCGCTCGGCAACGAGAAGGTGCTCGCCGCGCTGTTCTCGGAAGACTCGCTGAAGAACCGGCGCAATACCGAGGCCGTCGAGATCGCCCCGAACACGCTGCTGGCGGCGCGCGTCGTCGAGCATCGGCCGGCGGCGGCGAAGGCCTTCGACACCGTGCAGGGCGACATCGAAGCCCGCTTGAAGGCGCAGGAAAGCGCCGCGCTGGCGAAGAAGGCCGGCGAGGAGAAGCTGGCCGAACTGCAGAAGGGCGCCGAGGACAAGGTGGGCTGGGCGCTGGTCAAGAGCGTTTCGCGTCTGCAGGGGCGCCAGGTGCCGCCCGCGGCGCTGCAGGCCATCTTCAAGGCCAGCGTGGACAAGCTGCCGTCCTACGTCGGCGTCGAAAGCGGCAACGGCAACTACACGCTCTACAAGATCATGAAGGTGGGGCAGTCCGCCCAGGCCGACGAGAACACGCTGAAGGTCCTGCAGCGCGAGTACAGCACGCTGACCGCGCAGGAAGACTTCGCCGCCTACCTCGCCGCGCTGCGCGCCCGCTACAAGATCGACGTCAACAAGGCCGCCCTGGAAACCCGCGAGCGCCAGTAGGCGTTCGCGCCCGGCACGCTTCCGGGCGTGCCGCGGACCGCACAATGAAAAACGCCGACCGGGCAACCGGTCGGCGTTTTTCATGGGCCGGCGCCAGGCGTGCCGCCGGCGCTGGCGATGGAACGGATCAGGCCGGCATCGGTTCCGGGTTGCCCAGCGCGGTGGTGTTCAGGCCGCCGTCGACGTACATGATCTCAGCCGTGACGCCGCTCGCCAGGTCGGAGAGCAGGAAGGCGGCGGCGTTGCCGACTTCGTCGATCGTGATGTTGCGGCGCAGCGGCGCGTTGTGCGCGTTGTAGGCGAGCAGGCGGGAGAAGTTGCCGATGCCGGAGGCGGCCAGCGTCTTGATCGGGCCGGCCGAGATGGCGTTGGCGCGGATGCCCTGCGGGCCGAGGCAGAAGGCGAGGTAGCGGGTGGCTGCCTCGAGGCTGGCCTTGGCCAGGCCCATGGTGTTGTAGTTGGGCAGCGTGCGCTCGGCGCCGAGGTAGGATAGGGCGAGCAGGGCCGGGTTGTTGCCTTTCAGCAGCAGTGGGCGCGCGGCCTTGGCGAGCGCCGGGTAGCTGTAGGAGGAAACGTCGTGCGCGATGCGGAAGGCTTCGCGCGAAATGCCGTCGAGGAAGTCGCCCTCGATCGCTTCGCCGGGGGCGAAGGCGATCGAATGCACAAGGCCGTCGAGGCCTTCCCAGTGCTTGCCGATCTCGCCGAAGAGGGCGTCGATCTGGGCGTCGTCGGCGACGTCGCAGGGGAACACCAGCGTGCTGCCGAACTCCTGCGCGAACTTGCCGACGCGATCCTGGAAGCGTTCGTTCTGATAGGTGAAGGCCAGTTGCGCACCTTCACGGTGGCAGGCCTTGGCGATGCCGTAGGCGATCGAGTGCTTGGACAACAGTCCGGTGATGAGAATACGCTTGTTTGCGAGGAATCCCATGGATGCTCCCGTTACTTGGATTTGTTGGAGTTCTTTGTAATTGTTGTAATCAGCTCAAGGTGCGCATTATAAAGGAATTCGCCGGCCCGCCGGGGGCGGCTTTTTGCAGTGCAGCGCAGGGAAATCGGCGGCACTTTTTTCAACGCTTCGCGCTACACTTCGCCCCATGCGCGTTTCCCGTTTCGCCTGTTTCCTGCTGCCTTTCCTTCTCGTCGCCTGCGGCAACGAATGGAACGATCCCTATCCGGCCGCCGAGCGCGGCAAGAACATTCTTTACACGGCGTTCACCGACCGCCCCAAGCATCTCGATCCGGTGCAGTCCTACACCGAGGACGAGATCACCTTCACCGCGCAGATCTACGAACCGCCGCTGCAATACCACTACCTGAAGCGCCCCTACACGCTGGTGCCGGCCACCGCCGAACAGGTGCCGGTACCGCGCTACTACGCCGCCGACGGCCGCGAGCTGCCGGCCGACGCGCCGGCAGCGGCGATCGCCCACAGCGTGTACGAAATCCGCATCAAGCCCGGCATCCTCTACCAACCGCACCCGGCGTTCGCGCTCGACGCCGCCGGGCAGCCGCGCTACGCCGAACTCGACCGCGAGCGCCTGCGCAGCATCGAGCGCCTGTCCGATTTCGCGCATGGCGGCACGCGCGAACTCGTCGCCGACGACTACATCTACGAGATCAAGCGTCTCGCGCATCCGCGCCTGCACTCGCCGATCTTCGGCATGATGGCCGAGCGCATCGTCGGGCTGAAGGAACTCGGCGACGAACTGCAGCGGGCGGCGCAGGAGCTTCCGGCCGACGGCTGGCTCGATCTCGACCGTTTCGCCCTCGACGGCGTCACGCGCGTCGATCGCCATACCTATCGCATCAAACTGCGCGGCAAGTACCCGCAGTTCCTCTACTGGCTGGCCATGCCATTTTTTGCACCGGTGCCGCGCGAGGCCGACCGCTTCTACAGCCAGCCGGGAATGGCCGAAAAGAACCTGACGCTCGACTGGTATCCGGTCGGCACCGGCCCCTATCTGCTCGCCGAGAACAATCCGAACAGCCGCATGGTGCTCGAGCGTAATCCGAATTTTCACGGCGAAAGCTATCCCTGCGAGGGCGAAGCCGAGGATGCGGCGGCCGGCCTGCTGGCCGACTGCGGCAAACCGCTGCCGTTCATCGACAAGGCCGTCTTCTCGCGCGAGAAGGAAAGCATTCCCTACTGGAACAAATTCCTGCAGGGCTATTTCGACGCCTCGGGAATCTCTTCGGACAGTTTCGACCAGGCCGTGCGCCTGAACGTCGGCGGCGACGTGGCGCTGTCCGACGAGATGCGCGGCAAGGGAATCCGCCTGCTGACCAGCGTACGGCCGTCGACCTTCTACATGGGCTTCAATCTGCTCGACCCGGTGGTCGGCGGCAAGGACGGCGTCGGCCCCGAGCGGGCGCGCAAGCTGCGCCAGGCGCTGTCGATCGCCATCGACCAGGAAGAATTCATCTCGATCTTCATGAACGGGCGCGGCGTGGCGGCGATGAGTCCGCTGCCGCCGGGCATCTTCGGCTACCTCGAAGGCGAGGCGGGGATCAATCCGGTGGTCTACGACTGGAAGGACGGGCAGGCGCAGCGCAAGCCGCTCGCCGCGGCGAAGAAGCTGCTCGCCGAAGCCGGCTGGCCGGACGGGCGCGATGCGAAGAGCGGCGAGCCGCTCGTGCTCAACCTCGACACCACGGGCGGCGGCATGGGCGACAAGTCGCGCCTCGACTGGCTGACGCGCCAGTTCGCCAAGCTCGACATCCAGCTCGTCGTGCGTTCGACCGACTTCAACCGTTTCCAGGAAAAACTGCGCAAGGGTGCGGTGCAGCTCTACTACCTCGGCTGGAACGCCGATTACCCGGACCCGGAGAACTTCCTCTTCCTGCTCGCCGGCAGCGAGGGGCGCGCGACGAAGGGGGGCGAGAATTCGTCGAACTACGCCAGCCCCGAGTTCGACCGTCTGTACGAGCGCCTGAAAAACATGGAGAGCGACGGCCCGCGCGGCGCCGAGCGTCTGGAACTGATCCGCCAGGCGCTGGCGATCCTGCAGCGCGACGCGCCGTGGATCTTCGGCTTCCACCCGAAGAGCTACACGCTCGGCCACGCCTGGCTGTACAACCGCAAGCCGACCGAGATCGGCAACAACATCCTGAAATACCAGCGCATCGACACCGCCGCGCGCGAAGCGCAGCGGGAAGCGTGGAACCGGCCGGTGCTGTGGCCCTTCTTCGCCGCCGCCGCGCTGCTGGCCGCCATCGTCCTGCCGGCCGTGCTCGGCTACCGCCGGCGCGAACGCGGCACGGCGCGCCCGTCGGCGTGAGCGCGAACGTGCTTCAGGTATAGTCGCCGCCATGCTCGCCTACCTCGTCCGCCGCCTGCTCTACGCGCTGCCGATCCTGATCGGGGTGAACCTCATCACCTTCGCGCTCTTCTTCGTCGTGAACACGCCGGACGACATGGCGCGCATGCAGCTCGGCGTGAAGCGCGTGACGCCCGACGCGATCGAAAAGTGGAAGGGCGAGCGCGGCTACGACAAGCCGCTCTTCGTGAACGGCGCGGCGAGCGGCACCGGCGTGCTGACCGAGACGATCTTCTTCGCCAAGTCGGCGCGCATGTTCGTCGGCGATTTCGGCCGCGCCGAGGACGGCCGCGACATCGCCCGCGAAATTTCGGCGCGCATGGGGCCGTCGCTCGCCATCGCGCTGCCGACCTTCGTCCTCGGCCTCTTCGTCACCGTCGCCTTCGCCCTCGTGCTGGCCTTCTTCCGCGCCAGCTACCTCGATTTTTGGGGCGTCGTGCTGTGCGTCGCGCTGATGTCGATTTCGGGCCTCTTCTACATCATCGGCGGACAATACCTGATCAGCAAGGTCTGGAAGCTGGTGCCGATCTCGGGCTACGGCGGCGGCGTCGATGCCTGGAAATTCCTGATCCTGCCCGTGCTGATCGGCGTCGTCTCCGGCATCGGCTCGTCGACGCGCTGGTACCGCACGATCTTCCTCGAGGAAATCGGCAAGGACTACGTGCGCACGGCGCGCGCCAAGGGCCTGTCGGAAGCCGCCGTGCTCTTCCGCCACGTGCTGCGCAACGCGCTGATCCCGATCCTGACCGGCGTCGTCGTCGTCATCCCGCTGCTCTTCATGGGCTCGCTGCTCACCGAATCCTTCTTCGGCATTCCCGGCCTCGGCAGCTATACCATCGACGCGATCAACGCGCAGGATTTCGCCGTGGTGCGCGCCATGGTCTTCATCGGCTCGGTGCTCTACATCGTCGGCCTGATGCTCACCGACATTTCCTACACGCTGGTCGATCCACGGATCCGCTTCGACCGATGAGCTTCCTTCCCGTCATCCTCTGGTCCGATCTGCTGATCTGGCTGCTCGTCGCTGGCGCGCTGCTGCTCGGCTGGCTCTCGTCGCGCAACCCACCGCTGCGCGCCGCCTGGCGGCGCGTCGGTCGCCACCGGCCGGGCATGGCGGCGGCCACCGTGCTGCTGGCCTTCGTGCTGATCGGCCTGCTCGATTCGCTGCACTACCGGCCAGCGCTCGAAAACAAGGGCGAGGGCAGGACCGCCTACGCCATCGAAGTCCTGTCGCTGCTCGACTTCGTCGCCACGCCGCTGCGCACGCGCAACGAGAAGACGTATTCCGAGCCGCTGGCGACGCGCGCCTACGCCAAGGAAGCCATCGAATTGCGCGCGGCCGACGGCAGCGTCCGGCAGACGCGCGACTACCCGCGCCTGAAATACGGCGGCGCGCATCTCGGCGTCGACGAGGCCGGCCGCGCGGCCGACGTCGGCCGCCGCCTGCTGCTGGCCGGCGGCGCGGCGCTGCTCGTCTGGGGTATCCTCGCGGCGCTCACGGCCGGGCTTCTGGCGCGCGCCGAAGGTACGACGCAGGCCGCGGCCTGGCGGCGCATCTGGCGCGGCGAGAGCGACTTTGCGTGGAACGCGGTGCTCGGCGCGCTCGCCGCGCTGTTCCTGGTCGCCTTTCCGCTGCTCGCGCTGTGCGGCGACTACCACGTGCTCGGCACCGACAAGGTCGGGCAGGACGTTTTCTATCAGGTGCTCAAGAGCGTGCGCACGGCGCTCGTCATCGGCCTCGTCACGACGCTCGTGATGCTCCCTCTGTCGATTTTCCTCGGCATCCTCGCCGGCTATTTCCGCGGCTGGGTCGACGATGCAATCCAGTACCTTTATACGACGCTCAACTCGATTCCCGGCGTGCTGCTGATCGCCGCCGCCGTGCTCATGATGCAGGTGGTGATCGACACCCACCCGCAGTGGTTCGCCACCGCAGCCGAGCGCGCCGATCTGCGCCTGCTCGCGCTCTGCTTCATCCTCGGCATGACGAGCTGGACCGGCCTGTGCCGCCTGCTGCGCGGCGAGGCGCTGAAGCTGCGCGAGCTCGAATACATCCAGGCCGCGCAGGCCTTCGGCGTTTCCGATCTGCGCATCATCTCGCGCCACATCCTGCCGAACCTGATGCACATCGTGATCATTGCGCTGGTCATGGATTTTTCCAGCCTGGTGCTGGCCGAGGCGGTGCTCTCCTACGTCGGCATCGGCGTCGACCCGACGATGATCAGCTTCGGCACGATGATCAATAACGCGCGCATGGAGCTGGCGCGCGAACCGATGGTCTGGTGGTCGCTGGCCGCCGCGTTCGCCTTCATGCTGGCGCTGGTGCTGGCGGCCAACCTGCTTGCCGACGCCGTGCGCGACGCCTTCGATCCACGCATGGCGGGGGCGGCATGAGCGACGGAGCGGATACGATGCCGGGCGAGGTGCTGCTGAGCGTGCGCGATCTGCGCATGGGCTTCGTCAGCGGCCGTCGGGTGCTGACTGCGGTCGACGGCGTCGGTTTCGAGCTGCGCGCCGGCGAGACGCTGGCGCTGCTCGGCGAATCGGGCTGCGGCAAGTCGGCCACCGCGCTCGCGCTGCTGCGCCTGCTGCCGGCGGCGGGGCGCATCCTCGGCGGCGCGGTCGAGTTCGCCGGGCGCGACCTCCTGCAACTGCCGGAATCCGCGATGCGCGCCGTGCGCGGCGGCGGCATGGCGATGATCTTCCAGGAGCCGGCGACCAGTCTCAATCCGGTGCTCACCGTCGGCCGCCAGATCGGCGAGGTGCTCGAACGCCACGCCGGCCTTGCCGGCGCGTCGGCGCGCGCGCGGGCGCTGGAACTGCTCGCCGCGGTCGGGATCGCCGACCCGCAACGCCGCCTCGACGAATATCCTTTTCAGCTCTCTGGCGGCATGAAGCAGCGCGTGATGATCGCCGTCGCGCTGGCCGGCGATCCGCGCCTGCTGGTCGCCGACGAGCCGACGACGGCGCTCGACGTGACGATCCAGGCGCAGATCCTCGACCTGCTGCGCCGTCTCCAGGCCGAGCGCGGCATGGGCCTGCTGCTGATCACGCACGACCTCGGCGTCGTCGCGCAGATGGCGACGCGGGTCGGCGTCATGTACGCCGGCGAGCTCGTCGAGGAGGCGCCGCGCGCGGCCTTCTTCGCCGCGCCGCGCCACCCCTACACGCAGAAGCTGTTCGCTGCCTTGCCCGATCTGACGCGGCGCGGCGGCCATCTGGAAACGATCCCCGGGCAGGTGCCCTCGCTCGCCGCGATGCCGGCCGGCTGCCGCTTCGCGGCACGTTGTCCGCACGCCTGGGCGCGCTGCCGCGACGAATCGCCGCAGTGGAGCGAGCTGGCGCCGGGGCATCGCATGCGCTGCCACCTGGCCGAGGAGCCGGAACGCGCCGCGCCGCCCGTGGCGCGGGCGGAAGCCCCCGCCGCGCCGTCCGTGCAGGCGGCGGCGCCCTTGCTCAAGGTCGATGCGCTGCGCGTGCATTTCCCGATCCGGCGCGGCATCCTGCAGCGCACGGTCGGCCACGTGAAGGCGGTCGACGGCGTCTCGCTCGAACTGGCGCGCGGCCGCACGTTGGCGCTGGTCGGCGAGTCGGGCTGCGGCAAGACGACGGTCGGCAAGGCCATCCTGCAGCTGATCGCGCCGACTTCCGGTCGCGCGCAGCTCGACGGCGTCGAGCTGACCGGCCTGTCGCGCGGCGCATTGCGCCCCTTGCGCCGGCGCATGCAGATGGTTTTCCAGGATCCTTTCGCCTCGCTCAATCCGCGCATGTCGGTTGGCGAGATCATCGGCGAGGGAATGGGCGCGCTCGGCGTGACGCCCGCCGCGGCGGGCGGGCAGGAGGGAGAGGGCGGGCCGGGCGGGGCGCTCGGCGCGCTGCTGCGCCAGGTCGGCCTCGATCCGGCCGCTGCCGAGCGCTATCCGCACGAATTCTCCGGCGGCCAACGCCAGCGCATCGCGATCGCCCGCGCGCTCGCCGTGCAGCCCGAGCTGATCGTCTGCGATGAGCCGACCTCGGCGCTCGACGTTTCCGTGCAGGCGCAGATTCTCAACTTGCTGAAGGCCCTGCAGGACGACCTCGGGCTGGCCTACCTGTTCATCACGCACAACTTCGCGGTCGTCGAGTATCTGGCGCACGAGGTGGCGGTCATGTACCTCGGGCGCATCGTCGAGCGCGGTAGCGTCGCCGACGTGCTGCGCACGCCGCGGCACCCCTACACGCAGGCATTGCTGTCGGCGGTGCCAAGCCCGCGCCTCGACGCGCAGCCGGCCTTCATCCGCCTGCCCGGCGAAACGCCGTCGCCGGCCAATCCACCGGCCGGCTGTCATTTCCATCCGCGCTGCCCGCGGGCGAGCGCCGTCTGCCGCGAACGCTACCCGGAACGCAGCGACCTGTCGGCGACGCACACGGTGCACTGTCACCTTTATCCGCCCGGTAAATAGGTAGCACCGAGGCAGTACCGAGGCAGTACCGAGGCAGTACCGAGGCAGTACCGAGGCAGTACCGAGGCAGTACCGAGGCAGTACCGAGGCGGCATCGCAGGAGCCGCACCCCGTGAGCCGCGCGCCTGCGGGAAGGGCGCGGGCCGAGCGGAAATGAAGAAGCGCGCCCGAAGGCGCGCTTTTTCGTCGGGGCGGGGCCGTCGTCAGTCGTTCTGCGCGAGCTGGATGGTCAGCGTCCGGCCCGGCTGCAGGGCGTTCGGCGAGACGCGGTTCCAGCGCAGGAGATCATCGGCCTCGACCTTGAACTGGCGCGCGATGGAGGCCAGCGTATCGCCGCGCCGGATCGTGTAGCGCGTCATCCGCGGGGCTTTTTTTGCTTGTTTGGCCAGCTTGAGCGGCGCTTGCTTGGCGGCCGGACCGGCCTTGGCGACCAGTGGCGCCGGCGTCTTCGCCTCGCTCCTGGCCGGGGCGGCGAGCGCCAGTTTGGTGCCCGGCGCGACGCGGTCGCCGCGCAGCCGGTTGATCCGCTTCAGTTCGGCGACGGTGGTGCCGTAGCGCTTGGCGACGCCGAGCAGGGTCTCGCCGCGGCGCACGGTGTGATTGCCCGCGCCGGCGGCCGGCGTCGGGTCGGCGTCGGGCAGGCGCGGCTGCGCAGCGAGCGCCGCCATGTCGCCCGGCGTCGCCGTGGCGCCGTCGCGGGCCGGGACGAGCAGCGTGTAGCCGGGCGTGACCTTGATGCGCCCCTTGATGCCGTTGATCGCCTTGAGGTTGGCGACGGTCATGCCGAAGCGCGGGGCGATCTGTTCGAGCTTGTCGCCGGCGCGGAAGGTGTAGGCCTGCCAGGTCGACAGCGGCTGGTCGCTGTTCTCGTGGCTTTCCAGGTTGGCCATGAAGGTGTCGACCTTCTCGGTCGGGATGACCATCGGCGTCTCGGCCTTGATGACCGGGCGGTTGTGCGCCGGATTGAGGGCGACGAATTCCTCGACCGGCATTTCGGCCAGTTTGGCGGCGACCTTTACGTCGATGTTGGTCGATTTGGCGACGGTGCTGAAGTAGGGGCGGTTGGGCAACGGGCCGAGGCCGAGGCTGGCCAGCAGGCGCGGGCTGTTGAAGATGTTCTTCAGGGCCTGCAGCTTGGGAACGTAGTTCTTCGTCTCGTTCGGCATGGTCAGGCTGAGGTAGTCGGTCGGCAAGCCCTTCGCCTTGTTCTTGCCGATCGCGCGGCCGACGGCGCCTTCGCCCCAGTTGTACGAGGCGAGCGCCAGATGCCAGTCGCCGTGCATCTCGTAGATGGCCTGCAGGTAGTCGAGCGCGGCGGCGGTCGAGGCGACGATGTCGCGCCGCTCGTCGACCCACCAGTTCTGCTCGAGCTTGTAGTTCTTGCCGGTCGAGGGGATGAACTGCCACAGGCCGGAGGCGTGGCTGCGCGAGTAGGCCATCGGGTTGTAGGCGCTCTCGACCATCGGCAGCAGCGCGAGTTCGGTCGGCATGCCGCGCTTTTCGAGCTCCTCGACGATGTGGTGCATGTAGCGGCCGCTGCGTTCGACCACGCGGCGCAGATAGTCCGGCCGGTTGGTGTACCACTGCTGGTGGTAGAGGACGAGGTCGTTGCTGATGTTCGGCATTGCAAAGCCGGTGCGCAGGCGCTCGAACAGGTCGCCCGGTTCGGCCGTCAGGTCGATCGCTCCGGCGGTCGGAGCGAGCGAGGCGAGTTCGATGACCGGCAGGGCTTGCGTCGGGTTGTCCTGGATTTCAGGAGCGACGCTCAGGCCCGGCTCCTCCAGCGTCGCGGGTCGATAGCTCTGCAGCGAGGAGGTGTAGGAGAGGGTGAGGGGGCTGTCCGTCGTCTGGGCCGTGGCGGCCGAACAGGCGAGGGCGAGCAGTATTGCCAGCGGGATTCGTCGCGTCATCCGTATTTCCTGTGCTTTCCGCCGGGCGGCGGGGCGGCAGTCCCACGGTGTTCGGGAGCGCCTGATCGAATGGTCAATGCAATCGTGGAATTATAGGGCAAACCCGTGATTGATATAGGCGTTTTACAATTCTCAATGGTCCTGCAGGGCTTGCCAGATGGCCTCCATGGTCGGTGCCGCGCGCTCCCGGATGGCGAGGTCGACGATGCCGCTGACGCTCGTTTCGCCCGGATTGATCTCGATACAGGGCGTGCCCGCCTGCTTGGCCCAGATCACCGGTTCGACGATGTAGGGGAAGAGGCTGGAGGTTCCGATGCTGAAGAGCAGGTCGAAGCCTTGGGCGCATTCGTCCTCGAGGCGCCCGATCGCCTCCGTCGGCAAGGCCTCGCCGAAGAGGACGACTTCGGGGCGCAGCGGGGCGAAGCATTTCGGGCAGAGCGGCGGAACGCTGAGGTCGTCGTAGTTCTCGACCGTGGCCCGGAAACGGCAGTGCGTGCAGCGCAGGTGGTGCAGGTTGCCGTGGATCTCGATCAGGTTGCTGCTGCCGGCCGCCGCATGCAGTCCGTCGATGTTCTGCGTGTAGACGATGATCTCGGGAACGTTCGCCTCCAGCGAGGCGATGATCCGGTGCGCACCGTTCGGCGTGGCCTGGCTGCAGTTGCGGGCGATCTGCAACAGGTACTTCCAGGTGATCTCCGGGCGGCTGGCGAGCATCGGCCCGGATAGTGCTTCTTCGATGGAGCAGCCTTCGCTGGTCAGCTCTTCCTCGTAGAGCCCGCCGACGCCCCGATAGGTGGGCAGGCCCGAGTCGGCCGAAATCCCGGCGCCGGTGATGAAGAGGATGCGTCGGGAGTCGAGGATGAGCCGTGCGATGTCGTCGTACATGCCGTGCGCCTGTGCTGAAAAGACAAAAGCCGGCACGAGGCCGTTGGCGGAGTGGACGGGACTCGAACCCGCGACCCCCGGCGTGACAGGCCGGTATTCTAACCAACTGAACTACCACTCCAGAACTGCTGAAATCTTGGCGTCCCCACGGGGATTCGAACCCCGGTACCTACCGTGAAAGGGTAGTGTCCTAGGCCTCTAGACGATGGGGACCCGGACTGCTTTTTCTTTCGGCTTGTTGGTGGAGGTACGCGGGATCGAACCGCGGACCTCTTGCATGCCATGCAAGCGCTCTCCCAGCTGAGCTATACCCCCGCTCGAAAGAAGGGCGCATTATA
>RCMZ01000045.1_pt1 | contig 72933 bp, 68 predicted proteins | sample 2041141 | NCBI WGS metagenome assembly RCMZ01 (sample SAMN09708263, study PRJNA481090) | Wastewater metagenome, whole genome shotgun sequencing project. | biome: sewage; isolation source: Davis station wastewater (DW) | place: Antarctica: Davis Station | collected 2010-03-01 | reverse complement strand
TGGAGAACGGCCATGACTGATACAACCGCAACACGCTGTGGCTATGTTGCCATCGTCGGCCGTCCCAACGTGGGCAAGTCCACGTTGCTCAACCATATTCTCGGCCAGAAGCTGGCCATCACCTCGCGCAAGCCGCAGACCACCCGCCACAACATGCTCGGGATCAAAACCGAAGGCAGTGTGCAGGCGGTGTATGTGGACACGCCGGGGCTGCACAAGAACGGCGAGAAGGCCCTCAACCGTTACATGAACAAAACCGCTTCGGCGGCGTTGAAAGACGTCGATGTGGTGATCTTCGTGGTCGAGCGCACGCGCTGGACCGAAGAAGACCAGATGGTTCTCGAGCGCATCCAGTATGTGCAGGGGCCGGTCATCGTGGCGATCAACAAGACCGACCGCATCGAAGACAAATCCGAGCTGATGCCGCACCTAGAATGGCTGCAGCAGCAGTTGCCCAACGCCATCATCGTGCCGATCTCGGCCCAGCACGGGCACAACCTTGAGGCGCTGGAGCAGCAGGTGGCGAACAACCTGCCGGAAAGCGAGCACTTCTTCCCGGAAGACCAGATCACCGACCGCTCCAGCCGCTTCCTGGCTGCCGAGCTGGTGCGCGAGAAGATCATGCGTCAGCTGGGTGCCGAGCTGCCGTACCAGATCACCGTCGAAATCGAAGAGTTCAAGCAGCAGGGCCGCACCCTGCATATCCATGCCTTGATCCTGGTGGAGCGCGACGGCCAGAAGAAAATCATCATTGGCGACAAGGGCGAGCGGATCAAACGCATCGGCATGGAAGCGCGCAAGGACATGGAAGTGCTGTTCGACTCCAAGGTCATGCTCAACCTCTGGGTCAAGGTCAAAGGCGGCTGGTCCGACGATGAGCGCGCCCTGCGCTCGCTGGGCTACGGCGACCTGTAACCCTAAGCCGCGACATGTCCAGCCTCGCGCAGCCGGCCTTCGTCCTGCACAGCCGCGCCTACCGTGAGAGCAGTGCGCTGGTCGATCTGCTCACCCCGCAAGGGCGTTTGCGCGCAGTGTTGCGCGGCGCCCGTGGCAAGGCTGGCAGCCTGGCGCGGGCCTTTGTACCGCTGGAGATTGAGCTGCGCGGGCGCGGTGAGCTGAAGACCGTTGGCCGCCTGGAAAGTGCCGGGATTCCCAATCTGTTGCACGGCGATGCGTTGTTCAGTGGCCTGTACCTGAATGAACTGCTGATCCGCCTGTTGCCCGCCGAAGATCCGCACCCCGATGTTTTTGACCACTATGCCGCGACCCTGCTGGCGCTGGCCGCCGGACGGCCGCTGGAGCCGCTGTTGCGGGCGTTCGAGTGGCGTTTGCTGGACGATCTGGGCTATGGTTTCGCCCTCGATCAGGACCTCGCCGGCCAGCCGGTAACGGCCGATACGCTCTATCGCCTGCGCCCCGATGCCGGCCTGGAAGCGGTGTTTGAACTGCAGCCGGGCGTGTTTCACGGCGCCGATCTGCTGGCCATGGCCCAGGCCGACTGGTCCGCCCCTGGCGCGCTGGCCGCGGCCAAACGGCTGATGCGCCAGGCCCTGGCCCCGCATTTGGGGGGGCGGCCGCTGGTCAGCCGTGAGCTGTTTCTCTCTGCCCCCAGAATCAACCTTAAGGACTCTTCCCGTGACTGACGCCCCTCGCATTTTGCTCGGTATCAACATCGATCACGTCGCCACCCTGCGCCAGGCCCGTGGCACCCGCTATCCAGATCCGGTCAAGGCCGCCCTGGACGCCGAGGAGGCCGGTGCCGATGGCATTACCGTGCACCTGCGCGAAGACCGCCGGCATATCCAGGAACGCGATGTTCGCGTCCTCAAAGAGGTGCTGCAGACGCGGATGAACTTCGAGATGGGCGTGACCGAAGAGATGCTGGCGTTTGCCGAAAGCATTCGCCCGGCCCACGTTTGCCTGGTGCCGGAAACCCGCCAGGAACTGACCACCGAAGGCGGCCTGGACGTGGCCGGCCAGGAAGCGCGGATTCGTGCGGCGGTCGAGCGGTTGGCGCGCATCGGTTGTGAAGTGTCGCTGTTTATTGATGCCGAGCCGCTGCAGATCGAAGCGGCCAAACGCGTCGGCGCGCCGGCTATCGAACTGCACACCGGTCGCTATGCCGACGCCGAGGGCCCGCAAGACACTGCCCGTGAGCTGGCGCGCATCCGGGACGGCGTCGCTTGCGGCGTGGCCCATGGTTTGATCGTCAATGCCGGCCATGGCCTGCATTACCACAACGTCGAAGCAGTGGCGGCGATTGTCGGCATCAACGAGCTGAACATCGGCCATGCGGTGGTGGCCCGTGCCCTGTTTGTCGGCTTCAAGGCGGCCGTGGCGGAGATGAAACAGCTGATTCTGGCGGCCGCACCAAGCCGCTAAAGCTGCGACTACGCAGCCAAAAAAAGCCCCGCAGTGCGGGGCTTTTTTTCTGGCCGGTGATTAGCGTTGTGCAGTTGGCGGGAACTGCTGATGCAGGCGTTCGAGTTCGGCGTCTTTGTCTTCCCACAACTGGTTGACCCATTGCTGGAAAGCCAGGCGGTAGGCGTCGTCACCGTCGTAGTTCTTGCCGATAAACTGGGCTGGGATTTCCACTTGTTCGAAACGCACCACCACCCGCTGCAGGCGCCCGCACAGCAAGTCGACGAAGGTCGGCGTGCCGTTGGGGTAATGGATGGTCACGTTGAGCAGTGCAGCCAGCTGTTCGCCCATGGCGTCCAGTACGAAGGCGATGCCACCGGCCTTAGGCTTGAGCAGGTACTTGAACGGCGAGTTCTGCTGCGCCTGTTTGGCGGGCGTCAGGCGGGTGCCTTCGAGGAAGTTGAACACTGACACCGGGTTGATCTTGTAGCGCTCGCAGGCCTTGCGCGTGGTGATCATGTCCTGGCCGCGTTTCTCCGGGTGCTTGGCCAGGTACTCCTTGCTGAAGCGCTTCATAAAGGGGAATTCCAGCGCCCACCAACACAGGCCGATCACCGGCACCCAGATCAGCTCCTGCTTGAGGAAGAACTTGAGAAACGGCGCCTTGCGATTGAGCTGGTATTGCAGGATCAGGATGTCGACCCAGCTCTGGTGGTTGCTGGTGACCAGGTAGGAGTGCTGCATGTCGACACTTTCCAGGCCTTGCACATCCCACTGGATCGGCTGCACCAGGTCCATCCAGCCTTTGTTCACGGCGATCCAGGTTTGCGCGCAGGCATGCACCCAGTAGTTGATGCTGCGCTGGGCGCCGGCAAACGGCAGGGCGGCCTTGAGCAGGGCGCCGATAAACAGCGGCCAGCAGAAGATCAGGGTATTGGCCAGCAGAATCAGGCCGGCGAGCACGCCCCGCAGAGGGGCCGGAAGAAAACGCAACATGCAGTTACAGCCTCCGAAACAGCAGCGCCGCAGCGCCCTGGAGTGGTTCATGGGGCGCTGCGATGGGCCGCAGCGCGATTGATCGGCGCACAGGTTAACGCTTGTGCACTGAAGTGCAAGCCAGGCACTTGCCTGGATGCGCGAGATTGGCGCGAATGCCCGCCTTATAGCCTCGGTTAGTCGGTTTTTCCCGGTAGATTGGCAGCCTGGATGGCGGTCAGGGCGATGGTGTAGACGATATCGTCCACCAGCGCCCCGCGAGACAAGTCGTTCACCGGCTTGCGCAGCCCCTGCAGCATCGGCCCGACGCTGACGCAATCGGCACTGCGTTGCACGGCCTTGTAGGTGGTGTTGCCGGTGTTCAGATCGGGGAAGATAAACACCGTGGCGCGACCGGCCACCAGGCTGTTCGGCGCCTTTTGCTTGCCGACGCTGTCGATTGCCGCGGCGTCGTATTGCAGCGGGCCATCCAGCAGCAGTTCGGGTTGCTGGGCGCGAGCCAGGCGGGTGGCTTCGCGGACTTTCTCCACTTCATCACCACTGCCCGAGTCGCCGGTGGAGTAGCTGATCATCGCCACCCGCGGCTCGATGCCGAAAGCGCTGGCCGAAGCGGCGCTCTGCAGGGCAATTTCCGCCAGCTCGGCAGCATTCGGGTCGGGATTGACCGCGCAGTCGCCGTACACCACTACCTGATCGGGCAGAAGCATAAAGAACACCGACGACACCAGGCGGTAGCCCGGCGCGGTCTTGATCAGCTGCAGGGCCGGGCGGATGGTATTGGCTGTGGTGTGGATGGCGCCGGAGACCAGACCGTCGACCTGATCCAGGGCCAGCATCATGGTGCCGAGCACCACTGGGTCTTCCAGTTGCTGCTCGGCCATTGGTGCGTTGAGGTTTTTGCCTTTGCGCAGCTCGACCATGGGCGCGACATAGTCTTCGCGGACTAGATCCGGGTCGATGATCTCCAGCCCGGCCGGCAGCTCGATGCCCAGGGCTTGGGCCACGGCCTGCACTTCCGCGGGTTTGGCCAGCAGCACGCAGCGGGCAATGCCGCGGGCCTGGCAGATGGCTGCGGCCTGCACGGTGCGCGGCTCGCTGCCCTCCGGCAGGACGATGCGCTTGTTCGCTGCCTGAGCCTGCTTGACCAGTTGATAACGGAACGCCGCCGGTGACAGGTGCCGCTCGCGCACGCTGCCGCAGCGCTGGCGCAGCCATTCGTGGTCGATGTGGCTGGCGACGAACTCGGTCACCAACTCCGCGCGCTCGCGGTCATCGATGGGGATTTCCTTGTTCATCCGGTTGAGGTTGGTGGCGGTGTCGTAGGAGCTGGTGGCCACCGTCAGCACCGGCAGGCCGGCCTTCAGGGCGCCCTGGCAGAGCTCCATGATCCGTGGGTTGGGGGCAAAGTCGCTGCACAACAACAGGCCGGCCAGGGGGATGCCGTTCATGCTGGCCAGGCTGGCGGCGAGGATGATGTCGTCGCGGTCGCCGGGGGTGACCACCAGCACGCCGGGTTTGAGCAGGTGCACGCTGTTGGGCACGGCGCGGGCGCAGAGAATAATCTGCTGCACGCGGCGTTTTTCATAGTCGCCGGCATTCAGCACATGGGCGCCCAGCAGGTCGGCTACATCGCGGGTGCGCGGGGCATTCAGCTGGCTCTGCCAGGGAATGCTGCCGAGCAGGCGCACGTCGTTATTGCCCTGCATGTGGCCGAGTTCTGCCAGGCGCTTGCTGAACTCGACCACGGCGTCGGGGTTGCGCACCTTGTTGAGGATCACCCCGAGCACCTTCGGCGCCTTCGGCCCGCCAAACATCTGCATCTGGATTTCGATCAGATCAGACAGTTCGCTGAGGCTTTCGCTCTCCGCGGCCGAGACCAGAATCACCTCGGCATCCAGGCTTTTGGCCAGGTGCAGGTTGACCTGGCCGGCATAGCTGGCGTGGCGGTTCTGCACCATGCCTTCGACGATCACCACATCGTGGCCTTCGGCGGCCTGCTGGTAGAGGCTGATGATGTCTTCCAGCAGCTCATCCAGTTGACCGTCGCCGAGGCGCCGTTCGACATAGGCCTGGTCCAGCGGTGTGGGTGATTTCAGCCCGTGGGTACGCGCGATGAGCTCGCTGGAGCGCTCCGGGCCGGTGTCGCCGGGGTGCAATTGGGCAATTGGCTTGCAGAAGCCGACTTTCAGGCCGGCCAGTTCCAACGCGCGGACCAGGCCCAGGCTGATGGAGGTGAGGCCGACGCCAAAGCCGGTGGGGACAACGAAAAAGGTATGCATGTCAGCTCTCAGTTCAGCAACGCAAGGGTGTCGAGGGCGATCTGCCGCTCTTCATTGGTGGCGATGACCAGCACGCGGGGATGGCCCGCGCGCTGGATGGCGCCGCTCTCGCCACGCACGCAGCGGGCGTTGGCGTTGTCATCCAGATACAGGTTGAGCAGGCGCAGGTGGGTCAGGGTCTTGCTGCGCACCAGGGCCGAGTTCTCGCCGATGCCGCCGGTGAAGATCAGCCCGTCCAACTGCGGCAGGGCGCAACTCATGGCCGCCAGGGACTTGGCGAGGCGATAGCAGAACACCTCGATTGCCAGGGTGGCGCCGGGATGGCCGCTGGCGCTGGCCTGCTCCAGGCTGCGCATGTCGTTGGACAGCCCGGACAGGCCGAGCAGGCCGCTGTCGTGGTTAAGCATGTGTTCGGTCTGCTCCAGGCTCCAGCCCAGGGTACGGGACAGGTGGCCGAACAGGTTGGGGTCGATGTCGCCGCTGCGGGTGCCCATCGCCAGGCCTTCCAGCGGGGTCAGGCCCATGCTGGTGTCGCGACTCTGGCCGTTGACGATGGCGCAGGTCGAACAGCCGTTGCCCAAGTGGGCTGACAGCCAGCTGCTGGTGGCCGGGTCGAGGCCGCTGAGCTCGGCGGCGCGCTGGCTGACGTAGCGATGGCTGGTGCCGTGAAAGCCGTAGCGGCGCACGCCATGCTCGCGGTACAGCACTTCCGGCAGGGCGTAGCGGTAAGCGTGTTCCGGCAGGCTCTGGTGGAACGCGGTGTCGAATACCGCGACTTGTGGCAGCTCGGGGAACAGGCCTAGGGCCGCCTCGATACCCAGCAGATTGGCCGGGTTATGCAGGGGCGCCAGCGGCGCAGTGCTGCGGATCGCCGCCAGGCTGGCGCTGTCGATGCGGCTGGCCTGGGTAAAGTGTTCGCCGCCATGCACCACCCGGTGGCCAATGCCGTGCAGGCGGCCGTTGGCAGCCTGCTCGACCCGTGGCAGCAGCTGCGCCAGGGCGCCCCGGTGATCGGCGCTGGGCATGCTCAGGCTGTGTTTCTGGCCGTCCTGTTGCCAGTGCAACACGGCGTCCGGCGAGCCCAGGCGCTCGGCCAGGCCGCTGAGGGCGAAATGGCTGTGGGCTGGATCCAGCAGGGCAAACTTGATGGATGAGCTGCCGCAGTTGATTACCAGAATGTTCCGGGATGTCATCGGTGATCCTTGCTAGTGGAGTCCTGGGCGCACCAGCCGCAGGGGAAGGGCTGACCCAGTAGAGCATGACGTTGTTGCTGATCGACGACCCAGGGGTGATTTTGCCAGGGTGGTTGATGGCGCAAATGCTGAGTATGGCCGCAGGACAAGAGTGCCACCCAGTGGCCTTGATCGTCCTGACGAAAATCAAGCAGCAGCGGTGTCTGCTCCCGTTTGTCCGGGCTTGGTTCGCTTTCGGGCGAGGCCTTGGTTAAACTTGTCCGTTCTTTATTCTTTCGCAAAAGGTCTCGCCCCATGCTGATCGCCGCCAACAAGGCTGTCTCTATCGACTATACCCTGACCAACGACGCCGGTGAGGTGATCGATAGCTCCGCCGGCGGCGCGCCGTTGGTCTACCTGCACGGTGCAGGCAACATCATCGTCGGTCTGGAAAAAGCCCTGCTGGGCAAAGAAATCGGCAGCGAACTGACCGTGACCGTTGAGCCTGAAGACGCCTACGGCGAATACAGCGCCGAACTGGTAGCGACCCTGGGTCGTGACATGTTCGAAGGCGTTGATGAGCTGGAAGTGGGCATGCAGTTCCACGCCTCCGGCCCGGACGGCGGCATGCAGATCGTCACCATCCGTGATCTGGACGGCGACGACGTGATCGTCGACGGCAACCACCCACTGGCTGGCCAGCGCCTGACCTTCGCGGTAAAAATCGTCGCCGTTCGTGACGCCAGTGCCGAAGAACTGGCCCATGGTCACATCCATGGCGAAGGCGGTCATCACCACTGATTGAGCAACTGCTAGACTGCTAAAACGTCAGGTTAAGTTGTACTGGAAGGCGCCTACGGGCGCCTTTTTTGTCCGCCAAGGATTTTGGAGACTGTATCTATGAGCGCCTTTCACGACCTTACGCTGACCGGGCTCGATGGTCAGGAACTGCCGCTGGCACCCTTTGCCGGGCAGGTGGTGCTGGTGGTCAATGTGGCTTCAAAGTGTGGCCTGACCCCGCAATATGCCGGGCTGGAGAATCTCTATCAGCACTATCGGGCTCAGGGCTTTCATGTACTGGGCTTGCCGTGCAACCAGTTTGCCGGACAGGAGCCGGGCACTGAGGTCGATATCCGCCAGTTCTGCAGCCTCACCTATGGCGTGAGCTTTCCGTTGAGCAGCAAACTGGAGGTCAACGGCCCAGGCCGTCATCCGTTGTACCGGCTGTTGGCGGGCGAGGGGGCGGAGTTTCCTGGCGAGATCACCTGGAATTTTGAGAAGTTTCTCGTTGGCCCGGACGGTCGTGTGCTGGCGCGGTTTTCCCCACGCACCACCCTGGAAGATCCGGCTCTGATCGAAGCGGTCGAGAGCGCCCTGGCCAACCTGCCTGGCGCTTAAGCGCGCAGCGTGCAGCGACAAAAGCTGCACGGCCTGGGCGCAAAACAGTAGCATCTGTGGCACTAACTGTAGTTATCGGCGGGCGTTTCCCACCAGTTCAGAGCAGGGGCCTCGATGAGTTTTCTCGCAGCCGATATTGGCGGCACCTATACCCGCTTGTTGCTTGCCGAACCCAGCGCTACAGGCTGGCGGGTGTTGCGCGAGCAGCGCTTTGTCGGTGCCGACTACCCGGGGCTGGAGGCCATCGTGCAGCTGTTTCTGGGTGTTGAACGGCCGAATGTGGCCTGCATCGCCGTGGCCGGGCCGGTCAGTGAGCAGCAGCGCGTGTGCATGACCAATCTGCCCTGGCAACTGGATGCTCGCCAGCTTGCTGCGCACTTCGGTATCGCCCAGGTGCGCCTGCTGAATGATTTCGCCGCCCAGGCCTATGGCCTGGACAGTTTGCCCGCCAGCGACCTCTGCACCCTGCAGGCCGGCCAGCCCCAGGCCGGCGGCGTGCGCGCGCTGCTCGGCGCCGGTACCGGCCTGGGCATGGCCCTGTTGGTGCGTTGCGCTGAGCACTGGCAGGTGTTGCCGAGCCAGGGTGGCCTGGCCGATTTTGCCCCCGTGGATGAACAGCAACTGGTGCTCTGCGCCGCCTTGCAGCAGGCCTACGGGCGCGCCAGCCAAGAGTTGTTGCTGTCCGGCCATGGCCTGGAACGCATCCATGGCTTTCTGGGCGGGCGCGGCGTGTTGCTGGGCAGCGGTCCCGACGCGCGTGAAATCTCTCAGGCGGCGGAGCGGGGCGAGCCCTTGGCCTGCGCCAGCCTGGCCTTGTTCGCGCGCCTCTTCGCCGCCTGTGCCGGCAACCTGGCCCTGCTCGGCCTGGCCCAGGGCGGCGTCTACCTGAGCGGTGGCATTGCGCCGAAGATGCTCGCCTTCTTGCAGCAACCCGAGGTGCTGCAGGCCTTTAGCGACAAGCCGCCAATGCGCGAGCTGTTGCAACGCATGCCTTTGCACGTGGTGCTTAACGAGCAACTGGGCCTGCATGGCGCCGCGACCCTGGCGGCGCAGCTGTGCCGGGCGCAGGAGGGCGGACTATGACCGAGCTACCACCGCTGTTGCCGGCCCGACGCCTGTCCTGGCAGTTTCTGCGGCTGGCGGCGCCGTACTGGAACTCCGCGGATAAGTGGCGGGTGCGCGGTTATACCGCCCTGTTGCTGCTGTTCACCTTGGCCCAGGTTGGCCTGGCGATCTGGATGAGTTACTGGAGCCGGGCGTTGTTTGATGCCCTGGAAGACAAGTCGCTGAACGCCTTGCTGGTGCAGATCGGCACCTTCGTGCTGATCTTCCTGCTGACCATGGCGGTGACGGCCCTGCATATGCACGTCAAGCGCTGGCTGCAGCTGGACTGGCGACGCTGGCTGACGGAAAAGGTCCTCGATCGCTGGATGGCCCAGGGGCACCACTACCAGTTGCAATTGATCGGCGGTGAGCACGACAACCCCGACGGGCGGATTGCCGAAGACATCCGCATCGCCACCGAGAGCACGGTCAACTTGGCCCATTCGTTGGTCTATTCGCTGTTGGTGTTCGGCAGTTTTATCGACATCCTCCTGGTCCTCACCGGCAGTGCCTATGTGCCCGGCACCGCCTGGCTGGTGCCGGGCTATATGGTGATCCTGGCCTTCGCCTACGCCGGTGCCGGCACCCTGTTCGGTCTGCTGCTGGGGCGACCGTTGGTAAAAGCCACCAACCAGCTGCAAACCGCCGAGGCCAACTTTCGCTTTGGCCTGGGCCATTCCCGTTCCAACTCCGAGTCGATTGCCCTGATGCGCGGCGAAGGCATGGAGCGGCGCAATGCGGCCAATTTCTTCGCCGAGCTGGGCCAGCGCTGGAACCGTCAAACGGTCGGTTACCTGGGCATCATGGCGTTCTCCTCGGGCTATGGCGCGCTGCTGCCGGTGTTCCCGATCCTGCTGCTGGCGCCGCAGTACATCGCCGGCAGCATGACCCTGGGCATCCTGATGCAGGCGGCGCAGGCGTTCCAGAAGCTGACCTCGGCGCTGTCCTGGCCGATCGACAACCTTGGCGAGCTGGCCCATTGCCGCGCCTCGGTGCAGCGCGTGCTGAGCCTGTACAACGATATGCAGGTGCTCGACGAGCAGGCGGCCGAGCCGCAGGAGCACCGGATCAGCCTGCTGCAGTCGAATCAATCCGAGTTGGTGCTGCATGACCTGTGCATCGCCAATCCGGACGGCCAGGTGCTGATCGAAGGCCTGAATGCCACCATCCATAGGGGCGAGCGGGTGCTGATCGCCGGCGACCCGACCGTCACCATCAGCCTGTTCAAGGTGGTGGCCGGCCTCTGGCCCTGGGGTCATGGCGAGGTCTGGCTGCCCGCGGGTGCGGCGATCAGCTTCTTGCCGCAACGGCCGTTCCTGCCGCTTGCCAGCCTGCAATCGGTGCTCAGTTATCCCCATGCCGCCGACACTTTCAGCGCCAAAGCCATGCACCATGCCCTGGAGTGCGCAGGATTGGCCTGGCTGGCGCCGCGCCTGGCCGATGTGGATAGCTGGGATCGGGTGTTGCCGCTGCGCGCCCAGCAGCGCCTGGGCATGGCCCGGCTGTTTCTGCAGCAGCCGGCCTGGGTGTTTATCGAGGAAGCCACCGATGCCTTCGACCCCAAGGGCGAGGACTGCATGATGGACATGCTGCAGCGCGAGCTGCCCAACGCCAGCCTGCTGACCATCAGCTTTCACGGCGGTCTGGATCGTCACTATCAGCGCAAGCTGGTGCTCAACCGCCCGGCCGAGGACAAGTTTCTCGGCTGCAGCACGCCGAGCTGCGCGCTGAAAGTCCCCGGCTAAGGCCAATCAAGCCAAGGCAATGGCGCGGCGTAGCCCGGATAAAATCCGGGTTACATCTCTAGGGCCGTAGGATGGGTTGAGCCTGCGATACCCATCAAATCTTCGTTGCGGATCAGGTGCGTGATAGGTATCGCGTGCGCTCCACGCCATCCTACGCAGAGCATGCTGGTCTAGCTGAAGTTACCCGGTAGCCAGCCGCGGTTGACGCATTCGCGGAAGCACCAGGCCGGGGTGGTTTCGGTCTTGTAGCTCCAGAAGAACCAGCCCAGATATTTCTCGAAGGTCAGCAGCTGGGCGGCGGCATAGCCGCGGTAGGCGGTGTCCTGCTGGAACTGGTCCATGTGTTCGAGGGCGTGGTTGAACGGCCCGTCGGCCCACAGCGACACCACTTTCAGGTCCAGGCCTAGGCTCCATTCGCCGCAATAGGCCGGCAGGCCGAGCTGGTTGATGATCGCGTCGGCCTCGCTCTTCCACTGGCCGCTGGCCTTGTGGATATGGGTGTAGATGTCGCTGTCGATATCGCCGCGCTCGAAGCACTGGTAACGGTGCAGGTCGAACACCACGTTGACGAATTCCGGCGTCTGCATAAAGCCCAGGTATTCCTCGAACGAGCGGAAACCGTCGTGGAATACCACGCTGACTTTGTCCGCCGGGCAGTGCTGGCGAATCCGCCGGTAGGCGTCGACGTTGTAGCTTTTCAGGTAGTCGGTGGGCACGTCCCAGCGCGGCTCGTTGAGCACTTCGATGGCATGCAGGGCCGGTTCAGCGTGGTAACGCGCGGCCAGGCGTTCGAGCACGCTCAGCGAGTGCTCGCGGTAGTCGGCCTGGGTGTGCCATTCGCAGACATCCTTGATCCCGCCGTTGTCGAAACCGTTCTGGCAGCCAGGGGCGGCGTGCAGGTCGAGGACGATTTTCAGCTCCAGCTCCTTGGCCCAGGCGAAAGCGCGGTCGAGCACCGCCAGGCCGCCTTCGACGAAGGGGTAGCGGTGCTCGCCGTAGCTGCGGTGGTACGGATAGTCGGCGCCAAAGATCCAGTGGCCGACCGGGATGCGTACGGCGTTGATGCCATGCTCATGCAGCCAGACAAAATCCTCGCGGGTGATGAACGTGTTCCAGTGCTGCTGCAGGCGCGGGGTAGCGGCGGCGCCCAGTTCGGCGCACCAGGTGGTTTCATCGGTGGCCTGCAAGCCCTCGAACACACTGGGGGTCATCCATTTCTCCAGCACCAACCAGCCACCAAGGTTGACGCCGCGGAGTTTGACGGACGGGGACTGCTGGGAAAGCGGGGACTGTGACATGCAAATGCTCCTTGAACCGGACCGGGCAACGACGGTTAAGTCTGTGCTTTCAGCATAGTTGGGCCGCACGGGTGGCGGCCTTGATATGCGGCAAAGGTTAACGTAGTCCCGGTGCGTATGCGGTTCAGGATGTCAGTGCGCTGGCGTGGGGCTCGGCGCTGGGGGCGCGCAACCGTTCCAGGCAGTCGCCAACGCAGTGCTGGGCCCGGCGTGCCAGCTGGTTGCGGTTCTCCTCTGGCAGCGGCAATAGCAGCGGCAGCAGATGGATTTCCACCTCGGCAGCCGGCGCGCTGAGCAGTCGGCGCAGGTGACTGAGCAGATCGTCGTCGCCGATAAACGCCGCTTGCAGATCGACCGCACCGTCGCGCCAGTAACGGATGGCCACCGGTTGCACGGCTCGTTGCTGCTCGATCACGCCACTCAGCAGGCGGCCATGAAAGGTGCGCAGGCTCTGGCCGTCGGTGGTGGTGCCTTCGGGGAACAGCAACAGTGGGCGATCTTCCTGCAATTGCTGGCCGATCTGCGCACCGATGTCGTTGCTGTCGCCAGCGCCACGCTGGATAAACAGGGTACCGGCCTGCGCCGCCAGCCAGCCGGCCAGGGGCCAGGCGCGCACTTCGGCCTTGGACAAAAAGGTCAGCGGTTGCAGGGCGCCAAGCAGGGGAATGTCGCACCAGGACACATGGTTGCTCAGCCACAGGGCCGTCTGCCCAGGCAGTTGACCGTGTACCCGTACGCGCAGCGGCAGGCAGCGCACCAGCCAGTGCAGGCTGAGGCGGCTCAGGCGTTGGCGCAGGTGTTCGGCGGGTTGGCGACTGAGCACTTGCAGCACTTTGAGGGTGCCGGCCAGCAGCAGGCTGGCGCCCAGCCACAGCAAGAGCAGCAGGCTGCGCCCGAGCAGGCGCAGGTGGGCAATCATACGGCGGCCTTGAAGTGCCGGGCGTAACGCGGGCACAGCTCGTCGCGCTTGAGCAGGATAAACACGTCGGCCACCTGGAAATCCTTGTCCCAGCACGGCTCGCCGCAGATCTTCGCACCCAGGCGCATATAGGCCTTGAGCAGCGGCGGCAGTTCGGCGATCACGTTGCTCGGCACATCGAGGGGCGGCAGTGGGGTTTTCGGTTCGGCGCGCAGGTGCTGGTTGCACAGGTAGCGTTCACGCAGACGCTGCATGATCGCCTGGGCCTGGATGCCGCCGTCCTGCATGGGGATGCTGGCGCAGCCCATCAGGTAGCGATAGGCGCCCTCGTTGAGCACCTCCGCCAGTTCGCCCCAGAGCACGGCGATGGTGCCGCCGTTACGGTAGGCCGGATCGACGCAGGTACGGCCGATCTCCAGCAGTGGGCCTTCAAGATTAGGCAAGCCGTGCAGGCTGAATTCTTCTTCGCTGTAGAAGCGTCCCATGCGCGCGGCGGCCTGGCGGTCGAGCAGACGGGTGGTGGCCACCAGCTTGCCGCTGTTGAGGTCGCGTACGCCGATGTGCCGACAGTGCGGGTCGTAGTCGTCACGGTCCAGACCTAGTTCGGCACCTTTTAGTTTGGCGTCGAACTCCTGGCTGAACACTTGAAAGCGCAGGGCCTGGGCTTCCTCCAGGGCGCGGGTGCCGAGCAGGCGCTCGGCCTGCAGGCGGCGTTCGGGACTGGCAGTGCGGGTGCGGGCAGTGGTGCTCATTGTGTCGCCTCCATGAAGCAGCCTGGCAGGGGTTGCGGTCTGTCGACTTTGTTGTGCAAGCTCAGGCTAGGTAGAACGAATGTCAGTGCCGTGACACTGCAGTGATGCTTGCGTGACAACTTCCGAGGAGTTCCCCATGTTCTGGTCCACCCTGCTTAGCCCCGCCGAACGCCTGCCGGCCCTGCCTTTGGAGGACTGGTTTGCGGCGTTGCAACTGCGTACCGGCGAGGTGGCGCCGCTGGAGTTGGCCATGCTCGGCGGACGCCTGGCGGCAACGCCGGGGCTGGCGTTTCTTGCCGGTTATCAGGGCGCCTTGCGCGCGCTCTGGCCCTCGGCGCCGGCTAGCCTCGGAGCGCTGTGCGTGACCGAGAACAGGAGCACCCGCCCGGCGGATATGCAGACGCGCCTGACGGATTTGCAGTTAAGCGGGCGCAAGGACTTTGTTACTGCCGCCGAAGCGGCCGACTGGTTACTGGTGGCCGCCCGTGATGAGGCGCCGGGTGCGTCACCCCACCTGTCGCTGTGTGTGGTTTACAGCGGCGCGCCGGGCGTGCGCATCGAGCCGCTACCGAGCCTGCCGCTGATGCCGGATATCGGCCATGCACGCTTGTACCTGGAGCAGGCCACGTGCGAACTGCTGGCCGGCGACGGCTGGGATGCCTATGTGAAGCCGTTTCGCAGCATCGAAGACCTGCATGTGCTGGCGGCGGTCACGGCCTGGCTGTACGGCGTCGGCCTCGACAGCGGCTGGCCCCAGGGTTTGCTGCTGCGCCTGAGCAGCCTGTTGGCGGGTTGTGCCGAGCAGGCCCGGCAATGCCCGCGGGCGGCGGCCAGTCATGTTTTGTTGGGTGGGCTGTTCGCCCAGTTCGATGGCTTGCACGCCGAGCTGGCCGCGGCCTTCGCCGCCGGCCCAAGCGACTGGGCTGCACTCTGGCAGCGCGATCACAACCTGCTGAATATCGCCGCTGGCGCGCGTGCCAAGCGCCTGGAAAAAGCCCTGCAGGCCTTGCACTTGGTGCACTGACGGCGCCGGCGGCTACAGACGCAGGGCTTTTTGCAACGGTGCGCTGTGCGGGTCGTCGCGGTGGCTGACCAGCGCATAGTTGTAGCCGGCTTGAGACCAATAGCGGGCTTGCAACTCACCGTCCTCGCGGGCGCCGCTGGGCATCTGCGCATACAGGCTGCCTGGGGAGCGCAGGTACAGGCTAGTGCGCTGCCCTTGGGCGTCCTCGAACAACAGCAACGCCGCAGGTCCCTGTTCGGTCGTCAGCAGCCGCGCGCCCACGGCATGTAGGCCATAGGACTGCAAGTCCGGCAGGCGCGACGCATGGCTGAAGCGCTGGTCCAGCCAGCCCTGCAGGGCCGCCGTGTCGCGCGGTTGCAGATCGACCACCTGATCCGGGGTGAGGGCGAACAGGCGGTGAGCTTCCAGGGCATCCTGCATCGGTGGATTGGCCGCCAGCAGGTTCTGGTTGCGTGCCTGCCAGCCGCCAACGCTACCAATACCGACCGCTAGCAGCAGGGCCGCGGCTGTTGCCAGCAGGCGTTGCTGGCCCTGGCGGCGACGCCGGCGAATGGCCTGCGGGTCGAGTTGCGGGTTGCTGACCAGCGGGTCCAGGTTGGCCAGGGCTGCGCGCAAGTGCTGGGCATCCTGACGCCACCCGGCCACTTGCGCGGCAGCATCCGGGTGACTGGCTAGATAGGCCTCCACTGCCAGGCGGGTGGGCTCGTCCAGTTGCTGGTCAAGGTAAGCGTGCAGCAGTTCGCTGCTGGGCTTGAACGGGTTCATTTAAGTCTCCGCATGGCGGGTCGAGGCCGGGTATCACCACTCAGGTCGCGCAGCGCCTGGCGTGCCCGTGATAGGCGCGACATCACGGTGCCGATCGGGATGCCCAGGGTGTCGGCGGTTTGCTGATAACTCAAGCCTTCGACACTCACCAGCAGCAACAGAGCGCGTTGCTCGTCGGGCAACTGGTTGAAGGCCTGCAAGGTGGCGTGGGCTTCCCAGTGTTGTTCCGGCGAAGGTGCACTTGCATCTTCGCGGCCAAACAGTGCCAGCAGCCGGGCATGGCGTTTGGCTCGGCGCTGAGTGTCGAGAAATTGCCGATAGAGAATGCTGAACAGCCAAGCGCGCAGATCGCTGTCCGCTCGTTTGCTGCCCCAGCGCGACAGTGCACGCTCCAAGGTGGCCTGCACCAGATCATCGGCACAGGCCGGCTGGCGGCTTAGCGACAAGGCAAAGCGGCGCAGGCGTGGTAGCAGTTCGCGCAGTTGCTGGTCATCAATCATGCGGGTCTCGGATGGCTGGCGACGCCGTTTGGCCAGCGTGGCCAGGGCGTCAGTGAGAGTGTGACGCACGCGCGGAAGATTTATTCCCGCGTGACGGAATAAAAACCGCGTTGCTGCGTCTCACCGCCTCACTGACTTGGCCGAGTGGCCCTGGAGCCTGATTCATGAGTAGCCCCGCAATGCCCCCATCGACCTTGATCTGGCGCTGGTCACTGATTGGCGTGTGCATAAGCGCGCTGGTCGCCAGCTTTATTGCCGCTGGCGGCTGGTTCGATCCGCAGCGGTTGAGCCCCCGCCAGCTGGTCAATCAGATTGAAGCCAATGCTGGGCTTTACCCAGGCTATCGGCGCGCCCATGCCAAAGGCTTGTGTGTCAGTGGTTACTTTGAGGGCAATGGCCGGGCCCAGGCGTTGTCGACGGCGGCGCTGTTCGCACCGGGGCGAGTGGCGGTCAGCGGACGTTTGTCGATTGGCGGTGCCAACCCCCATGCCGGTGATACCAGCGTGCCGGTGCGCAGCCTGGCATTGCTGCTGCAACAAGCCGACGGCCAACAATGGCGGATGGCGATGAACACCCCACCCGTGCTGGCGGTGGCCACGCCGCAGGCGTTTATTGAACAGGTCCAGGCGATGCGTGCTGACCCCGCCACCGGCAAACCCGACCCGGCACGCATGCAGGCGTTTTTTGCCGCACATCCGGAGAGCGCAGCCTTTCGCCAGTGGGCGCAGCAGCACAAACCGACGTCGAGTTTCGCCAACAGCACATACAACAGCATCAATGCCTTCTACCTGATCAACGCCGCGGGTGTGCGTCAGGCGGTGCGTTGGGCGTTGCAACCGGAGGCGACGGTGCAGCCGTTGCTGGCTGGCGCAACGGGGCCGGCGTTGTTGCAAGAAGAGTTGTTAGACCGGCTGCAGCAGGGCCCCGTGCGTTGGCAGCTGATACTGACCCTGGCCGATGCGGCGGACCCGCTCACCGATGCCACCCAGGCCTGGCCTGCCAGCCGCCAGCAACTGCATGCGGGCAGTTTGGTGGTGGAGCAGGCCGTCAGTCAGCAGGAGGGGGCGTGCCGCGACATCAACTTTGATCCCCTGATCCTGCCCGCCGGCATTGAGCCGACGGCCGATCCGATACTGCAGGCGCGTTCGGCCGCCTATGCCGAGTCCTTTAAACGGCGCACCGCAGAAGGTGCCCTGCAGCCCGCCCGTGGAGTTCAACTATGAGTCGTCAGCCTTCCTCGTTTACCCCGGTGGCGCGCCTGCTGCATTGGCTGATGGCGGTGCTGTTGTTGGCCATGTTGCTTATCGGTGTCGGCATGCTCAGCACATTGTCGGCTTGGCACAGCACGCTGCTGGCCATCCACAAACCGCTGGGCGTGTTGCTCTTGCTGTTGTGGGTGTTGCGCCTGCTGGTGCGTTGGCGCCAGGCGCCACCGCCGTTACCCGCCGATCTACCCGACTGGCAGCGGTGGGGTGCCAGCTGCAGCCATGCTCTGCTGTATGGGCTGATGCTGGTGCTGCCGCTGGTGGGCTGGGCCATGCAAGGTGCCGCCGGTTATCCGCTGCTGCTCGCGGGTTGGGCGCTGCCGGCACTGGTGGCACCTGACCCGCAACTCTATGCCGGCTTGCGCCTGGCTCACGGTTATCTGGCCTATCTGTTGTTTGCGCTGATTGTGTTGCACCTGGCCGCCGGGCTGTATCACGGTCTGATTCGCCGCGATGGGGTGCTCGCCAGCATGACCGGCGGGCGCTGAAACTCACTCAGTAGCACTGGCGCGTTTGGTCATTCAGGCGTGTCACGCTGACGTGCTAGGGTGCGGCCTCGAATAACAATCAGAGGCTGTGCCATGCCCGTTGCCATTCTTCGCCGCCTGCTGCTGGTCAGCAGTTTGTGCGCCGCATCGCTGACCCAGGCCGAGACCTGGCCAGGCGCCGACTGGAGTCGCGCCGAGGCGCCCAGCAGTGCCGCGCTGGAGGCGTTCAGCGCCTATGCCTTCCCGCCCCGCGACGATGCCAGTCGCCAGGGCATTCGCACCGATGCGCTGCTGGTGATCCGTGACGGGCAGATTATTTACGAGCGCTACGCCGGGCCGACCAAGGCCAGCACCCCGCACCTGACCTGGTCGGTGAGCAAGAGCCTGCTGGCGGCGACTCTGGGCGTGGCCTATGGCGAAGGGCGCTTCAAGCTGAGTGAGGCGGCGGCCACGTACTACCCGCCGTTCGCCGCCCATCCCGAGGTAAAACTCGGCCATTTGTTCAACTGGGCGTCGGGCCTTAACTGGCAGGAAGACTACGAATACGCGCCGCTGAATTCCTCGGTGGTGGCCATGCTCTACACCCGTGGTCGTACGGACATGCCGGCCTTTGTCGCCAGTCATCAGGGCGAGGCCACACCGGGTTCGCGCTTTCGCTACTCCAGTGGCGACAGCAATGTGCTGTCGGCGGCGCTAAAGGGCATGCTCGGTGCCGAGGCGTATGCCGATTACCCCTGGACGGCCTTGTTTGAGCCTTTGGGGATCACCTCGGCGGTGTGGGAAACCGATGCCAGCGGCACCTTTGTCGGCTCTTCCTACGCCTATATGACCGCCCGTGACCTGGCCCGCGTCGGCCTGCTGATGCAGCGCGACGGCCGCTGGGGTGAGCGCCAGTTGTTGCCCAAGGCCTGGGTCGAGTTCAACCGCACGGCCTTTGCCGCCTATCAGCCACTGCCCGGTGAAGCCGTGCCCGGTGGTCACTGGTGGTTGAACCAGGCTGTTGCTGGTGCCGCCAAGCCCTGGGCCGACGCCCCAGCCGACAGCTTTGCCGCCCTTGGTCATTGGGGGCAGGCCTTGTATGTGCTGCCCAGCGAGGGCCTGGTGATCGTGCGGTATGCCGATGATCGCGACAAAAGCTATCAGCACAATGAATTGCTCAAGCGGGCGCTGCTCGCCTTTACTCCGGAGGTGGCGCAATGAGCCTTGGTCTGATCAAGCGACGCCCATTCACCAGCGTGCTGGTGCTGCTATTTCTCGTCCTGCTGGCCCTCGGCTGGTCCAAGCGCACGGCCCTGGCGGCGTTTCCGGACATCATCAGTGCCTACACCGCCAAGGAATATTGCTCGTGCCGTTACGTCATGGATAACCCGGCGGATTACTGCCTGGCCTACGTCAAGCAGTACGTGCCGACCAGCAGCTTTGTCGATGATGCGGCGCACAAGCAGGTCAGTGTCAGCGGCCTGGGCCGCAGCAATACCGCGGCCTGGCTAAGCCAGCGACAAGGCTGTCAATTGCTGCCCACGCCCTGAGTCGTTTGCGGCGGGTTTGCAAGGCCGGCGCGGGCGGCTATGGTGGCGCCTGAGTTTGCCTTGCGAGAATGCCCCATGCTGAAACTATCCGCCTTCCTCCTGGCCGCCTGCGCGGCCTTGCCGGTGCATGCTGACTGGCAGCTGGACAATGAGTCCTCGCGGCTGTCGTTTATCTCCACCAAGGCCACCCATATCACCGAGGTCAACCGTTTCCGCGGCCTACGCGGCAGCGTCGAGGATGACGGCAAGGTGCGCCTGCAGGTGGAGTTGGAAACCGTGGAAACCGGCATCCCCCTGCGTGATGAGCGGCTGCGCAAGCAGCTGTTCGAGATCGCCCGCTTTGCCGAGGCCGAGATCAGCGCCCAACTGGATTTTGCCCCCCTGGTGGCCCTGGCGCCTGGCGCCCAACTAGAGCTGCGCTTGCCGCTGCTGGTGAACCTGCACGGCCATCAGCAGGAGTACCGCAGTGAGCTGCTGGTGACTCGGCTGGACGACCGGCGCTTTCAAGTCGTGACCCTGGCACCGCTGGTGCTGAATGCCGCTGACTTTGGCCTGGCTGAGGGCCTGGAAAGCCTGCGCGCCCTGGCAGGCTTGCCGGCCATCAGCCTGGCGGTGCCGGTCAGCGCGGTGCTGATCTTCAATGCCCGCTGATGATCTTTCCCTGGCGCAGCGGTAACCGCTTCGAGCTGCTGCTCGACGGCCCGCAGTTCTTCCCGCGCATGTTTGCCGCCATTGCCGGTGCCCAGCGCCAGGTGGAGCTGGAACTGTATCTGGTGACGGCCGGCAATTGCGCCACGCAACTGGTCGACCAGCTGTGCCTGGCGGCCCTGCGCGGGGTGCAGGTGCGTTGTCTGCTGGACGGTTTTGGCAGCCTCGGTTTGCCGGCGGCACAGCGCGCCCAGCTCCTGGCCGCCGGAGTGCAGCTGCGCTTCTACAACCCTCTGGGCTGGCGCCGGGGCATGCGCAATCTGTACCGCGATCACCGCAAGCTGCTGCTGGTGGACGGCGAACTGGCGTTTGTCGGTGGCACCGGCGCCACCGATGAGTTCTGGCAGCCGCAGGACAACAGCCATGCCTGGCATGAGGTGATGGTGGCCATCGCCGGGCCGCTGGTGGCGGACTGGCAGCAATTGTTCGAGCGGCAGTGGCCTGCGTCGTTGGCGCGTCTGGCCTGGCGCCCGGCGCCCTATGCCGGCTTGCCGCGGTTGCCGGTAAGCCCACGGCAGGGCGACGGTCTGGGCCGGGTGGCCTATGCCGACGGTCGCCAGCACCGCGATATTCTGCATTCCATGGTGCGCGCACTGCTCAGCGCCAAGCAGCGTATCTGGCTGGCCACGCCGTATTTTCTGCCCACCTGGAAAGTCCGCCGCGCCCTGCGCCGGGCCGCCCTGCGTGGGGTGGATGTGCGTCTGCTGCTGACCGCGCGCAACACCGACCATCCGCCCGTGCGCTTTGCCGGCCAGCGCTACTACCCGCGCCTGCTCAAGGCCGGGGTGCGGATCTACGAATACGAACCACGCTTTTTGCACATGAAGATGCTGCTGGTGGACGACTGGGTCAGCGTCGGTTCGTGCAACTTCGATCACTGGAACCTGCACTTCAACCTGGATGCCAATGTCGAGGTCTTCGATCCGACGTTTACCACCCAGGTCGAGACCTGCTTTATCGATGACTTCAGCCACAGCGAGGAGGTCGACCTCTGGCGCTGGCACGCCACGCCCTGGCCCCAGCGCCTGCAGCAGCGTCTGTGGGGCTTGCTGGATAGGCTGCTGGTCAACCTGCTGGACCGGCGGCGCTAATCCGCAGTTTTGCCGCCGAACGGGCGATAAATTGCGCGCGCCGCAGATACGGGCTGCTAGCCTCAGTACAAGGTAAAACGGCCTGTCTAGTCGGCTGTTTTAGTCTGTTGTGGTGCTCCGCGCGCTGCGTACTGCCTGTTGGATAGCCTTGGAATTGCAGCATGAGCCGCCAGCCGTTACCCCTTGATGACGCCCCCGGCAAACCCCTGCCGGACAGCCTGCGGCTGGTGCATGAACTCTGTGTTCAGCAAGCCGAGTTGCAGGCGCAAAACGAAGAACTGCAGCGTGTCCAGCACGCCCTGGAGCTGGCGCGGGCCAGTTATCGCGATCTCTATGACTTTGCCCCGGTGGGCTATTGCAGCGTCAGTGTCGAGGGCCGGGTCATTCAGGCCAACCTGATGTTCGCCAGCTTGCTCGAAAGTCCGCGTGCAGCGCTGCTGCAGCAGCCCTTTAGCGCCTTTATCCAGGCCGCCGATCAGGACGTCTACTACCGCATGCACCAGCAGTTGCTGGCCTGTGCCGAACCCCAGTCCTGCGAGCTACGCCTGCAGCGCCGCCAGGGCGGGCCGCTGTGGGTGCAGCTGACGGCGGCGGTGGCGCTGGACGGCGAAGGGGAGCCGGTGGTGCGCATTGCCCTCAGTGATATCGGCGCGCGCAAACTGGCCGAAGAGGCCCTGCGCCGGCGCGAGCAGTTCACCTGCGATATTGCCAACAACCTGCCGGGCCTGGTCGGTTACTGGAGTGCCGAGTTGCGTTGCGGTTTTGCCAACCAGGGCTATCGGCGCTGGTTCGGGCGCAATCCCGAGGACATGCTGGGGATGCCGTTGCAGGCCTTGCTCGGCACCGAGCTGTTCGAGCGCAATCAGGCGCAGATCCAGGCCGTGCTGGGCGGGCAGAGCCAGCGCTTCGAACGCACCCTTACGGCCCCCGATGGCGAGCGCGGGGACTTTCTGGTGCAGTACATCAGCGACTGGCAGGGCGGGCGCGTGCAGGGCTTTTTCGCCCTGTTGATCGACATCACCTCGGTGCGTGATGGCCAGGAGCAGTTGCACCGCAGCGAAGCCCGGCAGCGGGCGCTGTTGCAGGCCATCCCTGACCTGATTTTCGTCAACCGCCGCGATGGCGAATACCTCGAGGTGCATGCCGCCGATCCCCGCGTACTGTTTACCCCGCAGCCCGAGATTTCCCACCGCCGACCGGCGGATGTGCTCCCAGCTGATGTGGCGGGGCGCTTGATGCAGGCGTTTGCCGCCGCTCTGGACAGCGGCCAGGTGCAGGAGCTGCGCTATGTCCTGCAGCTGGGCGACGAAGAGAAACACTTCGAGGCCCGCGTAGCCCCCTCGATCGATGATCAGGTGGTGACCATCGTTCGTGACATCAGTAGCCGTTCGGCCAATCCTCCGTTGTGAGTCCATCGCCTGCGCGGCCCCGACTTTTGTCGGGTGCGAGGGCGGCGGTGGCTGGATATGCTCGGGGCAAATAATCACCAAGGAGGCGCGCATGCGCCGCTATCGGCTGTTCGTGTTGCTGTTGTTGACGGGTTGGCTGACGGCCTGCTCGACCCCTGGGGCCTTTTTTGGCGCGACCGAGGGGCCGCTGTTTCAGTCGCGCAGCCTCAGCGATGAAAACCGCGTGCTGCTCTACCTGTACCGGCCGCAAAGCAGTTGGGCCGATCAGGAGCTGGAAGCCCCCGGCCTGTTTATCAACAACCAGTTGTTCAGCGGCCTGCCCAGTGGCGGTTACCTGGTGATGGAACTCGACACCGCCAGTTATCAACTGGAAATCCGCCGGCCATTGCTGGGCAGTTACTGGACCCTGGCGGCGGAAAGCCCAATGGATTTCACTCGGGTCGCCAGTTTTGCCCTGGATGCCGAGGCCGGCGCCACCTATTACCTGCGCTACGACGAACTCAGCCCGCCGCCCCACGATGACAGCCTGGCGGCCAGTGGCGATGGGCCGTTACAGCTGGTGTCAGAGCAGGCCGCCCTGGGCGAGCTGAGCCGCAGTCACCGGGTCAAACCCTTTGCCCGCATTGCCGCCAATGGCGAGGCGCATGTGCGCCGCTCGCAGCGCAGCTTCTGGCGTTCGGTGGGCGATGCGCTGGACAAGATCGGTATCTAAAGCCGCGCCTGCAACAGCCTAATCGGCGCTCCACGTCTCGGCTAAGGCTTGCGCGCCACCAGCACCGCGCGGGTCGGCGCCGGCAGGCCCTCGGCGGTGCGGCTGTGATCGTCGGGGTCGAGGAAGTCGCCCAGGGACTGATAGCGCATCCAGTCGGTGGAGCGTTGCTCTTCGACGCTGGTCACGCTGACATCCACGCAGCGCACATCGACAAAACCGGCACGCCGTAGCCACAGCTCCAGGGCCGGCACCGAGGGCAGGAACCAGACGTTGCGCATCTGCGCGTAACGGTCTTCGGGCACCAGCACTTGCTGGGCATCGCCTGCTACCACCAGGGTTTCGAGCACCAGTTCGCCGCCTTTGACCAGGCAATCCTTCAGCGCCAACAGGTGGTCGATTGGTGAGCGGCGGTGATAGAGCACGCCCATGGAAAACACCGTGTCGAAGCCTTCGAGCTTCTCGGGCAGCTCCTCCAGCGCCAGCGGCAGGTGCCAGGCGGGCAGGTCCGGCAGGTAGCGCTGCATGGCCTGGAACTGGCAGAAGAACAGCCAGTTGGGGTCGATACCGATCACGCTTTCGGCGCCGGCACCGAGCATCCGCCACTGGTAGTAGCCGTTGCCGCAACCGACATCCAGCACGCGCCTGCCGCGCAGGTCGAGGTGCGGGGCGACCCGCGCCCATTTCCAGTCCGAGCGCCATTCGGTGTCGACATGCACGCCAAACAGGTTGAACGGCCCCTTGCGCCAGGGCGACAGGCCGAACAGGGCATCACGCACCTGTTGGCGGGTGGCGTCATCGCAATCGTTATCGAGGGTGAAGCTGTTCAGCAGGTCGATCTGGCTTGGCCGCATGGCCGGGAGGGCGTCCAGCGCCGCTTGCCAACGGCCGAGGTCGCCGTGGCCGACGGCCATCTTGGCGTCCAGTTGCTGCTGCAGGTCATCGGCCCAGTTTTCCAGGGGCGAACCCTTCAGGCGTTGAACCAGCGGGGTTAAATCGAGCATGGGCAAGGCCTGTCAGGGAAGGGCGATAAGCGAGGCAAAGTTAAGGCACTGGAACCACACCACGACCTGGCTGAAACCGGCGGCCAGCAGGCGCTCGCGGTGCTCTTCCAGGCTGTCGGGGAGCATGACGTTTTCCAGGGCGCTGCGTTTCTGCGCGATTTCCAGCTCGCTGTAACCGTTGGCGCGCTTGAAGGCGATATGCAGGTCGGTGAGCAGGGCGTGTTCGGCCGGGTCATTGAAGCGCAGCTTCTCCGAGAGGATCAGCGCGCCGCCGGGCAGCAAGGCTTGATGAATGCGCTGCAGCAGGCCCAGGCGCTGCTCGGGCTGGATAAATTGCAGGGTGAAGTTCAGCGCCACCAGGGAGGCCGGCTCGAACTGCAGGGCGAGAATGTCCGCCTCACGCACCTCCACCGGCAGCAGTTCCTGGAACATCGAGTCCTGGGCGTGCAGGTATTCGCGGCAGCGCTCGACCATGGCTTGCGAGTTGTCCACGGCAATCACCCGGCAATCGGCGATCTGCACATGCCGGCGCAGCGCCTGGGTCACCGCGCCGAGGGAGCTGCCCAGGTCATACAGCACGCTGTGTGGCTGGGCGAACTGGGCGGCGAGCACGCCGAGGTTCTCGACGATGGTCGGGTAGCCCGGCACCGAACGCTTGATCATGTCCGGAAATACGCGCACCACGTCTTCGTTAAAGGCGAAGTCGGCGACTTGCGCGTGTGGAGTAGCGAAGAGGCGGTCGGGGTTGTGCTTCACGTGGCAGTTCCGGGCGGGCGAAAGGCCGGCATTTTAGCCAAGTCGCGGGCTTAGCCCAACCGCCATTACTTCAGCTGGTCCGAAAAGAACTCGCCGGCGCCCTGCAGGGGCCCCAGCGGGTTGCGCTTGATCTCGAAGCGGCGGATGTTCGGCTCGCCATTGCTGACCTTGTGCACCAGCACGTCGTCGACCAGCACGAACACCGCGCGGAACGACCAGCCATGCAGCTCGCGCTGCTTGCGGAAGTTGAAGGCGTCGGCCCAGAAACTGCCGACCCTCTGGGTGTCGGTCTTGTTGAAATCGAAGGCGTAGCCGATGCAGCGGTCCTTGGCTTGCAGGCACTGCAGCAGGCCGTCGGGCAGGTAGTCGAGGGGGATGTTGGGCTGCACGAACAGCAGGCGCACGTCGATAAACGAGAGCATCTTGCAGTTGCCCTGGGCCAGGGGGTCGAAGCCCAGGGAGAAGAGTTCGGCGCGGCTGGTCTTGCCGACCACGGCCTGGCCGAAGCGCTGTTCGGCATCCAGGTAATCGGCGAAGGGCGACAGCACCTCGGCCCGCTCGCTGGGCAGCAGACTGGAACAGCCGCTGCACAGGGCCAGGAGGATCACTGCAATGCTGACGGACACGCGGTCCATGATGCTTCCCCGTTGAATGGCTCTCTTATATTGGAAGGCTCGGCAGGGGGTAATAGTCGCGTCAATCAGACCAGTGGCAGGGTCGACGGATGGCCGGTCAGCCTTGTTCGGCCAGGCGCAAAGTTTCGTAGGCCGGCGTCGCCGGGATGCCGATTTCTACGCACAACTCCATCACCCGGGCCTGATCACAAGTGTAGACCAGCACCGCTTGCAACTCGTCGTCCAGGGGCTCGCTGAAGTTGAGCAACACATAGCCGCCGACGTCCTTGTTCATGCTGCTCAGCTGCACCTGGATGCTGTTGAGGGCCGACAACGGCTTGGCTTTGGCCAGTTGCTTGGGCTTGATATTGAAGGGCACATCGCTGCTGAACGAGGCCATGATCTGCTCCAGCAACTCGGCGTAGCTATCGCCCTGGAACAGCACGGTATCCGGCAGGCTGCCGACCACTACCCATTCGCCCAGCGGGATGGGGTAGGTGTCGTCGTAGTTGATGTCCGGGTTGGCGGCCAGGAAGGCCTGCGGATCGGCATAGGCCTCGGCGGCCTCGCTGGCGATGCGCAGGACCTCTTCGTCAGTCATGCAGCCGGAGCTGATTTTGCCGATCAATTCAACGAGCAGGTCTTTCATGGGCGATATCCAAAAGGCGTTATGGCCGCAAGGATATCGCGAATAGGCGCGCGTCGGCTAAGCCTGGCGCGTGTGCGCCGAGGCGGCGATGCCGAGCTGGCCGAACCAGTAAGTGAGAATGATGGCCACGTCGGCGCCGGCAAACGGGCTGACGAAGCGGTTGATGCCGATCAGGCTGTCGGACAGCACAAACAGCAGCGCACCGCCGGCGCCGAGCCAGGCCGAGCGACGGGTGATGCCTGGCACGCCGAGTCGCGCCAGGGCCCGCCAGAGCATGGCGCTGATGGTCAGGGCATACAGGGCCACCGGAATCTGTAGCGGGCCGAGGCCGTTTTGCGCCAGCAGGCTGAACATGCCCAGGCCAAAGGCGGCGGCGATGGCCAGCGCGAGCAGGGCCGGGCGCCGGGTGTCACCCAGATAGGCGACGAGAAAGCACAGATGGCCGAGCAGAAAGGCGCCGAGACCGAAAACGAACAGGTCCGCCGGCCACTCCAGCAACATGTCGCCGGCCAGCGATAACAGCAAACCTAAGGTGATCCAGCGCCGGTAGCTGCCGGCAGGCGCTAGACGCATCCACAGCAGCAGGGCGATCAGGGGCAGGGGTTTGCTCAGCAGGCGCAGCGGGGTGTGATCCAAGGCGAGGCCGAGCAGAAACAGGGCAAAGCCGCCGAGGCCGATCAACAGGATAAGTCGCACGTCACGCATGGCCGTTCTCATTGTTATGGGTTTGCCGGCATCTTGCGGTGTTTTGGTACAAATGTGCCAGTCTCGCGGCGCCAATCCCAGCGGCAAATCGGGCCGGGATACGGCGTCGTAGGTTGGGTTGAGGCGCTTTGCGACGAAGCCCAACAACCCGCCATGCCGCTGGTTGTTGGGCTTCGCTGCGCTCAACGCCAACTTACCTGTTGTGCCCCATCAGTATGTGGCGTGCATTTACTCCACTGTTACCTGGCAGTCGAAGGTTTGCGCCGGGGCTACGCCGGTTTCCCAGGGCCGGCGATAGACCAGCAACAGGCGGCCGCTGCCGGGTTGGGCGGCCTCGAAGCGCCAGCTGGATTGGCCGGCGCTGCCGACCAGGCCGCTGTCTTCCGGGTTGCTGTAGACCTCCGGGCCGAGGCTGCGCAACACGCTGGGCGCGGCATCCTGGACCTGCCAGCGAAAGCCGGTGGTCGGGTTGCTGCGCAGGTTGATCAACACGGTCTGGCCGCGCGCCAGCTCCAGCGGGCAACGGCTGACGCGCTCCTCGTCGAGGTTGACGGTGCTGGGTGTCTGGGTACAGGCCGCCAGCAGGCTCAGGCTGCTGACCGCCGCAATGCGGCTCAGGGATGCAATGGACATGGCGACCTCCTTGGCTGAAGGCCGCCAGCATAGCTCCAAGGGCTGGCGCAGCCTACTGGAACAGCACCTTGGCGACATCGCGGTAATGGCTGGCGAAGTGCGCGGTGATCCCGTCCTTGAGGTAGTCCGGCAGTTCGGCGTAATCGCCGCGGTTGGCCTCCGGCAGGATCAGCTCAAAGAGTTTCTGCCGCCGTGCGGCGATGACTTTTTCGCGCACGCCGCCGATGGCCAGCACTTGGCCGGTGAGGGTCAGCTCGCCGGTCATGGCCACGCCTTTTTTCGCCGGCTGGTCGCGGGCCAGGGAGAGCAGGGCACTGGCCATGCTGATGCCGGCACTGGGGCCGTCTTTCGGCGTGGCGCCTTCCGGCACATGCAGGTGAACGAAGGCCTGGTCGAAGAAGGTCGGGTCGCCGCCGTATTGCTTGAGGTTGGCGCTGATGTAGCTGTAGGCGATTTCCGCCGACTCCTTCATCACCTCCCCCAACTGGCCGGTCAACTTGAAACCGCGGTTAAGGGTGTGGATGCGCGTGGCCTCGATCGGTAGGGTCACGCCGCCCATGCTGGTCCAGGCCAGGCCGGTGATTACGCCGGTGCCGCTAAGCAGGCGCTCGCGGCGGAACAGCGGCATGCCCAGGTAGCCTTCCAGATCCTTGGGGCCGATCTTGACCTTCTCGTCTGGGTGCTCCAGCAGTTTGACCACCGCCTTGCGCACCAGCTTGCCGAACTGCTTCTCCAGTTGGCGCACCCCGGCTTCGCGGGCGTAGCCGTCGATAATGCCTTTCAGGGCCGCGTCGCTGATGCTCAGGTGTTTCTTCGCCACGCCGGCTTTGGCCAGTTGCTTGGGCCACAGGTGCTGTTTGGCAATGGCCAGTTTTTCTTCGCCGATATAGCCGGCCAGACGGATGATCTCCATGCGATCCAGCAGCGGGCCGGGGATCGAGTCCAGGGTGTTGGCGGTGCAGACAAACAGCACCTTGGACAGGTCCAGGCGCAGGTCCAGGTAGTGGTCGAGAAACTCGCCGTTCTGCTCCGGGTCGAGGGTCTCCAGCAGCGCCGAGGCCGGGTCGCCCTGATGGCTGGCGCCGAGCTTGTCGATCTCGTCGAGCATGATCACCGGGTTCATCACCTCGACCTCTTTCAGCGCCTGCACCAGCTTGCCGGGCATGGCGCCGATGTAAGTGCGGCGGTGGCCCTTGATCTCCGCCTCGTCGCGCATGCCGCCGACGCTGAAGCGATAAAACGGCCGGCCGAGGGTTTCGGCAATTGACTTGCCGATGCTGGTCTTGCCCACCCCCGGCGGGCCCACCAGCAGCACGATGGAGCCGGCGATCTCGCCCTTGTAGGCGCCAACGGCGAGGAATTCGAGGATGCGCGCTTTCACGTCCTCCAGGCCGGCGTGTTGCTTATCCAGCACCTGGCGCGCATGGGCCAGGTCGAGCTGGTCCTGGCCATAGACGCCCCAGGGCACGCTGGTCGCCCAGTCGAGATAGTTGCGGGTGACCGCGTACTCCGGCGAGCCGGTTTCCAGAATCGCCAGTTTGCCCAGCTCTTCGTCCAGGCGCTTTTGCACCTGGGCGGGCAGGGTCTTGCCTGCCAGGCGGGCGCGGAATTCGTCGCTGTCGGCGCTGCGGTCGTCCTTGCTCAGGCCCAGCTCGCGCTGGATGATTTTCAGCTGTTCCTTGAGGAAGAATTCGCGCTGATGTTCGCCGATCTTGCGGTTGACCTCGGCCGACAGCTCGTTCTGCAAACGTGCGACTTCCACTTCCTTGCGCAGCAGCGGCAGGACCTTCTCCATGCGCTTGAGGATCGGCACGCAATCGAGCACTTCCTGCAGTTCGCTGCCCGGCGCGGTGGTCAGGGCGGCGGCGAAGTCAGTAAGCGGCGAGGGCTGGTTGGGGCTGAAGCGGTTGAGGTAGTTTTTCAGTTCTTCGCTGTACAGCGGGTTGAGCGGTAGCAGCTCCTTGATCGCATTGATCAGGGCCATGCCATAGGCCTTGACCTCGTCGCGGGCATCATTGGCACTTTGCGGGTAGTCGACTTCCGCGAGATACGGCGGGCGATGGCGTTTGAGCCAGCCGCGGATGCGCACGCGCTGCAGGCCCTGAGCGACAAATTGCAGCTTGCCGCCCTCGCGATTGACCGAGTGCACGCGCACCAGGGTGCCGTGCTCTGGCAACTGGCTGGGGTCGAAGTGGCGCGGGTCGCCCAGGGGCTGCTCGACAAAGAACAGCGCCAGGCTCTTGTGCTCGGTGTTGTCCACCAGCGCCAGGGTCTCGGCCCAGGGCTCCTCGTTGAGGATTACCGGCAGGACCTGGCCGGGGAAGAACGGCCGGTTGTGCACCGGGATGATGTACAGCTTGTTCGGCAGTTGCGGGCCCGACAACAGCAGGCCGGTGCCGGCGCTGCCTTCGTCAGGTTGATCGGTGTAGATATCCTGCTCGTTCATTGCGGTCCCTGATCACGGAAATGGGCTTTCCCGATACATGGGGCGATGGCCAGGGCATTTCAATCAAGCGGGCGCGCCAAGCTGTTGCTGCAAATTACCGAGGCGGGCGTCGATCAGTGGGGTGAGCAGGGCAAAACAGGCGGCGGGGCTGATGGCCACGCGCGCCGGTTCAATCAATTCGCGTTGCAACTGCTGCAGGGCGCTGCCCAGTTTCAGCTGGCGGCTGGCGCTGGGCTGCAGACGCTGACTGAGGTAACGCATCTGCACTTGCAGCGGCAACGGGCAGCGCTCCTGCTGGGCGCCGCGCACGGCCAGGCCGCGCAGCTGGGCGAGGTCTTCCAGCTCGCGGCAGGCCAGGGTCAGGCCCTGCAGGCTGGGTTGACTGTGCAGCAGGCGCAGCTCCAGGTGCTCGACGCCATTGAGCAACTGCTCGATCAACTGGCAGTGCCCGGCAAAGTCAGCGGGGTGCTGGCGCAACTGGCGCCAAGCGCCATCCAGCTCGGCCAGACCGCTGTCGTCCTGCGGGCAGCTGCGCCACAGGCGATCCAGTTCGGTGGCGATCTGTTCACGCTGCAGGCGCGCCTCTTGGCTGTCCTGGCCGCCCAGGCCGCGGTGCTTTTGCACTCGCTGCAGCAGGGCCAGGGCACTGTGCAGGCTGGCTTGCCAGGCCTGGTTGTGGCGCTGACGCTGTTGCCGGCGCAGGCGGCTGCACAAGGCGCCGAGGGCCAGCAGGGCGCCGGCGGTGCCCAGGGATACGCTTAACAGGCTCATGGGCGGGCCTCCAGAATGGCGGTCATCTGCGTCAGGTACAGGGTCAGCTCGTGCAGCTGCTGGTTGTCGCCGCTCTGGCGCAGCAGCGCGTCGCTGATCTGTTGCAGCTGTTCGCTGAGGGACTGATTGGCCTGGCTGTGCTCGTGCAGGGCGTGGTGCATGCTGCCCAGTTGCTCGACATTGCCGCGGCTCTGCAGGGCCAGGGCGTCGAGGTTGCTGGCCAGGCCCAGGCTCTGCTGGTTGCCGGCCTGCAGCAGCTCGCGGTGTTCGTCCACCTGGCTGCGCACGGTGGCCACCGCCGCGGCAATCGCCGCTACCACCTGGGTGATGTCGCTGGCGGTCTGGCTGGTGGCCTGGGCCAGATGGCGCACCTCGTCGGCTACCACGGCAAAGCCGCGACCCTGCTCGCCGGCGCGTGCGGCTTCGATGGAGGCGTTCAGCGCCAGCAGCTGGGTTTGCTTGGCCAGGCCCTGGATGCTGGCGACGGCTTTTTCCACCGCCTCGGTGCGCAGCAACAGTTCGCTGACGGCGACCCCGGTGCGGCCCAGGCTCTGACCGATATCGTGCAAAGCACCGCTCACTTTTTGTGCATCCTGGCAGCCGGCCTCGCTTTTTTGGTGCGTTTCGCCAAATGCCTGCAGGGCGTGGTCGGCCAGGCTGCGGATATGCAGCAGGGTCTGGCTGATCTGTTCGCTGGCGGCAGCGATCATATTCACCCGCTGGCTCTGCTGACTGCTCTGCTGCTCGGTGTGCTCGGCCATCCGCTCCAGGGCCTGGCTAGCAAACTGCACCTCGCTGCGCAGGCGCTCGGCCAGGCGTTGCTGGTCGCGGCAGCGCACCAGCAGCTCCTCGCCGTCGGCCGGACTGTTAAGGGTGGTGGCCAGTAGCTGCAGGCTCTGTTGCAAAGGCGCCGTATGGCGGCGCCACCAGCCGTGCAATGCAGCGCTCAGGTACAGGCACACCACCAGGGCCGCCATGGCGCCTTGAGGGTGTTGAGTCAGCGCCAGGCCCACGGCCAGGGCGGCGCACAGGGCTGGGATGGCCGCGCGCAAGGCGCCGCAACGGTCCAGCAGCAGAATTCCGAATTCCCACATAAGTAACGTCCTGGCAGCGCCGATAAGGCTCGGCGACCAGAGGGTGATAGCAAGATACTGGCCAGTGCGCGGGTTGCCGTCGGTCGTGGACGCTTTCGCCGGCCCGGCAAGCGGTTAGAATGGCCCCACCTGCGGCGCCTTGATGCCGCGGCCGGCCTGGAATCCGTCGATGCTGAGTACCCGCCTGCTGTGCCTGGACGACCAGGCCCACGAACACGCCCACGACCACCATCAATTGGTGCTGTCGTTGTCTGGGCGTGCGGAGTTCGAGGTCAACGGCCGTGGCGGCGAAGTCTGCCGGATGCGCGCCTGTTTGGTGCCCGGCGATGCCGAACACCAGTTCGCCGGGGTCGGCGACAACCGCATGCTGATCCTCGACCTCAACGAGCAGGACACCTCCGAGGCCGACCTTGCGCTGCTCGCCGAGCTGTTCGAAACCCCGCGTTATCCAGCCCTGGATGCCGACTTCCAGAACCTGCTGAGCTACGCCGGCGCCGAGCTGGCGCGCTTCGGCAGTGACCCGCATTTGTCCCGCGCCCTCGGCGGCGTGCTGCTGCGCGCCTTGCACCTGCGCCTGTTCGGCAGCCCCAGCCGCGGCTCGGCCAGCGTCCTCGATGTGGAGCGCCTGGACGCCTATATCGGCGAACACCTGGCGCGGCGCATCAGCGTGGCCGAACTGGCCAACGTCGCCTGCCTGAGCCCCAGCCACTTCCACGCCCAGTTCAAGGACAGCGTCGGCTTCACCCCCCACCAATACCTGCTTAAAGCCCGCCTCGACCGCGCCAGCCGCCTGCTGCAAAGCAGCCCGTTGCCGCTGGTGCGGATCGCCGAGGAGTGCGGCTTCTCCAGCCAAAGCGCCCTGACCACCGCCATGCGCCGCTACCTCGGCCTGACCCCCAAGCGCCTGCGCAACGCCTGAGACGTGGGCACTTCTGCGCAGTGGTAAGGCTTTTGTAGAGGCGGCTTTAACCGCGAACAATTGAACGCCCTGTTGGGTTACGCCATGGCCAGGTGTGGTTGGCTGTAGTAGCGTTGCCCGCCGCATGCCGTGGTCTGATCAGGAGGGATTCTGTGGATATCAAACTCATCATCAATGCGCTGCCCGAGGCAAAAGCCAAGGCGGTGCTGGCGCAGTTGCTGGAGCGCTACCTGACGCCGGCGTTTGCCGCCTTGCCGAAAAACGAGGTGGAGTTGCTGGTGCTGGATGCCCTGGAGCAGGTGGGGGCGATTAGCGCTGACCCGCAGTTGTATGAACTGGTGTCCAAGCTGAAGGTGACGCGGCCCAAGGCGCGCCGGTTGATCTATGACCGTGAGCTGCGCCACTCCAGTAGTGCGGACCTGGATGCCAAGGTCAAGGCGCTGCTCAAGCGCCCGTTACTGCAAAAACAGGGCGAGCTGTTTGTGCTGGAGGTGGAAAACCCGCTGGTCAGCGATCACCTGCGCGATAAGGTGCAGCAGCTGGGTTATGTCTCCGATGGTTCCTTCTCGCCCAGCCTGATCAAGCTGGGGCTGGAGGCCATCACCGCGCTGATCGCCTCCTTGCTCAGTACCACCGAGCAAGAACAGGTGCGCCTGGCGCTGGTGGCGGCCGGTGCGCCGGATGGCTCGCTCAAGGGCGTGCTCAAGGCCACCTTGAAGAAGGTGGCCAGCAAGGTCGCCGCTGACAGTGGGGAAGCCTTGATGGACAAAGCTGCGGGCTATCTCGCGCCTATCGTCGATGCCAGCATTGCCGCGCTTGGCGAGAAAGCAGCGGAGTTGTTTGCCCAGTGAAACCCACGCGCTTAAACAAGCGTTTAGCAAAAGTTCCAGGCAGCGGAGCTTTTGGCAAAAACTCCAGAGCTTTGCGCAAGAAGCCTTCATCCCTCTGTCACTAGAGTCCGTTATCCCGCCACGTTGCGTGCATTAGAACCAATGGTTCCTGCGCGTGTGTGGCTATGGGCTAGACCGACAACAATGACTCCAGAAGAGGAAAGGCGTGATGTTTACAGCCAGCCACGTCTTGCAGGGCGACGTTCTCACAAAGACCGCTGCCGAGTTTTTCCCCGTCATCAGCGCCAATTACGGCGTCGACGAGGCTAACTATCTAACCGAGCTGCTCCAGCTCGCCGACCCCGGTGACGATGGCGTCGCGGCTATCCGCCGCAATGCCCGTACGTTGATTGACAACGTGCGTAGCCGGGACAACGCCGTCGATACCCTCGACGCACTGCTTCGACAGTACAGCCTCGATACCCAGGAAGGGCTGATGCTCATGTGCCTGGCCGAGGCTTTGCTGCGGGTGCCGGATGCCGCCACGGCCGACGCCCTGATCCGCGACAAACTGAATGCCGCCGAGTGGGAACGCCACCTCGGCAAGAGCGACAATGTGCTGGTCAACTTTGCCGCCTGGGGCCTGGTGATGACCGGCAAGGTGGTCGACGCAGAAAACGCCGATGGCTCACCGAAGAATGTCATCGGCCGCCTGATCAAACGCTCCGGCGAGCCGGTGATTCGCGCGGCGATGAACCAGGCCATGAAGCTGATGGGCAAGCAGTTCGTGCTCGGCCGCAACATCAGCGAGGCGCTGAAGAATGGTCGTCCGCAGCGGGAGAAGGGCTACAGCTATTCCTTCGACATGCTCGGCGAAGCCGCACTGACTCAGGCCGACGCCGAGAAATACATGGCCGACTACCGCCTGGCCATCGACACCGTGGGCAAGGAGCCGCAAGTCGGTCCTGGGCCGCGCCCGTCGATCTCGATCAAGCTCTCCGCGCTGCACCCGCGTTATGAAGTGGCCCAGCGCGAGCGTGTGCTGACTGAGCTGTTCGCCAATGTGCTGGAACTGGCCACCCGCGCCCGCGCCCTCGATGTGGGTATTTCCATCGACGCCGAGGAAGCCGACCGCCTGGAGCTGTCCCTGGAATTGTACGAAAAACTCCTGCGTGCGCCGGCCCTGCAAGGCTGGGGCGAGATCGGCCTGGTGGTGCAGGCGTACTCCAAGCGCTGTCTGCCGGTGCTGGTGTGGCTGACCCTGCTGGGCAAAGAGCTGGGGGCGAAGATGCCGCTGCGCCTGGTCAAGGGCGCCTACTGGGACAGCGAGATCAAGCAGTCACAGCAGTGGGGCCTGGACAGCTACCCGGTATTCACCCGCAAGGAAGGCACCGACACCTCGTACCTGGCCTGCGCCCGTTACCTGTTGAGCGAGCACACCCGTGGGGTGATCTACCCGCAGTTCGCCAGCCATAACGCTCACACCGTGACCTGCATCCTGGCCCTGGCCGATGCGGCCAAGACCCCGCGCGACTTCGAGTTCCAGCGCCTGCACGGCATGGGCGATGCCCTGTACGACACGGTGATCGAGCAGCACCGCCAGACCGTGCGCATCTACGCTCCGGTCGGCGCGCACAAAGACCTGCTGCCGTACCTGGTGCGCCGCCTGCTGGAAAACGGCGCTAACTCGTCGTTCGTCCATCAGTTGGTCGACCCGAGTGTGCCGGTGGAGTCCCTGATCGATCACCCGGTGACGCAACTGCGCAAGTTCGCCAGCCTCGCCAATGACAAAATCCCCCTGCCGCCGGCGCTGTTTGGCTCCGTACGGAAAAACTCCCAAGGCCTTAACATGAATATCTCCGCTGCCATGCAGGCCCTTGAGCTTGCCTATCAACCGCACCTCAACCGTCAGTGGCATGCCGCGCCGGTGATCAACGGCGAGAAGCTCAACGGCTACACCCAGGAAGTACGCTGCCCGTACCAGCAGAGCAAGGTGCTCGGCACCGCCCAGTTCGCCAGCGCCGCGCAAGCCGGCCTGGCCCTGGATGCCCTGGCCGTGGCCTGGCCGCGCTGGAACGCCACCCCGGTTGAGCAGCGTGCAGCGATCTTCGAACGTCTGGCCGATTTGCTCGAAGCCCAGCGCGGCGAGCTGATGGCCCTCTGCACCCTGGAAGCCGGCAAGACCCTGCAGGACGGCATCGATGAAGTGCGTGAGGCGGTGGATTTCTGCCGTTACTACGCCCAGCAAGCGCGTCTGCGCCTGGGCCGTGAAGAGCTGCAAGGCCCGACCGGCGAGCGCAATGAGCTGTTCCACGAAGGCCGCGGCATCTTTGCCTGCGTCAGCCCGTGGAACTTCCCGCTGGCCATTTACCTGGGCCAGATCAGCGCCGCGCTGTTGGCCGGTAACTGCGTGCTGGCCAAGCCGGCCGAGCAGACCAGCCTGATTGCCGCCCGCACCCTGGAACTGATGTTCGAAGCCGGCTTGCCGACTGATGTAATCGCCTTCCTGCCAGGCGACGGCGCCACCCTGGGGGGCGTGTTCTGCCGCGATGCTCGTGTGGCGGGTGTGTGCTTCACCGGCTCCACCGACACCGCGCGGATCATCAACCGCCAACTGGCCGACAAGCCCGGCCCGATTGCCGCGCTGATCGCCGAAACCGGCGGCCAGAACGCCATGATCGTCGACTCCACCGCGTTGCCCGAGCAAGTGGTCAAGGATGCCGTGCAGTCGGCCTTCACCAGCGCCGGTCAGCGTTGCTCGGCCCTGCGCGTGCTGTATGTGCAGGACGATATCGCCGAACGCGTCATCGACCTGCTCAAGGGCGCCATGGCTGAACTGAAGGTCGGCGCGTCGGAAAAACGCGAAAACGACATCGGTCCGGTGATCGACGCCGAGGCCAAAGCCGGTCTGCTGGCCCATATCGCCACGCTCAAGAGCGCAGGCAAGCTGATTGCCGAAACCCGCTTGCCGAGCGGCCTGGACGGCCATTTCGTCGCCCCGGTGGCGTTCGAGATCGGTGGCATCCACGAGCTGAACAAGGAACACTTCGGCCCCATCCTGCACCTGGTGCGCTTTGCCGCCAGCGAGCTGGATGCGGTGGTCGGCGCGATCAACGCCACTGGCTATGGCCTGACCCTCGGCGTGCACAGCCGCAACGAGGAAACCGCCAAGCGCATCGAGGCCCAGGCGCGGGTCGGCAATCTGTACATCAACCGCAACCAGATCGGTGCCGTGGTCGGTGTGCAACCTTTCGGCGGCTGCGGCCTGTCCGGCACCGGGCCAAAAGCCGGTGGGCCGAGCTACCTGCTGCGCTTTGCCAATGAACGCACCACCTCGGTCAACACCACGGCGGTGGGCGGTAACGCTTCGCTGTTGTCGTTGAACGACGCGTAACGGACCTGGCCGCCCCTGGTATCAGGGGCGCTGCCATGCGTGATCCGACGCCGCTGTCTGGCGTCAATCGCTGTAACACCCGCCATAAGCGGGTGGATTAAATGCCTGCGGACAACCCGCCGCGGCGCCATAACAACAATTGCGAGGGTATCCCCTGATGACCGCTAGTACTCCCATGCTGATCACCTTCGTGGTGTATATCTCAGCCATGGTCCTGATCGGCCTATTTGCCTATCTGCGGACCAACAACCTATCTGACTACATTCTCGGTGGCCGCAGCCTCGGCAGTTTTGTCACCGCCTTGTCGGCCGGTGCTTCGGATATGAGCGGCTGGCTGCTGATGGGCTTGCCGGGCGCTGTGTACATGTCTGGCCTGTCGGAAGGCTGGATCGCTATCGGCTTGATCGTCGGTGCCTACCTCAACTGGCTGTTCGTCGCTGGCCGTCTGCGTGTGCAGACCGAGCACAACGGCAACGCCCTGACCCTGCCGGACTACTTCAGCAACCGTTTCGAGGACCACAGCCGCGTGCTGCGGATTTTCTCGGCCCTGGTGATTCTGGTGTTCTTCACCATCTACTGCGCTTCGGGCGTGGTGGCCGGTGCGCGTCTGTTTGAAAGCACCTTTGGCATGAGCTACGAAACCGCCCTGTGGGCCGGTGCCGCCGCGACCATTGCCTACACCTTTATCGGTGGCTTCCTGGCCGTGAGCTGGACTGACACCGTGCAGGCCACCTTGATGATCTTTGCCCTGATCCTCGCGCCCGTGATGGTGCTGGTAGCCACCGGTGGCATGGACAGCACTTTTGCCGCGATTGAACTGAAGGACGCCACCAGCTTCGATATGCTCAAGGGTGCGACCTTTGTTGGCGTGATCTCGCTGATGGCTTGGGGCCTGGGCTACTTCGGCCAGCCGCACATTCTGGCGCGCTTTATGGCAGCGGATTCGGTCAAGTCGATCCCGGCGGCTCGACGCATCTCCATGACCTGGATGATCCTCTGCCTGGGTGGCGCGGTTGCCGTGGGCTTCTTCGGTATCGCTTACTTTGCCGCGCACCCGGAAGTCGGTGGCGCCGTGGCCGAGAACCCGGAGCGGGTGTTTATCGAACTGGCCAAAATCCTGTTCAATCCGTGGGTTGCTGGCGTGCTGTTGTCGGCCATCCTGGCTGCAGTGATGAGTACCCTGAGCTGCCAGTTGCTGGTGTGCTCCAGTGCCCTGACCGAAGACTTTTACAAAGCCTTCCTGCGTAAGGGTGCGAGCCAAACCGAGCTGGTGTGGGTCGGTCGCGCCATGGTGCTGCTGGTTGCCTTGGTCGCTATCGGTCTGGCCGCCAACCCGGATAACCGCGTACTGGGCCTGGTGTCCTACGCCTGGGCCGGCTTCGGTGCCGCCTTTGGTCCGGTGGTGATTCTCTCGGTGCTGTGGAAGGGCATGACCCGCAACGGCGCTCTGGCCGGCATGTTGCTGGGCGCACTGACGGTGATCCTGTGGAAGAACTTCTTCGCCTGGACCGGTCTGTACGAAATCATCCCGGGCTTTATCCTCGCCACCCTCGGCATCCTGCTGTTCAGCCGCATCGGCGCCGGCCCGTCCGCCGCCATGCACAAGCGTTATGCCGCGGCTGAGCTGGAGTATCAGCAAGCGCAAAGCTAAGCCTTAGCGCCTAAGCAAAAGGCCGCCCGGCATGCATGCCGGGCGGCCTTTTGTGCATTCAGGGACCACGATCTTTGTGCGTGCTCTTCTGCCGACGGGCGGCTAATCTGACGGCAAGGGCAAATTTTACCGGGCGCAATGCCCGCTGTTTCGCTGCTGGGTACTGCATATGTTTTTCAAACGATGGCAATGGCGCGTAATGGGTCTGACGAGTGCGCTGTTGTGCGTCAGCACGGCTGGGGCCGCCAGCCTGCAGGTGCAGCTAAAAGACCAACAAGGGCAAGCGCTGGCCAACGCGGTGCTGAGCCTGCACGGCCCCCTGGGCGGCGCAGCCAGCCCGGCACCGGCGGTCATGGACCAGGTGCAGAAGCAGTTTCTGCCGGCGGTGCTGGCGGTGCGCAGCGGCACGCGGGTGAGCTTCCCCAATCGCGATGATATCCGCCATCAGGTGTATTCCTTTTCCCCGGCCAAGCGCTTCGAGCTGCGCCTGTACAAGGGCACGCCGTCAGAGCCGGTGTTGTTCGACAAGCCCGGGCTGGTGGTGCTGGGTTGCAATATCCACGACTGGATGGTGGGCTATATCTACGTCACCGATGACCCCTGGTTTGCCGTCAGTGACGCGACCGGCACGCTGCATCTCGATGCCTTGCCGGCGGGCCGTTATCAGGTGACCCTCTGGCACCCGCAGATGACCGATTTGTTGCCCCAGGCCGGGGCGGATATCGAGCTGCCGGCGGCGGGCTTGCAGCTCAGTTTGCCAGTGCCGGTGGGCAATGCTGCGGTCGCCACGCCGCCGGCCGCGCCCGCGTCGGCCTTTGGCGAAGCCTTCAAAAAGGCCGTCGATGAAGATCGCTGACAGCTTTCAAGCGCGCATCGCCACGGTGCTGATCCTGCTGCTGTTGCTGGTGGTGGGGTCGTTGTACTTCGCCGTGCAGGTGGCCACCGGGGCGGCGGTCAAACAGCAGGCGGTGGCGCAACTGGGCGTCGGTGCGCGGGTCTTCGAACGCTTGCTGGACACCCGCGGTCGCCAGCTGCGCGACGCCTTGCAGGTACTGTCTGCCGATTTCGGCTTCAAGGATGCGGTGGCCAGCGACGACAGCGCCACCATCCGCTCGGTGCTGGCCAACCATGGCGCGCGCATCAGTGCCAGCGAAGTGCTGTTGCTGGGCCTGGACGGCACTGTGCTGGTTTCCAGTGTCGAAGGTTTTGCCGCCGGCAGCCCGTTTCGTTACAGCCAGCCGCTGTTGCAGGCGCGCCAGCGCGGCCAGTCGAACCTGATTGTGGCCCTGAATGGCGAACCGCATTTGCTGGTCGAGGCCCCCGTGTTGGCGCCGCTGCCGATTGCTCGGGTGGTGATGGGCTTTCGCATGGACCAGGCATTCGCCCGTGAGCTGCGCGAGCTGACCAATCTGGAGGTGTCGTTCATTGCCTTCGACCAGGGCCGTCAAGGGCCGCTGGTAACCACCCTGAATGCCGAGCAGGGCGCCGGCATGCGCGCGTTGAGCACACCGGCGACCAGTGCGGGCGGCCTGGAGGACCTGGACTTTGCCGGCCAGCATTACCTGACCAAACAATTGCCTCTGGCCGAGGCGGGCGACTATCAGGTGCAGGCGTTCCTGCACAGCTCGCTGAACCAGGCCATGCAGGCGTTTGCGCCGCTGGACCAGAACATCCTGCTGATTGCTCTGGCTGCTTTGCTGGCGTCGCTGAGCGGCGCTTTGCTGCTGGCCCGTAACGTCTCGCAACCGGTGCGCGAGCTGGCGCGGGTGGCCGAACGTGTGGGCCAGGGCGACTATCAGGCGGTGCCAGCGGTGCAGCGTCGTGATGAACTGGGGCTGCTGGCCCAGGCCCTCACCCGCATGCAGGCGGGGATCGCCGAGCGTGAGCGGCAGCTGGCCCACAACGCGCTGCACGATAGCCTGACCGGCTTGCCCAACCGCACGCTGCTGCTGGAGCGCCTGGGCAGCGCAATTGCCGCCGGACGGCCGGTGGCCCTGCTGTACCTGGGCATCGGCAACTTCCAAAGCATCAGCGAACACTATGGTGCGGCCAGCAGCGATGAGGTGTTGCAGCAGCTCAGCCAGCGCCTGCAGGGCAGCCTGCGCCCCGGTGACAGCCTGGCGCGGCTGCTGGCCGACGAGTTCCTGTTGCTGCTGGAACATGCCGACAGCGACAGTGCGGTGGCGATTGCCGACCGCTTGCAACAGCGTCTGGCCCAGCCCCTGCGAATCGTCAACGTGGAGATGCGACTGGACTGCCGGATTGGCATCGCCGCCTATCCCCTGGACGGCGAAACGGCCGAAGAGCTGGTGCGCCGCGCGGGCATCGCCATGCACGATGCCGCTCAGCTGCCGGGCCGCCTGCAGGTTTATCAACAGGGCCGCGATGATGCCCATCAGCGCCAGGTCAACCTGATCCGCGACCTGCGCCGGGCGCCGGGCAATGGCGAGCTGCAACTGCATTACCAGGCCAAGCTGAGCCTGAGCAGTGGCCGGGTCGAGCAGGCCGAGGCCTTGCTGCGCTGGCAGCATCCGCAGTACGGCATGGTTTCGCCGGGGGAGTTTATCCCGCTGGCCGAGCGCACCGGCAGCATCCAGGCGCTGACCGCCTGGGTGATCGAGGAGGCCCTGCGTCAGTTGCAGGCCTGGGCCGAGCGCGGCTTGCGGCTGCAGCTGTCACTGAATATCTCCGCCGACGATTTGCACGACCTGCACCTGGCGGCGCGGGTCGGAACATTGCTGCAGCAGTATCGGGTGCCGGCTGCGCAGCTGATTTTCGAAATCACCGAAAGCGCAGTGATGGGTAATCCGGAGCAGGCCCTGACGATTCTGCAGCAGCTGCGCGGGCTGGGCATCAGCCTGTCGGTGGACGACTTCGGCACCGGCTATTCGTCGTTGTCGCAGCTCAAGCGCATGCCTGTGCAGGAGTTGAAGATCGACCAGTCGTTTGTCCGTGACCTGGACGAAGCCAGTGAGGACGCGGTGATCGTCCGCTCCACCATCGACATGAGCCACAGCCTGGGCCTGAAGGTGGTGGCCGAAGGCGTCGAGTACGAGCGCAGCTTGCGCCTGCTGGAACGCTGGGGTTGCGACACCGTGCAGGGTTATCTGATCAGCCGGCCGCTGAACGCCGAAGCATTTGAAACCTGGCACGGCCAACCGCTCAATCCGCTGTTATTACGCGAGACCGAACGATGAAAAACGCCCTTGCTGTGTTGGCCTTCAGTGCGCTGCCGCTGCTTGCCGCCGCTGACGGTCGGCTGCTGGCCACCGGTGGTGCCAGCAGCCTTGAAGGCGCCGCGGGTGGGGGGATTACTCCCTGGGCGGTGCTGGCCGGTTATGGCGAGGCCGGCGAGTGGGGCGCCACGGCTTTTGCTACCCACGTCGACAGCCAGGATTACCGCCTTGATGTGACGGGTGCCGCGCTGGCCTGGGACAACCGTGTGGAGCTGTCTTTTGCACGTCAGCGCCTGGATATCAGCAGCCTGCACCTGCCCGACAGCAGCCTCAATCAGGATGTTTTCGGTCTCAAGGTGCGCCTGTTCGGCGATCTCTTGTATGACCAGTTGCCGCAGGTGTCGCTGGGTGTGCAGCACAAGCAGCAGCAGAACTTTCTGATTCCCGAGTTGGTTGGTGCCCGCCGCGACGAAGACACCGAGGCCTATGTGCAGGCCAGTCGCCTGCTGCTCGGCGGCGCCTTTGGCTACAACCTGCTGCTCAACGGCGGCGTGCGTTATAGCCGCGCCAATCAGCTGGGTTTGCTGGGCTTTGGTGGCGATGCCAATGATCAGCGCGAGCTGCTGGCGGAAGCCTCCCTGGCGGTGCTGTTCAATCCGCGCTGGGTGCTGGGCGTGGAATACCGGCAGAAGCCCGACAACCTCGGTTTTGCCCAGGAAAATGACTGGTCCGATGTGTTCGTCGGCTATTTCCCCAACAAGCACCTGGCGCTGGTGCTGGCCTGGGCGCAGTTGGGTGATATCGCCGGGCAGAGCAACCAGAACGGTCCGTATTTATCTGTGCAGGGGAGTTTTTAAGCATGCGGCGTGTGTTGTTGATCTGCCTGTTGCTCAGCGCCTGCAGCCCGATGCCGGCGCGCGATGTGAGCCTGTACCAGAGCCTGGGCGAGCAGGCCGGACTGACGCGGATTGTCGAAGGCATGTTGCTGAATATCGCCAAGGACCCGCGCATCGTCGGCCACTTTGCCAACGTCGATATCACCCTGTTGCGTGACAAGCTGGTGCAGCAGTTGTGCGTCGAAACCGGCGGCCCTTGCCAGCCCAGTGGCGACAGCATGGAGGAGGTGCACAAGGGTCTGAAACTGACCCGCAGCGACTTCAATGCCCTGGTGGAAGACCTGATCGCCGCCATGGAAACCCAAGGCGTGCCGGTGCCCGTACAAAATCGCTTGTTGGCGCGCCTGGCGCCAATGCGTGGGCAGATCATCGAGCGCTAACAATGCTGCTCGCGTCGGAGCAGTCTTGACCGCGAAGTCGTTGCCGCTCGCAGCTTAGATCCAGTCCCGACCTATCAAGGTGCCAGCGGCAGTTCGCGCTTGTGGCGGCTGTTATCGTAGGTGCGCACGATGATGGCGTAGGCCTCGTCGCTGACCGGTTGGCCGTGCAGGAAGGCATCGATCTCGGCATAGCTGACGCCATGGGATTCTTCGTCCGGCTTGCCGGGGCGCAGTTCTTCCAGGTCCGCCGTTGGCACTTTGAACACCAGGTGTTCCGGTGCGCCCAGGTGTTTGGCGATGGCGCGTACCTGGCCTTTGACCAGGCCGCTGAGGGGCGCCAGGTCGCAGGCACCGTCACCGAATTTGGTGAAGAAGCCCATCACCGCTTCGGCGGCGTGGTCGGTGCCGATCACCAGGCCGTTGTGGGCGTTGGCGATGGTGAATTGGGCGACCATGCGGATGCGTGCCTTGATATTGCCGACCACGAAATCGCGGCGTGCGTCGCTCAGGGGTTGCAGGTCGCTGACCGCAGCGCTGAGGCCTTGCACGCTGGCGGCGATATTCACGCAGTCGTCGACGTCGGCACGGATAAAGCGCAGCGAATCCTGGGCATCCTGTTCGTCATGTTGGACGTTGTAGGGCAGGCGTACGGCGATAAAGCGATAGCTGTCATCGCCGGATTCTTCGCGCAGTTCTTCAACACTGAGTTGCGCCAGACGCCCTGCAGTGAGCGAGTCGACGCCGCCGCTGATGCCCAGTACCAGCACTTTCAGACCGGCGTTACGCAGGCATTGCTTGATAAAGGCCTTGCGCTTGGCGACTTCGGCCTGCAGCGCGGCCTCATCGCTAAAGGGTGGCACTACGTCCAGGGCAGCGGCGATTTCAGCTTGGCGATTGGTCATGGCGGGGTCCTCAGGGAGCGGCGCGGGGGCGCGCAACGGCGGGCCGAAAACGGCAGATAAGCAAGCTTACGATGAACCGGCGTCGGGCGGAATGCGCTCTTTTCCCGCAGCAGGTAAGCTGGCGGCCTGTTGCGCTTCTGTCATTTTTGCCAAGGTATCTGTCGATGAACGCCAAGAACCCCCTGCATGGGATCACCCTCGAAGCCCTGTTGACCCAGTTGCTGGCCCACTATGGCTGGGACGGGCTGGCGCAGCGGGTGGATGTGCGCTGCTTCAAGAACGACCCGAGCATCAAGTCGAGCCTGTCCTTTCTGCGCAAGACGCCGTGGGCGCGGGACAAGGTCGAGGCGTTGTATATCCAGCTGCACCGCATGTAAGCCGCCATGTATATCGGTGAGATCGCGCGTTTGACCGGTGCCTCAGCCAAGGCGATTCGTCATTACGAGAGCTTGGGGCTGCTTGGCCGGGTCGAGCGTGCCGGCGCCTATCGGCATTACCGCGAGGCTGAATTGCAGCAGGTTCAGCTGATCCGCCAGGCGCAGGGCCTGGGCTTTCGCCTGGCTGAGCTGGTGGCATTGCTCGGTGGGCGCACGGGCGAACCGGACTGGTTGGCGCTGGCCCAGGCGATGGCCCGCAAGCGCGCCAGCATTGCCGGTGAGGTGGCGCGTTTGCAGGCCCTGGATCTGCGTCTGCAAGCGGTCAGTGAGGAGATTCTCGTCTGCCTGGAGACGGCTCCCGTCGTGTTGGCGCAGTGCGATCTGGCGCCGCCCGCCCGTGCGTTGAGCGAGGCTTGACTCTGCCCCTAGGGGCAAGCCTCAGGCTGGCGGCTCGACAGCACAGGAGCAGGCAATATGGGCAAGCGAGTAGTGGTGATCGTCGGGCATCCGGCGGCAGACAGTTGGTGCAGGGCCCTGGCGGACAGTTATGCCGCGGCGGCTCGCGCGGGTGGCCATGAGGTGCGCATGTTGCAGCTGGCGCAGCTGAATTTTGATCCGAGCCTGCATGAAGGCTATCGGCAGATTCAGGCCTTGGAACCGGACTTGCTGGCGGCGCAGGGTACGGTGGCGTGGGCCGAGCACGTGGTGATCGCCTACCCGATCTGGTGGGGCAGTGTGCCGGCGCTGCTCAAGGGCTTTCTGGATCGCATCCTGTTGCCCGGCTTTGCCTTCAAATACCGTCCTGGCAAGGCCTTCCCTGAGCAACTGCTACGTGGCCGCTCGGCGCAGCTGCTGGTGAGCATGGATACGCCGCCCTGGTATTTTCGCTGGGTCTATCGCATGCCCGGGATTGTGCAGTTGAAGAAGACTACCCTGGAGTTTTGCGGCATTGCCCCGGTCAAGGTGGCAGCCTTTGGGCCGCTGATTTCCAGTTCCCCGGCGCAGCGTGCGAGCTGGCTGGCCAAGGCCGCGCGATTGGCCGACGGCTTGTGAGGTATTGAGATTCAGTTTCAGTTAAGCCAGCACGATTATCTTGGTTCCATCGAAAGCAAACACGCTAATTCAAACCAAGGAAACCACGATGAAAAAGCTCACTACGCTGTTCGCCATTGCTGCCCTGACCGCCACTGCCGGTATCGCCCAAGCCCGTGACCTGGGCCCGGATGAGGCGCTGAAACTGCGTGACGCCGGCACCATTCAGAGCTTCGAGAAGCTGAATGCCGCAGCCCTGGCCAAACACCCTGGCGGTGTGATTGAAGAGACCGACCTAGAGCAGGAGAATGGCCGTTACATCTACGAACTGGACCTGCGCGATGCCCAAGGCGTGCAATGGGATCTGGAGTTGGATGCCACTAACGGCCAGGTACTCAAGGACCATCAAGACAACTGATGAAATGGCTCGCACGTTATAGCGGTATCACTGTGTTGGTGCTGGCGGTCCTGTTGCTCAGTACGCGGGCTTTTGCCCGCGACCTGAATCAGGACGAAGCACTGCGCTTGCGCCAGAGCGGCGCCATCCTGGGCCTGGAACAGGTGCTGCAATCGGCCCTGGGGCGTTACCCCGGGGCCGAGTTGCTGGAGGCCGAGCTGGAAGAAAAACACGGTCAGTACCGCTATGACATCGAGCTGCTGACGGTCGACGGTGTGGCCCGTGAACTGGATGTGGATGCCCGCGATGGTCGCATCCTGCGCGACAAGGAAGACGACTGATGCGCCTGTTGTTGGTGGAAGACCATGTACCGTTGGCGGACGAGTTGCTCGCCAGCCTGACCCAGCAAGGTTATGCCGTGGACTGGCTGGCGGACGGCCGTGATGCGGCGTACCAGGGTGCTACTGAGCCCTATGACTTGATCATTCTCGACCTCGGCTTGCCTGGTAAACCGGGGCTTGAGGTGTTGCGCGAATGGCGTGCCGGCGGCCTGGTTACTCCGGTGCTGATTCTCACTGCGCGCAGCTCCTGGGCTGAGCGCATCGAGGGGCTGCAGACCGGCGCCGACGATTACCTGAGCAAACCTTTTCACCCGCAAGAGTTGCTGTTGCGCATCCAGGGTTTGCTGCGCCGTGCCCATGGCCTGGCCAATCAGCCGCAGTTACAGGCAGCCGGCTTGCAACTGGATGAAAGTCGTCAGTGCGTCACTCGCGGTGCTGAGGTGATCGAGCTGACCGCGGCCGAGTTTCGTTTGCTGCGTTATTTCATGCTGCACCCGCAGCAGCTGTTGTCCAAGGGCCACTTGGCCGAGCATATGTACGATGGCGAGACCGAACGCGACTCCAACGTATTGGAAGTGCAGGTCAATCGCCTGCGCGGCAAGCTCGGCCGCGAGGTGATCGAAACCAAACGCGGCCAGGGGTATCGCTTTACCGGTGTCAGCGAATGAAGTCGATCCAGCGGCGCTTGAGCCTGGGCTTGTTTGGCGTGTTGCTGGTGGTCGGCCTGCTGCTGGCGCAAACCAGTCTGTGGTTGTTCGAGTTGGGCCTGCGCCGTTACCTGGAAGTGGGGCTGCGCAACGAAGCGGAAGGCTTGCTGGTGTCCATCAACCGTGGCACCGCCGGCCTGCAGCTCGACCCACAGCGGCTGACGCCTAGCTATGGCCGGCCATTGTCGGGGCATTATTTTCGTGTCGAGGCGGCGGAGCAGGTCTGGCGCTCGCGGTCGCTGTGGGATCACGACCTGGCCAAGCCGGCCAAGCCTGGCTTGCAAAAAGCGCTGGTTAACGGCCCCCAAGGCCAGCAATTGCTAGTGTTGCGCGGTGATTACCGGCGCTTTGGTCAGCCCCTGTCAATCACAGTGGCGGAAGATTACAGCCCGCTGCTGAGCAGTTTTCGTCGGGTGCAATATATCGGTCTGGGCCTGGGCCTGGCGGCGCTCTTGCTGGTGTTATTCCTGCAGCGCCTGACGGTGCGCAATGCCTTGCGACCATTGGAACAGGCGCGCCAGCAGATCGCCCAGTTGCAGGAAGGCCAGCGGGCGCAACTGGAGACCCAGGTGCCGCAGGAGCTGGAGCCGCTGGTGGCGCAGATCAACCATCTGCTCAGCCATACCAGCGACACCCTGACCCGGTCGCGGCATGCCCTCGGCAACCTCGGTCATGCCCTGAAAACCCCACTGGCGGTGCTGCTCAGCCTGGCTGGGCGCGCGGAGCTGAATGCCCATCCCGAGTTGCAGGCGACCCTGCGCGAGCAGCTGGCGCAGATCAATCAGCGTCTGGCCCGTGAGCTGGCGCGGGCGCGGTTGTCGGGTGAGGTGTTGCCTGGTGCGCAGTTCGAATGCGCTGCTGAGTTGCCGGGACTGTTCAGCACCCTGGCGCTGATCCATCCCCGCGACCTGCAGCTGAGCTGGCAGGCACCACCGGGCTTGCGCCTGCCGTGGGACCGTGAGGACCTGCTGGAAGTACTCGGTAACCTGCTGGACAACGCCTGCAAATGGGCGGCCAGCCGCGTGCAGCTGCAGATCAGCTTGGCGGACGGGCGCTATTGCCTGTGGGTGGACGATGATGGCCCTGGGATTGCCGTCGCTCAGCGCGACGCGGTGCTGGAACGCGGCACCCGTCTGGATGAACAGGTGGCCGGCCACGGCCTGGGCTTGGGTGTGGTGCGCGACAGTGTCGAGGCCTGGGGTGGCAGCCTGCAGTTGCAGGACAGCCCCCTGGGTGGTTTACGTGTGGCCATCGAACTGAGTCGGGGCGCCGGCAGCAAGCGCAGCACCCCGCAGGGTTGAGGTGCAGCGTTACTGGCGCTTGCTTTCCACTGAGCTTAGGCGGCCGCCTTCGAAACGCAGGTAGTAGGTCATGCCGTTGGTAGGCCCGTAGACCCATTCCTCGACCTGCAGGCCGATGTTGCCGTTGGGGGTCTCGGTATAACCGACCATGCTGCGGTTAACCGGCGCGCCACATTTGTTCTCGACTTCGCTGGTGCGATCACCGTCGCTGACCAGCTTGCTGCCGCAGCGAAAGGTTGCGGCCGAGGCATCCACAGCCAACAACATCAGGGGTAAAGCCAGGCTATAAAACGCGCGTTTCATTGCAAATCCTTTGTGCGGTGAGGGTAGAGCGCCATGATCCGCCATGGCGTTTGCGCAATATAGGCTGTTGCCCTTGGCTGCACTAGAGGCTGTTGCTTAGGTTGTTCATGGCCGTGGCGGCTGTGCTGACCTAGGCTCAGCGGAGGAGTGACCTGGCGGTTCGCTGGGGGACGGAGGAGGGTGCTATGAGGCGTGGTGCGCTGGTGGGGTTGGTATTGCTCGGTTGCTGCCAGCAACCGGTGCTGGCCGAACCTCTGCCCTGGGTACTGATTGCCATGCCCGGTGCGGTGAACCTGCGCGACGGCAAGCCTTACGACGGATTGGTGTACGAGTATTTACGCATGATCGAGTCGCACCTTGAGGAGGTGCAGGTCAGCTATGAGCTAGGCAATCTCATGCGGATGCAGAAGAACATGGACGAAGGACACAACCTCTGTTCCTCGGCCAATTTGCGCAGTCCCGAGCGCGACCGCATTGGTTATTTCATTCCTTATCTGATTACACCGCCTATGCAGGTGGTCGTGCGTGCCGAGACCTATGGGCGCTTGCCACTGCGTGATGGCCGCCTGTGGATTGATGACCTACTGGCTACCAATCTGCGCGGTGGCTTCTTTCTTCAGCGCAGTTATCCACCTGTGCTGCAGGAACGCCTGTCAGCGCGGCCGCCGCCCAACCTGATTGCGGTCTCTATTGCGGCCAACACCGATCGCACCTTGCGCATGCTTAGCCACCAGCGCTTTGACTACACCTTCGAGTATCCCAGCACGGTAGTGGACTATGCCCGCAGCAACCCTGACAGCGTACCCTTGCGCAGCGTCACTCTGGCGGATGCCGCAGACTTGCAGGTGGTTGGCAGTTACTGCACGCGCAATGCCTGGGGCCGGGCTATGGCTCTGCGCATTGATGCGGCGGTGCGCGCGCGCCTCAGCCAACCGGAGCCGGTGTTGGCGTTGTACCGGCACTGGCTGCCGGTCGAAAGTTATCAGGCCTATGGTGCCGGGATTGAGGCCTTTCTGCGGCAGCGCGCTGGGCAGCCACTCAGTCTGCCTGCACCTTAGGGCTCAGTGCCTCGATGCCCGCCTAGTGGGCGTAGCCCCCAGAGCTGATTGCCCGGCGCGGCTCAGCCGCGGGCCACGCTAACCCCTTCCAGATTGGCAAACGAGGTGTCTTTGGCGGTCAGCAGGAAGTCGCGCATAAAGGGCGCATCCAGCATGTCGGTGCGCACCCCGGCGAACAGGGTGGCGAACAGGCCCTTGTCGCCCAGGCGTTTGGCCGTCACGTAACCGCGCGAGCTGTATTCGTGCAGCGCCCAGTTGGGCAGGCCGCAAACCCCACGGCCGCTGGCCACCAGCTGCATCATCATCACTGTCAGTTCCGAGGTGCGCACCTGGGCCGGCTCCACGTCGGCGGGCTCGAGAAAACGGGTGAAAATATCCAGACGGTCGCGCTCCACCGGGTAGGTGATCAGGGTTTCTGTGCTCAGGTCTTCGGCGTGGATAAACGCCTTGCTCGCCAGCGGATGCTGGTTGGCCACCGCCAACAAAGCTTCGTAGGTGAACAGCGGCACATAGGTGATGCCGGCCATTTCGATTGGGTCGGAGGTCACCACCAGGTCCAGGTCACCGCGCGCCAGGGCCGGCAGCGGGGCGAAGGAAAACCCCGAGGCCAGGTCCAGTTCGACCTCGGGCCAGGCATCGCGAAACTGGTCGATGGTCGGCATCAACCACTGGAAACAACTGTGGCATTCGATCGCCATATGCAGCCTGCCTGCCGTTCCTCCGGCCAGACGTGCCATGTCCCGCTCAGCGCTGCGCAGTTGTGGCAGCAGGCTGTCGGCCAGTTGCAGCAGACGCAGGCCGGCGCTGGTGAAGCGCACGGGTTTGGTCTTGCGCATAAACAGCGACAGGCCGAGGCGTTCCTCCAGCTCCTTGAACTGGTGCGACAGTGCCGACTGGGTCAGGTGCAGGCGCTCGGCGGCCAGCACCAGGCTGTCGGTTTCGCGCAGGGCATGCAGGGTTTTCAGGTGGCGTAACTCAAGCATGGGGAGCCTCGCTGTGGCGCAGATCTGCTGTGGGTATGGGCTAGCAGAACATGAGTAATTCTATAGATCAAGACGAATAGGTTGAGTTTGTTTCACTCGGGCGCGCTACCGAGAATAGCCTCCATCGTATTGATCTTCTGGAGCGTTCTGACATGGCCTTGTCCCATTCCCTTGGTTTCCCGCGCATCGGCAGCGACCGTGAATTGAAAAAAGCCCTGGAGGCCTACTGGAAAGGCGAGCTGGATCAAGCTGGCTTGCAAGCCGTTGGCCGCCAGTTGCGCGCCGCCCACTGGCAGTTGCAGCAAGAGGCCGGTATCGAGCTGCTGCCAGTCGGTGATTTCGCCTGGTACGACCAGGTACTGACCCACTCGCTGACCTTCGGCGTGATCCCCGAGCGCTTCCGCCCGCCCAGTGGCCAGCCGACTCTCGAAACCCTGTTTGGCATGGCCCGTGGCGTCAGCAACAGCTGCTGCGGTGGGGCCCACGCCCAAGAAATGACCAAATGGTTCGACAGCAACTACCACTACCTGGTCCCGGAATTCAGCGCCGACCAGCAATTCCAGCTGAGCTGGGAGCAGCTATTCGACGAAGTGGCCGAGGCTCACAGCCTGGGGCACAGGGTCAAGCCGGTGCTGATCGGTCCGCTGACTTACCTGTGGCTGGGCAAGGTCAAGGGCGAGGCATTCGACAAGCTGGAACTGCTCGAACGCCTGCTGCCGGTGTATGGCGAGATCCTCGGTCGCTTGGCAGCCCAGGGGGTGGAGTGGGTGCAGATCGACGAGCCGATTCTGGTTCTGGATTTGCCCCAGGACTGGAAGAATGCCTTCGAGCGCGCCTACAACCTGCTGCAACACGCACCGCTGAAAAAACTCCTGGCCACCTATTTTGGCGGCCTGCAGGACAACCTCGGGCTGGTGGTTCACTTGCCGGTGGATGGCCTGCACGTGGACCTGGTGCGGGCGCCGGAGCAACTGCCGCTGCTGCTCGATCGCCTGCCCAATTACAAGGTGTTGTCCCTCGGCCTGGTCGATGGCCGCAATGTCTGGCGTACCGATTTGGCCGCCGCCCAGGCCTTGGCCGAGGACGCCCATGCCCGCTTTGCCGAGCGCTTGTGGCTGGCGCCGTCCTGCTCGTTGCTGCACTGCCCGGTGGACCTGGGCCGCGAAGAACAATTGGATGCCGAGCTGCGCAGCTGGCTGGCCTTTGCCGTGCAGAAGTGCGCCGAGGTCGCCGTGTTGACCCAGGCCATCAACCAGCCGGAGGCGGCAGAGGTGCAGGCCGCCCTGGCGTACAGCGCCAAGGTGCAGTTCAGCCGTGCGCAGTCGCCGCGCATTCACAAGCCGGCCGTGCAGGCCCGTCTGGCTGCGATCACGGCGGCCGACAGCCAGCGCCGGTCGCCATTCGGGCAGCGCATTGAGCTGCAGCGGGCGCGCTTGCAGCTGCCGGCGTTGCCGACCACCACCATCGGCTCCTTTCCGCAGACGGCGGCCATCCGCTTGGCGCGCCAGTCATTCAAGGCCGGCACGCTGCCCCTGGCCGACTACACCAAAGCCATGTACAGCGAGATTCGCCACGCGGTGCAGGTGCAGGAAAACCTTGGCCTGGATGTGCTGGTGCACGGTGAAGCCGAGCGTAACGACATGGTCGAATACTTCGCCGAACAGCTCGACGGCTATGCCTTCACCCGCTTTGGTTGGGTGCAGAGCTACGGCTCGCGTTGCGTCAAACCCGCGGTGATCTTTGGTGACCTGAGTCGGCCCAAGGCCATGACGGTGGAGTGGATCAGCTATGCCCAGACCCTGACTAAAAAGGTCATGAAGGGCATGCTCACCGGCCCGGTGACCATGCTGATGTGGTCCTTCCCGCGCGACGATATTTCCCGCGAGCAGCAGGCGCGCCAGTTGGCCCTGGCGCTGCGTGACGAAGTGCTGGACCTGGAGGCAGCCGGCATCAAGGTCATTCAAATCGACGAAGCTGCCTTCCGCGAAGGTCTGCCGCTGCGCCGCGCACAATGGCAGGACTACTTGAACTGGGCCGCCGAGGCGTTCCGCCTGTGCGCCTCGGGTGTGCGCGACGAAACCCAGATCCACACGCATATGTGCTACAGCGAGTTCAACGACGTGATCGAGTCGATCGCCGCCATGGATGCCGATGTCATCACCATCGAAACCTCGCGCTCGGACATGCAGTTGCTGGAGGCGTTCGAGGCCTTCGACTACCCCAACGACATCGGTCCAGGGGTCTATGACATCCACTCGCCGCGGGTGCCGGACAGTCACGAGATGGCCAACCTGTTGCGCAAGGCCGCCCAGCGCATCCCCGTTGAGCGCCTGTGGGTCAACCCCGATTGCGGCTTGAAAACCCGCGCCTGGGCAGAAACCGAAGCCGCACTGGTGAACATGGTGGCAGCGGCTCGGCAGCTGCGGAGTGAATTGGCCTGATAGCACGCTTGTTTGGTTGGGCTGAGTCGCGCCGCGGCCAGCTCAACAGTTACAGCCGACACTCCTGCCGTGCCAGGCGAGTCACGACCGTTCGGCTAAGTTCATCAAACTGTCACGGCTTTGTGGCAGCGCTGTCGCGCGGGCTTGGTCAGACTTCGCTCTTTGCCGAGTCTTAGCAGCGGATCTTGCCATGCGTGCCTTGCTTTTCTGCGCCGCCTTGTTGTGCGGCCTGCCGTGTTTTGCGGCTTCTTCCTGTGATGTGCGGGTGCCCACCGAAACCCAGGTGGTGGGCGACGTGCGCCTGGCTTACCAAAGCATCGGTCGCCCCACCGATCCGGCCTTGCTGCTGGTGATGGGCGTCGGTGGCCAACTGATCGACTGGCCTGATGCGGTACTCACACGCCTGTGTCAGCAAGGCCTGCGGGTAATCCGTTTCGATAACCGCGATGTCGGCCTGTCGGCCTGGCCCCAGGGCGCGCCCGAGGCCAACCTGGCCCTGGGCGTGTTGCGCTACAAGTTGGGTTTGCCGGTGACGGCGCCATATCACCTGCGCGACATGGCCGGCGATGCTTTGCAGTTGATGAGCAGCCTGCAGATCGAGCGCTTTCATCTGCTCGGCGCGAGCATGGGCGGCATGATCGCCCAGCACCTGGCAGACCTGGCGCCGCAGCGGGTGCTGAGCTTGACCCTGTTGATGAGCAGCTCCAGTGCTCAGGGCTTACCGGCACCCAAGCAGGCGCTGCTGGAGTTGCTGGCCCGGCGCGAGGCGCCCAGTCGGGCCCTGGCCCTGGAACAGCAGGCGGATCTGCTGGCGGCCCTCGGCAGCCCGCGGGTGCAGGATGAGCGCAGCGAGCTATTGCGCCAGGCCGCGCGCAGCTACGACCGGGCGTTCAATCCGGCCGGGGTGGAGCGCCAGTTGCTGGCGATTCTGGCTGAGCCGAGCCGGGTCGAATTGCTCCGTCGCCTGCAGGTGCCGACTCTGGTTATCCACGGCACCGCCGACCCGTTGTTGCCGGTGATGCACGGCGTGCACCTGGCGGCGCAGATCCGCGGCAGCCAGTTGGTGCTGATTCCCGGCTTGGCCCATCGCTTTCAAACGGCCTTCAAGCAACCCCTGCTGGATGCGCTGATGCCGTACTTGCAGCGTGAACACCTGAGCGGCCAGCAACTGGCCAGCTTACCGGTGACGCCAGGGGCTCAGGTCGTACGCTGAGAGCGTTGGGTGGCGCTCAGCTTGGCTAAACGGTCAGAAAATTTCATAATGGCGACATCCTCAGTTGTCCTGCCGACCAGCTGCCAGGCGGCCCGTGTGGTCGGCAGTGGCTTGCTTTAAGGTGGCGGCCCTTGCGCGCGAGGGCCTTCACAAGAGGCTTGCCGCGCCTGCCGGGCAACTGCTGCGCCTGGCGTTTCCCCCAGCATCCCCGTGGGAAACCTCTGCCGATTTCTCTGCTGTGGTGACCTCATGCAACGCTTGACCCGTTCCGACCTGCTGGCCCTTGGGTTTATGACCTTTGCCCTGTTTCTGGGTGCCGGCAACATCATCTTCCCCCCTAGTGTCGGCCTCGCGGCTGGTGAGCAAGTGTGGCTGGCGGCGGCGGGCTTTCTGCTCACCGGTGTCGGCTTGCCGCTGCTGACCGTGGTTGCCCTGGCGCGGGTCGGCGGCGGTTTGCCACGCTTGACCGCGCCCCTGGGCGTCAAGGCCGGCGGGCTGTTTGCTATTGCCGTGTACCTGGCCATCGGTCCGCTGTTTGCCACGCCGCGCACTGCCGTGGTGGCCTTCGAGATGGGCATGGCGCCCTTCAGCGGCAGCAGTGATCTGGCGTTGGGCCTGTATACCCTGGTGTATTTCGCCGCGGTGCTGTTCCTCTCGCTCAACCCCGGCCAACTGGTGGACCGCATCGGCAAGTGGATCACCCCGGTGTTGCTGAGCGCCTTGCTGGTGCTCGGCTGCGCAGCGCTGCTGGTGCCCGCGGGGGCTATCGGCACGACGACCCCGGCCTACCAGAGTGCACCGCTGGTACAGGGCTTTTTGCAGGGCTACCTGACCATGGACACCCTCGGTGCCCTGGTGTTCGGCATTGTGATTGCCACCGCCATCCGTGATCGCGGGGTCAGCAACGAAGCGCTGATCACCCGCTATGCGGTCAGCGCCGGGATGATTGCCGCCGTGGGGCTGTCGCTGGTCTATCTCGCACTGTTTTATCTCGGCGCCACCAGCCAAGGCATTGCCGGCGAGGCGCAGAACGGCGTGCAGATCCTTTCCAACTACGTGCAGCACACCTTTGGTGCCGCCGGCAGCGTATTGCTGGCAGTGGTCATCACCCTGGCTTGCCTGACCACCGCGGTGGGCCTGTTGACCGCCTGCGGCGAGTTCTTCAGCAAGCTGCTGCCGCTGTCCTATCGCACGGTGGTGATTGCCCTCGGCGTGTTCAGCCTGCTGGTGGCCAATCAAGGCCTGACCCAGTTGATCAGCGTATCCGTGCCGGTGCTGGTCGGCCTGTATCCGCTGGCCATCGTGCTGGTCGCCCTGAGCCTGGCCGACCGCTTGTGGTGTCAGCCGAGCCGGGTGTTTGTGCCGGTGATGGCGGTCACCCTGGTGTTTGGTCTGTTCGACGGCCTGAATGCTGCCGGTTTGAAAAGTTGGGTGCCGGCCGCGTGCAGCCACCTGCCACTGGCCGCCGAGGGGCTTGGCTGGCTGTTGCCGGTGGCCCTTACCCTGCTGCTGGCTGCTGCTTTTGACCGTTTGCGTGGCACGCCGCAGTTGCAAGTCGAGTAGGGCGGCCAGGGTTGGCGCGCTGAGCATAACGGCCTCCTGAGTGAGGCCGTTTTCTTTGGCGCCGGCTTGATCTGGCTCTATTGTCAGTGGAGCAGGCGGCGCCACAGAATGGCCTCTGCCATCGTCGGGCGAGCGCTCGGCGGTATTTCTCGCGCAGTCGGCCCACGGGACGTTCATGAGAGCACTCGACCCACTCGCTTTGCAGGCGCTGAAAGAAATCCCGCGCGCCCAGTTTGTCGCCTCGCCGGATCTCAGCGCCCAGCTGTCCGGCCACAGCATTCCCTCGACCCTGGTGGTGCGTACCCTGCTCGGTTACCTGCCGGCGCTGAGCGGCCGCGAGCAGGTGCTGCTTATCGGCGCCGGCTCCGGTTATCTGCCGGTGATTCTGGCGCGCCTGGTGCGCCAGGTGCAGGTGATCGAGCGCAGCCCGGAGATTCTGGCCATTGCCCGGGCCAATATCGCCAAGTTGATGCCGACCAATCTGCACCTGCACAGCGGCGATGGCCGCCAGGGCCTGCCTCAGCTGGCGCCCTATGATCTGATCATCAGCAGTTGCGAGCTGGGCGATGCCGAGCCGCTATTGGCGCAACTGAGCCCTGGCGGCGCCGTCTATTACCTGGGCGGGCGCAATGGGCCCTGGGCCAACCTGATGATGTGCGCGCAGGATGCCGAGGGGCGGGTGCAGACCAGCAAGCTCGGCCTGATCGATTTCAGCCGCGACTCCTCGGAAGCGCTGATCGACCTCGGCCTGGTCGACGAAAAGGTGGTGGAAGTGGCGCGCACCGAGGCGCGGATTCTCAAGAAGCCGGTGCTGCACTCGATCCTGCGCCATGTCGATATCGACAACATCAACACCTACAGGGCCCTGGCTCAGCGTCTGGGTATCCGTTACGCCGAGGCCGACGAGCTGTTCAAGGAGCTGGACAAGCAGTTCTTCCAGAGCTTCTCGCGCACCTTTCTCGACCATCACCGCCTGCTGCCGGTATGCAAGCGTGACGGTCGCCTGGTGATCGCCTCGGACAACCCGGATGTGAAGAGCGAAGTGCTCGAACAGATGCACCCCTGCGCCGGCGTGGACAAGGTGCTGGTGACCAGCAACGACTTCCGCCGCCTGTGGTCGGTGCTCAATATCAGCGGCAAGAGCGACGGCTATGTGCCGCCACCGACCCAGGCCCTGGCCGGTGAGCAGGAGGCTTTTGCCGCCGAACTGGACAACCAGGTCAGCCCCTATCTGGTGGCGATCTACGAGGCGATCCTGTTCGATGCGGTCAGCGAGAAGGCCAGCGACGTGCACATCGAGCGCTACCAGCAGCGCGTGCGCATCCGCTTGCGGGTGGACGGCGATCTGTACGACCTCAACCACTACCAGTTGACCCCGGCGGAACTGGCCGGGGTGATCAACGTGATCAAGACCCGCGCCCAGCTGGATATCGCCGAACACCGCCTGCCCCAAGGCGGGCGCTCGCGGCTGAAGGTTGGCGAAACCAGCTACGACCTGCGCATCCAGACCCAGCCGTCGCTGCATGGCGAGCATGTGGTGATCCGCCTGCTGCCGCAGAGCGGCCATGCCCTGACGCTCAAGGACCTCGGCCTGTCGCCGGGGCTCACCCGCCAGTACCGGCGGCTGCTCGACAACCCGTCGGGGCTGGTGCTGATCGTCGGCCCGACCGGCTCGGGCAAGACCACCACGCTGTCGGCCGGCCTGCAGGAGCTGGCCGATGACGGCACGCGCAAGGTGATCACCGTCGAGGACCCGATCGAATACGCCATCGATAACATCCAGCAGACCCGCGTGCGCAATAACATCGGCTTCACCTTTGCCGATGCCATGCGCAGTTTCGTCCGTCAGGACCCGGACGTGATCCTGGTCGGCGAGATCCGCGACGGCGAAACCGCGTTGGAAGCAGTGCGTGCCTCGCAGACCGGTCACCTGGTGCTCTCGACCCTGCACTGCAACGACTCGGTGGATGCCATCCAGCGCCTGTTCGACCTTGGCCTGCATCGCAATTCGCTGGCCAGCGAGCTGCTGGCGATCATGGCTCAGCGCCTGGCCAAGCGCATCTGCCCGGACTGCAAGGTGCCCGCCGAACCGGACCCGCAGATCCTGCGCGAGCTGTTCCCGCAGCAGGTGCCGGACAACTTCCGTTGCTTCGTCGGCCAGGGCTGCCCGCAGTGCAACGGCCGCGGCACCCGTGGGCGCACGGCGGTGGTGGAGTTTCTGCAGATCAACGGCGAGCTGCGCGATGTCATCAGCCGTCAGCCGCCCCTCGGCGAGTTGCGCTGGCGGGCGCTGGATGCCGGCCTGGTGACCATGCGCGACAGCGCCCTGGAACTGGTGCTGCAGGGCGTGATTCCGCTGTCCGAGTTGCCGCGCATCCTCCCCGAGGAGCGCCTGGCGCCCGAGCAGCGTGGCGGCATCAGGAGTAGCGAATGAGCACGCCAGGGCAGAAGGTTCAGCGGGTTCCGGCCGAGGTGCGCTTTGCCGAGGAGCTGCGGCGCCTGGCCGCAACCGACAGCCACGAGGTGCCACCGGGCTGGCGCCTGTCGCCGATTGCGGTGGAGCGCTTTATCGATGGCGACCCGGCGCTGGGCATCGCGCGCAAGTTCGTCGGCGAAAGCGGCCAGCTGCGCCGCACCATTATTTCCCTGTGCGCCAACCGCAGCTGCCTGCTCACTGGCGAGCCGGGCACGGCCAAGTCCTGGCTGTCGGAGCTGCTGGCCGCGGCCATCTGCGGCAACTCGACCTTGACCATTCAGGGCAACGCCATCTCCAGCCTGCAGCAGATGCTCTACAGCTGGAATCCCGGTGTGCTGGCGCAGCATGGCCCCTGTCCCGAGGCGCTGGTGCCGGGGCCCTTGTACCGGGCCATGCAGGCCGGCCAACTGCTGCGTTTCGAGGAACTGACGCGCTGCCCACTGGCACTGCAGGACTCGCTGCTGGCGGTGCTCTCCGAACGGATCATTCTGATTCCCGAACTGGCTGGTGAGCACGGCATTCTCTATGCCCGCCAGGGCTTCAACCTGATCGCCACCAGCAACAACGTCGATGAGGGCATCCACAGCATGAGTGCGGCGCTCAAGCGCCGGTTGAGCTTCGAGACCATCCGCCCGATTGCGCGTATCGAGGATGAAATCGGTGTGGTGCAGGCCGAACTGCGCCAACTGAATGCCACTCTCGGCCTGCAGATTGAGCCCGATGGTGAAATCATCGAGGTGCTGGTGACCCTGTTCCACGAGCTGCGCAGCGGCCAGAGCCTGGACGGTCGCAGCACCCACCGCATGGCCGGCGCGGCGCTGTCCACCGCCGAGGCCATCCATGTGGCACACGCCATGTGCGTGCATGCGCACTACTACAGCAACGACCAGATGCGCGCCGAGGACCTGGTGCACTTCATCATCGGCACCGCGCTGAAGGACAAACCCGAGGATCGCCGTCGCCTGAAGTACTACTTCGACAGCGAGATCAGCCAGCGCCAGGACGCCAAGTGGCAGCAGGTGTATGCGCAGCGGCATCTGCTCTGAGCTTCAGCGCCTAAACCTGCTGTTCCGTTATGGCGTGCAAAAAAAGCCCCGCAATTGCGGGGCCAAAGGGGACTTGCTCGGTTTCTCAGGCGGCGTCGGCGCCTGCGGTGTTGCGGGTATGCAGGTAGTGCTCAAGCTTGGCTTGCTGGCCTGGGGTCATAAACAGGCCGAGCTTGCTGCGCCGCCAGAGAATGTCGGCGCTGCTCTGCGCCCATTCTTCGCGGCACAGGTAATCCACTTCGCGGCTGTAGAGGCCGGCGCCCAGGTGTTCGCCCAGGTCGCTGAGGGTGTTCACGCCTTCCAGCAGTCGCCACGTGTGGCTGCCATAGCTGCTGGCCCAGCGCTTGGCTAGGCTCAGGGGCAGCCAACCAAACTGCTGACAGAGGCGCTCGCTAAGTTCAGCGACGCTGCTCATCTGTTCGCCACCGGGCAGCGGTGCGCTGGCGGTCCAGCTGCTTTGCATCTGGCTGAAGTACGGCGCCAACTGGCTGAGCGCCGATTCGGCCAGCTTGCGGTAGGTGGTCAGCTTGCCGCCGAATACCGATAGCAGCGGCGCTTCGCCGGGGTGGCCGGACAGCGCCAGGGTGTAGTCACGGGTGATGGCCGACGGCTGGTCCGACTCGTCATCGCACAGCGGGCGCACGCCGGCGTAGGTGTGCAGGATGTCGCCGCGGGCGATCTGCTGTTTGAAGTGGCTGTTGACCACGGCCAGCAGGTAGTCGATTTCCGGGTCGGTAATTTTCACCTGGGCCGGGTCGCCCTGGTATTCACGGTCGGTGGTGCCGATTAGGGTGAAGCGTTCCAGATAAGGAATGGCGAAGACGATGCGGCCATCCTCGTTCTGCAGGATGTACGCCTGCTCGCCGTCGAACAGGCGCGGCACGACGAGATGACTGCCCTGGATCAGGCGGATGCCGTAGGGCGACTGCTGCTTGAGGTCGTCCTGGATAAAGCGTGCCACCCAGGGGCCGGCGGCATTTACCAGGGCGCGGGCGCGGATCGAGTAGCGGCTGCCGTCGTTGCGCTCCAGATGCAGGTGCCACAAGCCTTTACTGCGCCGCGCGCTGACGCAGCGGGTGCGGGTGTGCACATGGCCACCATGCTCGCGCACAGTCATGGCGTTGAGCACCACCAGGCGCGCGTCGTCGACCCAGCAATCGGAGTATTCGAAACCGCGGCTGATCTCGGCCTTCAGTGGGCTGCCGGCACCGAAGCGCAGGCTGCGCGAGCCGGGCAGTTTTTCCCGCTTGCCGAGGTGGTCGTAGAGGAACAGGCCGGCGCGAATCATCCACGCCGGGCGCAGGTGCGGACGGTGCGGCAGGACAAAGCGCAGCGGCTTGACGATATGCGGCGCCTTGGCCAGCAGCACTTCGCGCTCGGCCAGGGCTTCGCGCACCAGGCGGAATTCATAGTGTTCGAGGTAGCGCAGGCCGCCGTGGATCAGTTTGCTGCTGGCCGAGGAGGTGTGCTGGGCCAGGTCGTCCTTTTCGCAAAGGAACACCGACAGGCCACGGCCGGCGGCGTCGGCGGCAATCCCCGCGCCATTGATGCCACCGCCGATGACAGCCAGGTCATAGACTTCGGCGAGGGGGTCGGAGCTTGTTGGGCTTGTGGTCATGGCGGCACCGCTAATCAGATTCGAACGCTGAATGTTCACTTTCGAAAATATGCTAGACGAAAGCGCGCAGTCTGACCACCCCGATCTGCGTTGGCGCGCCGGATGGTCAGTTCAGTTTAGAAGGCGGGTGCTGGCTCAGTGCAGTTCGAGCTGGATCTTCTGTTCGTGCAGCAGGCGGCTGATGGCGGCGCTGGGGGCGTGGTCGGTGAACACCTTGTCGACCAGGCTGATGGGGCCCAGTCGTACCACGGCGTTGCGGCCAAACTTGCTTGAGTCGGCGGCCAGGAACACCTGGCGAGCGTTGTCGATGATGGCCTGGGAGACGCGCACTTCCTGGTAATCGAAGTCGAGCAGGCTGCCGTCCTCATCGATGCCGCTGATGCCGACCAGGGCGTAGTCGACCTTGAACTGGCGGATGAAATCCACCGCCGCCTGACCGACCACGCCGCCGTCGCTGCGCACCGTACCGCCGGCCAGCAGCACTTCGAAGTCAGCCTTGGCGCTGAGCAGGGCGGCCACGTGCAGGTTGTTGGTGATGACCTTCAAGCCGCTGTGGTTGAGCAGGGCGCGGGCAATGGCCTCGGTGGTGGTGCCGATGTTGATAAACAGCGAGGCGTGGTTGGGGATTTGCGCGGCGATGGCTTCGGCGATGCGTTGCTTCTCGTCGCGCATCAGCCCGGCGCGCATGGCGTAGGCGGTGTTCTGGATGCTTGAGCCAGCGCTGGCCGCGCCGCCGTGGGTGCGCCGCAGCAAACCCTGGTCGGCCAGCTGGTTGATGTCGCGGCGGATGGTCTGCGGGGTCACGGCAAAGGCCTGGGCCAGCTCGTCGATGCTCACATAGCCTTGTTCGCGGGCACGTTCGAGGATGCTTTGTTGGCGTGGGGCTAGGCTCATGGGATCTCCCTGGGAATGGGCGGCAGTATAACGGCCAACGGCCCGTGTAGAGCAGCGTCGCGGCAAGGGTTAGGTTGGGCCGAGTGCGCGGGAGCTGCCTACGGCCGTTTTTTATGGCCTGCCATCCATGGCGGCCACCCTGCGGGCCGTCGCTGCGCGACGTTAAAAACTGCTCCCGGCAGTTTTTTCCGTTAATGTACGCGCACTTTTTCTCTATTTTCGTTATCGAACATGACGCCAGCTATCGATCTGTTGAAAAAAGCCCGAGCGGAGCACCAGGTGCACAGCTACGTGCACGACCCCAAGGCAGCGTCCTATGGCCTGGAGGCGGCGGAAAAACTGCAGCTGCCGCCTGAGCGGGTGTTCAAGACCCTGCTGGCCGCCAGCGAGAAGGGCGAGTTACTGGTGGCGGTGGTGCCGGTGGCCGGCAGTCTCGACCTCAAGGCCCTGGCCCAGGCAGCTGGGGTTAAGAAGGCCGAGATGGCCGACCCTCAGGCGGCGCAGCGCAGCACCGGTTATCTGCTCGGTGGAATCAGTCCATTGGGACAGAAAAAACGCCTGCGCACCTTTATCGATAATTCGGCGCAGTTGCACGAGAGCATTTTTGTCAGTGCCGGCCGTCGTGGTCTGGAAGTGGAGCTGAGCGCCGCCACCCTGGCCGAACACACCCAGGCCCAGTTCGCCGCGATTGGCCGCGAATAAGCCCGTTGATTACCGTTATCTAGAAGAACAATAAAGGACATGTTTTATGCCTAACTACCTTCTTGCCATCGACCAGGGCACTACCAGCAGCCGTGCCATCGTGTTCAGCGCCCAGGGCCTGCCGGTGGCCAGCGCGCAGCAGGAGTTCAAGCAGTATTTTCCCCAGGATGGTTGGGTTGAGCACGATGGCGAAGAACTGTGGCTGAGCACGTTGAAGGTCTGCCGTGAGGCGCTGCAGAACGGCGGGCTAAGCGCTGGCGACATTGCTGCCATCGGCATTACCAATCAGCGCGAAACCACCCTGGTGTGGGATGCTCAAAGCGGCATGCCGATTCATCCAGCCATCGTCTGGCAGGACCGGCGCACCGCTGACTATTGCGCCGAGCTAAAAGCCGCCGGCCATGAGGCCGCGGTGGCGGCCAAGACCGGGCTGCTGATCGACCCGTACTTTTCCGCCACCAAACTGCGCTGGATTCTCCAGCAGGTGCCCGGCGCCCGTGAGCGCGCCGAGCGCGGCGAGCTGCGTTTCGGCACGGTGGACAGCTTCCTGCTCTGGCGCCTGACGGGTGGCCAGTCGCACAAGACCGATGCCACCAACGCCTCGCGCACGCTGCTGTTCAATATCCACAGCCAGCAGTGGGATGACGAGTTGCTGGCATTGTTCGACATCCCTCGCAGCCTGTTGCCGGAGGTGCTCGATTGCGCCGCCGACTTTGGCCACACCACGCCTGAGCTGCTGGGCGCCAGCATTCCGGTGCTGGGCATGGCCGGCGATCAGCAGGCCGCGCTGATCGGTCAGGCCTGCTTTAGCCCAGGCATGGTCAAGAGCACCTACGGCACCGGCTGTTTCATGATTCAGAACACCGGCGCCACGCCAGTAACCTCCCAGCACCGCTTGCTGACAACCGTCGGCTATCGGCTCAAGGGCGAGGTCAGCTATGCGGTGGAGGGCAGCATCTTTGTTGCCGGCGCGGCCGTGCAGTGGTTGCGTGACGGCATCAAGCTGATCAGCCACGCCCGCGACAGCGAGGCCATGGCCGAGCAAACCGGTGATGCCTGCGGCGTGTATCTGGTACCGGCCTTTACCGGCCTTGGCGCACCCTACTGGGACCCGAAGGCGCGCGGGGCGATCTTCGGCCTGACCCGTGATACCGGGATCAAGGAAATCGTCACCGCCGGCCTGCAGTCGGTGTGCTACCAGACTTGCGACCTGCTCGAAGCCATGCGCCAGGACGGCGCCGCGGCGCCCAGTGCCCTGCGGGTGGACGGCGGCATGGTGGAAAACAACTGGGTCATGCAGTTTCTTGCCGACATCCTCGGTGTGCCGGTGGAGCGCCCCGAGGTGACTGAAACCACGGCCCTGGGCGTGGCCTACCTGGCCGGCCTGCAGGTCGGCTGGTATGCCAGCCTGGAAGAGGTGGCCAGCCACTGGCACCTGCAGCGGCGCTTCACCCCGCGCATGGCCGGTGAGCACCGCAGCAAGCTGTATGCCGGCTGGCTGGACGCGGTCAAGCGGGTGCGCAGCGAAGGCTGAGACGGACCGGTCTCAAGAGCCGGCCAGCATCACCCCTTCATAGGCGCTGGTGAGGTCCTGCATCTGCCGCAGCAGGGTTTCGGTGGTGGTGGTGATCAGGGTCGGCACATAACGCGCGTCGCCGGACAGGCGAAAGCCGGCGCGGGAGAAGCTCCATTGCGCCTCGGCTTTCTGTAGTGCCAGCTTGATGGCCGGGGTGTTCTGCTCGGCGCTTTGCAGTTCGCCCAGGGCCTTGTCGAACTCATCGACGGCCTGCTGGAACTGCTGGTCCAACCCGGCGACCGGCAAGTGCCAGCTCTGTGCCAGATAGAGCTTGGCTATCCGCTGGCTGAGCATGCGCTGGCGACCACTGCGATTGACCAGCAGCGCCGAGGTGCTGCCGGTGTGTTGTTGAATCAATTGCACGACTTTCTCGCACTGCGCCAGTAACTGGTCGCTGACCGCCAGCACCTGCGGTGCACCTTCGCGGCTGGGGCTGTTGAGCAGCAATTGTCGGTAGGTCTGCCAGAGGTCGCCGGCGCGCGCCAGTTCCTGGCGAATGGCATCGTTGGGGGCATAGTCATTGAGGGCCTGGTAGTTGCTCTCGAACTTGGCCAGGCTCTGATCGAATTGCTCATTGGCGACCTCGGCGCGCACGCCGGAGCCGATCATCAGGTAAGTCTTGGCCAGGCGCTGGCTGAGCATGCGTTGCATGCCGGACAGGTTCATCGCTTCGGCATCGCTGATGACGGCCCAGCTGGGCTGACTGGTCAGGCTGAGTAGGGTAGTGAGTAACAGGTGGCGCAGGGATAGACGCATGGGGCATCTCCTTGGGCAAGCGGGCGGGACGGTTGGGCCGTCCGGCTGAGTGCGCACGCCGGCAGGGCTGCCGGCGGCGCGGATGCGCTGCCCCTGGGCGCGAGTGCGCCGGGGCACGCTCGGTCAGTAGATGTACTGCATTTGTAGCCAGAGCTTGTCGGTGTCGACGTTGGCCACGTTGCCGCGCAGCACCGCGGTGTCGGCATCGTAGCTGGCGTATTTGACCAGAGCGGTCAGGCCCGGCACGGCTGGAATGGGGTGGCCGTAGGAAAGGTCGATCTCGTCGCCATAGCTGGTGCTGCCCTGCTCGGCGTCGAAGTCGTGGTACCAGGCCTGCAACTGGCCACCCCACAGCGGTACGGTGGCGCCGACGTAGGCATCCTCGATACCGTCGGCCGGAGTGGTAAGGAACACGTCGGCCCAGCCCTGGAAGGCGTGCTTGGTCGCCAGCGGGGTCTGGAAGGCGCGGTTGCCGGTGCCGTCGTCGCCGCCGAGCACTTCATAGCCACCCTTGAGCACGATGCCCTGCCAGGTGTAGCCCAGCTCTGCCAGGTAGTAGTCGCTGTCCAGTTCCTGTGGGTTGTCGGCGTAGTCTTCCTGTTGTGCGTACTCACCGACGATGCTCAAGGCACCGATGGCGCCAGCGGCACGCACGCCGTTGGTGCGGCTGGACAGGCTGCCGACCGGGGCGGCTGCGGTCACCGCGATATTGTCCAGGCCGAGTTGGTAGCTGTAGCCGGTCAGGGTCAGTTGCGGTGCGCCACGGCGATCACGCAGGAGGATGTACTGGGCATTGAACAGCTGGCTGTGGCCTTCGATGTTGGCCGGGTTGGTCTTGTTGTCGTAGCTGCCGTTGTCTGGACCGAAGATGGTGTTGATGTTGTCGATGTAGCTGTAGGTCAGGGTCATCCCGGTAATCGGTTTGATCTGGCCGAGCACGCCGTCATAGGTCTGTTCGTTTTGGCGCCAGGCCACGCCACCGACGAAGCGCTGGTTGTCGAGGTTGATGCGCTGGCGGCCAGCCACGGCGTTGCCGTACTTGTAGTCATAGCGCAGCAGGGCCTGGTTGAACTCGGTGCCATCCGGGTCGGCGACCACGGAGAAGTCCTTCTGGCCGTCGCGGGTGTTGTTGTAAGAGGCATCACCGATACGGCTGACGTTGTCGACCTCGACCAGGCCGGAGAGGCCGTACCACTTGCCGCTCTGCGCGCCGATGCGGGTGCGCAGGGTCTGGGCGTTGGCGTTGTTGAGGGCGTTGTCCTGGTCGACGTTCTCGTAGCGGTAGCGGGCATCGACGCTGACCTTGCCGTAGTCGATCAGGTTGGCCAGATCCTCGGCGGCCATGGTGACGCTGCTGAAGGCGGCGCAAACGGCCAGAGAAAGAACAGAGAGAGTGTGGATACGCATGTCGGTATTCCTTGTGCCAAAACGCAAAAAAAAACGCCACGAGCCGCCGTCTCTGATCAGAGCGGGCTTCGTGACGTCGTTGTCGGGTTGGCAGACACGCCGTTGTGCTGTCCGGGATGGGTCTTAGCAGGGAGCGTGCCATTTTTCCTAGTGCATTGATTTGCAATGAAATTGTGACAATTTTGTGCGGTTTTCATGACTTGGGCTGCACTGCCGTGGCGCTCGTTTGCGCCGGGCGGACCCAGGGCAGTGCAGGTGGCGAACTGTGATTGCGGAAAAACTTGCCGCTGTAACGGGCAGTCGTGCACGGCTGCGGCCACACTGCACAGATCAATGGTGAGGAGGTAGGGTCATGCAACTGGACTTTCATCAGGTCGATGCGTTTAGCAAACATGCGTTTCGCGGTAATCCGGCGATGGTGTACCGCCTGGACGCCTGGCTGGGCGACGAGCTGATGCAGCAGATCGCCGCCGAACACAACCTGGCCGAGACCGCCTTTATGGTCAAAGAGGGTAGCCACTGGCATATCCGCTGGTTTACCCCGGCGGCCGAGGTGCCCTTGTGTGGGCATGCCACGTTGGCGGCGGCGCAGGTGTTGTTCGAGGTGTACAGCGAGCCGGGCGAGAGCATCGCCTTTAGCTGTAAATCCGGCCCGCTCAGTGTCAGCCGTGAAGCCGGGCTGCTGGTGCTGGATTTCCCGGCGCTGATGCCACAAGCGGTGGCGGTCAGCCTGGAGTTGGAGCAGGCCCTGGGCGTCAGCGTGGTCACCGCCCTGGCGGCCGACAAGTTGCTGGTGGTGCTCGATAACGAACACAGCGTGCGCGCTTGCCGTCCGGACTTCGCCGCGCTGGCGCGTTTGCCCTGGCAGGGGGTGATCATCACGGCGCGCGGTGACAGCCATGATTTTGTCTCGCGTTTTTTTGCCCCGGCCATCGGCATCAACGAAGACCCGGTCACTGGCTCGGCCCATTGCAGCCTGATCCCTTATTGGGCGCAGCGCCTGAACAAGTCGATGCTGTCCGCTTACCAGTGCTCCCGGCGCGGGGGCGAGTTGCACTGCCGGCTGGAGGGCGAGCGGGTGAAAATCGGTGGGCATGCCCGGCTGGTGGCCAGCGGCCGGCTGTGGCTAGGCGCGGCCTGAGCCGCGTCGGCAGGCGTCAGTGGGCGGGGAAGACCACCAGATGGTCGGCAGCGATGCGGATGCCGACGTGGCTGCCGGGTTCGAGGTCGGCGTGGCTGGGGAATATCGATTCCAGCAGGCTGCCGGTCGCCAGTTGCAGGCGATAGAGGGTGGCGGCGCCGAGGAAGGTCTTGCCGACGATGCGTGCCTGCAGCTCGCTGCCAGGGGCGTAAACGATGTCATCCGGGCGTAGTAGCACATCCACGGCGCTGCCGGTGGGCCACTGATACGCGCGGTTGCCGCGGATCACGCCGAGTTCGGTCTGCACCGTGTCGGGTGACAGCAACTGGCCGCGAATGAAATAGCCCTGGCCGATAAAGCTGGCAACAAAGGGCGTCAGCGGCTCGTGGTAGAGGTTGTAGGGTGTGTCCCACTGCTGCAGGCGGCCTTCGTTGAACACGCCGACGTGATCGCTGACTGCAAAGGCTTCCTGCTGGTCGTGGGTGACCAGGATGGCGCTGATGCCGCGGGCCTTGAGGATCTCGCGAACCTCCTGACTGAGTTTGCGGCGCAGCTCGCCATCCAGGTTGGAAAACGGCTCGTCCAGTAGCAATAACCGCGGATCCGGCGCCAGGGCGCGGGCCAGGGCCACGCGCTGCTGCTGGCCGCCGGACAACTCGTGGGGGTAGCGCTGGCCGAGGGTTTCCAGCTTGACCAGCTCCAGCAGCTCACGGGTGATCTGCTCCCGTTGTGGGTGCTGACGGATGGCAAAGGCCACGTTCTGCGCCACGCTCAGGTGCGGGAACAGGGCGTAATCCTGAAACACCATGCCGACTCGACGCTTCTCCGGCGCCAGGGTGAAACCGGCGCGGGAGATGACCTCACCGGCCAGGCTGATCTCGCCCTGTTGCACCGACTCGAAACCGGCAATCGCGCGCAGGGTGGTGGTCTTGCCACAGCCGGAAGGGCCGAGCAGGCAACCAATATCACCGGCATTGAGGTGCAGGTTGAGGTCGCTGACTACCGCCTGGCCGCGGTAGCCACAACCCAGATTGCGCAGACTGAGCAGCAGGGGTTGGCTCATGCGTGGTGGTAAGCCGGCTCGACGAGCATTTCCAGCAGCGCTTTTTGCGCGTGCAGACGGTTCTCGGCCTGGTCCCAGGCCACTGACCGTGGGTCGTCGAGCAGGTCGAGGCTGATTTCCTCGCCACGGTGGGCCGGCAGACAGTGCATAAACAGCACGTCGCTGGCGGCCAGGTCGAGCAGTTCGCGGGTCACCTGGTAGGGCGCGAACAGCTTGAGGCGCTGGGCGGTTTCTTCTTCCTGACCCATGGAGGTCCACACGTCGGTGCTCACCAGGTGGGCGCCGGCCACGGCTTCGCGTGGGTCGCGGACGATCTGCACGCGCTCAGCGGCCATCGCCAGGAAGCGCGCATCGGGTTCGTAGCCTTCAGGGCAAGCCACTCGCAGCTGGAAGTCGAACTGCAGCGCGGCTTCGATGTAGCTGTTGCACATGTTGTTGCCGTCGCCGATCCAGGCCACGGTCTTGCCCTGAATGGCCCCGCGGTGTTCGAGGAAGGTCTGCATGTCGGCCAGCAACTGGCACGGGTGCAGGTCATCGGACAGGCCGTTGATCACTGGGACGCGCGAGTGGGCGGCAAATTCGGTCAGGGTGCTGTGGGCGAAGGTACGGATCATCACGGCGTCGAGCATGCGCGACATGACAATCGCGCAGTCGCCGATCGGCTCGCCACGGCCCAGCTGGGTGTCGCGCGGCGAAAGAAAAATCGCCTGGCCGCCCAGTTGAATCATCCCGGCTTCGAAGGACAGGCGGGTGCGGGTCGAGGCTTTTTCGAAAATCATGCCGAGCACGCGGTTTTTCAGCGGTTCGAACAGGCCGCCGCGGTTGCGCAGGGCTTTCAGTTCGACACCTCGGCGGATCAGGCTGCTCAACTCTGCGGGCGTACAGTCCAACAGGGAGAGAAAGTGCCTTGCGCTCATCATTAACTACCTTAGTTACAACAACACGCTGGACCTTGAAGCAGGTTTTTCAGGGAAAAGCCTAGGTAACCAGCGGCGTGGGCCGCTCAGTGCGACGAATAGGGGAGGCGCGATCTTATAAGGAAGTTACGCATAGGCGCAAATTGCCAGGGGGCGAGGGCGCCTGTGCTTGACGCTGATGATGCCTGATTCATGGCACTAAGGCTGCTGGCGCCGGCACTCGGCAGTCGCCATAGTGGTGCGACCTGACCGGTCGACTAGAACAATAATCCCGAGGTTCGCCATGAGCACAACCCTGCATCACCGCGCCTGCCACCTGTGCGAGGCCATCTGTGGCCTGACCATCCAGACCGAGGCCGACGCTGCTGGCCAGGTGCAGATCGTGTCGATTAAGGGCGACGCTGAAGACAGCTTCAGTCGTGGCCATATCTGCCCCAAGGCTGTGGCCCTGCAGGATATTCAGAGTGACCCCGACCGTCTGCGTCAGCCCATGCGTCGGATCGGCAGCGAGTGGCAGGCCATAGGCTGGGACGAAGCGTTCAATCTGGTGGCCGAGCGCCTGGCCGATATTCAGGCGCGCCACGGGCAGAACGCGGTGGCGGTGTATCAGGGCAACCCCAGCGTGCACAACTATGGGCTGATGACCCACAGCAACTACTTCCTTGGTCTGCTGAAAACCCGTAACCGTTTTTCCGCCACCTCGGTGGACCAGTTGCCTCACCACCTGACCAGCCACCTGATGTACGGCCACGGCTTGCTGATCCCGATCCCCGATATCGATCACACCGATTTCATGCTGATTCTCGGCGGCAACCCGCTGGCCTCCAACGGCAGCATCATGACCGTGCCGGACGTGGAGAAACGCCTCAAGGCCATCCAGAAGCGCGGTGGCAAGCTGGTGGTGGTCGATCCGCGGCGCAGCGAGACGGCGGCGATTGCCGACCAGCACGTGTTTGTCCGCCCCGGCGAAGATGCTGCGCTGCTCTGCGGGCTGCTTAATACCCTGTTCGACGAGGGCCTGACCCGCGCCAGCCATCTGCCGGTCAGTGATCTGGACGCCGTGCGCAGTGCCATTGCCGGTTTTAGCGCCGAGGCCATGAGCGCCCGCTGCGGCGTGCCAGCGGCGACCATTCGCCAACTGGCACGGGACTTTGCCGGCGCCGATAAGGCGGTGTGCTACGGCCGTATGGGGGTTTCCACCCAGGCCTTCGGCACCTTGTGTCAGTGGCTGGTACAGTTGATCAACCTGGTCAGCGGCAACCTCGATCGGGTGGGCGGCGTGCTCTGCACCGAGCCGGCGGTCAATATCGTCGCAGCCACCTCAGGTGGCCATTTCAACCGCTGGCAAAGCCGTGTCTCCGGTCTGCCGGAATACAGCGGCGAGCTGCCTGTGGCGGCCCTGGCGGAAGAAATGCTCACCCCGGGTGAGGGGCAGATTCGCGCCCTGGTCACCGTGGCCGGCAACCCGGTGCTGTCGACGCCCAATGGCCGGCAGTTGGAGCAGGCGTTGGGTGGCCTGGAGTTTATGCTCAGCCTGGATTTCTACATCAACGAGACCAGCCGCTTCGCCGACCTGATCCTGCCGCCCACCGGGCCGCTGGAACACGATCACTACGACACCACCTTCAATGCCTTCGCGGTGCGCAACGTCACCCGCTTCAACGAGGCGGTGTTGGCCAAACCCGAGGGCACGCTGCACGACTGGGAGATTTTTGTCGGTCTGGCCAAGGCCTTTGCCGCGCACACCGGCGCTGACCTGAAGCCAACCATGGCCCCGGAACAGATGATCGACATGGGCCTGCGCTTTGGCCCCTATGGCGACAAATCTGCGCACAAGCTGTCCCTGGCTGCCCTGCGTGAGCAGCCCCACGGACTGGATCTGGGGCCACTCAAGGCCAACCTGGTGGCACGCCTGAAGACCGCGAGCAAAACCATCGAGGCGGCGCCGGCCCTGTTGTTGGCCGACCTGCAGCGTTTGGCCGATGCGCCGGTGAGCAACCCCGAGCAGCTGTTGCTGATCGGCCGCCGGCATGTGCGCAGCAACAATTCCTGGATGCACAACTACCACCGCCTGGTGAAGGGCAAGCCGCGCCATCAACTGCTGATGCACCCGGACGATCTGGCCGCCCGTGGCCTGGCCGATGGTCAACGGGTGTGCGTGCGCTCGCGTGTTGGCAGCCTTGAGGTCGAGGTGGCGAGCAGCAGCGATATGATGCCCGGCGTCGTCAGTCTGCCCCACGGTTGGGGTCATGGCCGCCAGGGTGTGCAGCTGGCCATTGCCCGCGCCCAGCCCGGCGCCAGTGCCAACGACCTGACCGATGAGCGCCAGCTGGATGCGCTGTCCGGTAATGCGGCGCTCAATGGTGTGCCGGTTGAAGTCCTTTCTGCTTAATTGTTTCTGGAGTAGTGGTTGCCAATGCGTATTTTTCATCTGCCCAAAGCCCTCGTCCTGTCGGCGCTCTTGTTACCGGCAGTGTTGCCCGGTGTGTTGACCGCTGCCGAGGCGCCGTCAGGTGCGTTGGCCGTCGATGCGCAGAGCTTTCGCTGCATCCGCGAGATGACCCCGGTCCGGCACTTTTACGTCGATAACGTCCTCGGTAATTTGCCGGCCACCCTGGCGGCGGCCAATGCGCCGGGCGGCGCGGTGTACCCGCCGGGTTCGGTGATCCAGTTGGTGCCCACTGAGGCGATGGTAAAGCGCGAGGCCGGCTTCAGCCCGGCCACCGGCGATTGGGAGTTTTTCGAGCTGGAGGTCGATGGCCAGCAAACCGCTATCCGCGCCCGCGGCTTTGCCGAGGTCAACAACCGTTTTGGCGGCAACTGCTTTGCCTGCCATGCGCCGGCGCGTCAGCCCTGGGACTTCGTTTGCGAAGACAGCCATGGCTGCGAGGCTATCCCCGTCAGCCGGCAAATGACCGGCGCCCTGCAGCGCTCCGACCCCCGTTGTGGCGAGCCAGAGTTGCAAAGTGGTGACCGCTGGGCGTTGTTCAAGTTGCAGGCGCTGGTGTGGATAGGCACGACCAAGGCCGCTATTGGGCGGATTTTTTAAGGGTTTTTTGCCCGCCCAATGACCGAGAAATATGCTCGGGTTTGGGTTAGAATCGCTGCCATCGTGCCCGGTGAGAGTCCGGGAAAGCTCAAGCGAGGTGCTCCATGGATATCATCGAAACGATCAAAGACCAGATCAGCAAGAACACCGTTCTGCTGTACATGAAGGGTTCGCCGAACGCGCCGCAGTGCGGTTTCTCGGCCAAGGCCGCGCAGGTAGTGATGGGCTGCGGCGAGAAGT
>RCMZ01000131.1_pt1 | contig 72949 bp, 66 predicted proteins | sample 2041141 | NCBI WGS metagenome assembly RCMZ01 (sample SAMN09708263, study PRJNA481090) | Wastewater metagenome, whole genome shotgun sequencing project. | biome: sewage; isolation source: Davis station wastewater (DW) | place: Antarctica: Davis Station | collected 2010-03-01 | reverse complement strand
AAAGGCCGCGGGTTGCAACCGCAGCAGCAGCCTAGCCCTGCCACCGTTTAAGAAAAATACCGTGTCGGGGTTTTGTCTGTTACGCCCCTGGTAAAAATGGCTGAAAGCCCTTGCCCTGTGCATCAAAGACCGCAGAAACATAACGAAACATCTAAATTGCACAGCCAATCAATAATAATTAACCAGAGTAAATAGCACGCATTATCATTCGCACCCTCTTCTGTTTTTTTGGATGCGTTTTCCGATGCCTGCCCCTTTCCGCCTTTCGCCCGTTTCCCTTGGGCTTTGCACTTTGCTGTGCGCCGGTTTTGCCAGTGCCGCCACCACCGTATTGCCCGCCACCGCCATCAGTGCCCAAGCCGATACGCCGGACGACGACCCACGCGTCAAGCAAACCAGCACCGCGACCCGCACCGCCACGCCTGTGCGCTACGTGCCGCAAGCGATTGATTCGGTGAAAACCGCCAATGTCATGGACTACGGCAACAACGATTTGGGCAAGGCGTTGAGCGGCCAACCCAATATCAGCAGCGGCGCCGACACCCGCTTCGACAGCCTGCGCATCCGCGGTTTCGACGCCAGCAACGACTTCTACCTGGACGGTATCCGCGACGACAGCCAGTACAAGCGCGATCTGCACAACATCGAGCGGGTAGACGTGCTCAAGGGCCCGGCGGCGGTGCTCTATGGCCGTGGCAGCCAGGGCGGGATCATCAACCGGGTGAGCAAACTGCCGCAGTTCGGCCGCCGCTCCACCCTTGAAGCACAGGGCGGTAGCGAAGACCTGCGCAGCCTCTACGCCGACCTGAGCACCGACCCCAGCGACAACCTCAGCCTGCGCCTGAACATGGGCAACGAGGACCAGAACAGCTTTCGCGATGGCGTGGACGGCAACCGCCAGTTGTTCGCCCCGTCCATGAGCTGGCAATTGACCCCTGAGCTGAATTGGCTGGTGCAGTACGAACACAGCCGTTACAACCGCACCCCCGACCGTGGCATCCCCGGCATCAACGGGCGCCCGGCGGACGTGGGCCGCGACACCACCTACGGCGGCGAACACGATTCTATCGACGACAAATCCCAGTCCCTGCGCTCCAAGCTCAGCTACGAGTTGGCCGACAACTGGCAACTGCGCCACACCCTGGGCGTGTTCAAGCTCAACAGCGACTTCGATAACACCTACCAGACCGGCTACGACAAAAAAACCGGCAAGGTCACCCGCCAGCACTGGCAGCAGGACCTCACCACCCGCAACGTCTACAACAACCTGGAGCTGGAGGGTGGCTTCGACACCTTCGGCCTGGAGCATCGCCTGCTCACCGGCCTGGAACTGGGCAGCCAACGCCGCGACCCGACCCTGTACAACGCCGCCACCAAAGGCGCCAATGTGCTGCCGGTACCGGGCCTGGACCTGTACAACCCCGATCGCAGCCTGGTGCATCGCGGCGCCATGACACTGTTCAGCAGCAGCCATACCGAAGTCGAAAGCCGCGCGGTGTATGTGCAAGACCAACTGCGCCTCAACGATCAATGGCAACTGCTGGCCGGCCTGCGCTACGACACCTTCGATATCGAGTCCACCAACAACCTCACCCGCCTCACCGAGGACCGCGACAGCCACAGCACCAGCCCACGGCTGGGCGTGGTCTGGACGCCGTTGCAGGACCACTCTTTCTACGCCTCCTGGACCAAGACCTTCTCCCCGGTGGGCGGCGGCCTGATCGGCATCACCCCGGGCGCGGCCGGCAATACCAACGACCTGAGCCCGGAGCTGACCAAGCAGAAAGAAATCGGAGTCAAGAGCGACTGGCTCGACGAACGCCTGAGCACCACCCTGGCGGTGTATGAACTGGAACTCTACAACCGCCGCACCACCGACCCGGACGACCCCACCAAAACCGTGCTCAGCGGTATGCAGCGCTCACGCGGCATCGAGCTGACGGCCGCGGGCAACATCACCGGCAATTGGTACTTACGTGGCGGCATCGGTGTGCAAGACGCCACCATCGTCAAGGACAACAACGGCCAGGAAGGCAAACGCATCAACAACGTGGCCAAGCGCAATGGCAGCCTGTTCCTGACCTGGAAACCACACATGGGCTGGTACGCCGAAACCGGCCTGACCCTGGAAGGCGACCGCTTCGCCGACAACGCCAACACCACCGTACTACCCGGCTACGGCCGTTGGGATGCGTTGGTGGGCTTGCGCCAAAAAGACTGGGACCTGCGCGCGGCACTGAACAACATCACCGACCGCACCTACTACGCCTCGGCCACCAGCGCCGCGCAAATCCAACCTGGCGCACCGCGCAGCCTGGTGGTGACGGGAACCTATAGCTTCTAAACCCCAAAACCCCAGGCAAACCTGTGGGAGCGGGCCTTGCCCGCGATGGCGCCAGCCTGGCCAGTGAATAGGCGGGCCTCATCGCGGGCAAGCCCGCTCCCACCGCAGTGGGGTGGCGCTCAAAACCCACAGGGAGGGATCTGCGGGGATGGTAAATGGCAAATCCTGAACAAAAAAAAGCGCTGCCATCCGGGCAGCGCTTGTACCAATCCGTTGATGTCTATCCTTGCATCACATCCCACAGCGCCTGGATTTCAGCTTCGCTGAACAACCCAACCGGGTACCGCTCGATCATCGTCCGGCGCGAGTCGCTGTAGGCAACCCGGCGCGCTCCATTGGACTTCAACCATCGCGCCAGAACCTGGAGCGATTCGCGATTTATTGCCAGGGGATGCAGTGTTCGCTCGCAGACCATATTCAATTTGGCGTCCATTTCAACGCACTCTCCTGGTTTGTGAGCGGCCAACTTATCCAAGCTATATGACAGAACGTCGCAGCCTGGATTAACGCTAAAGGCAGATACAAGAGCTGTGCCAAGGCAGGGGATTGTCTGACGATCGACATAAAAAAACCCGCAGCTCAGGCCGGCTGCGGGTTTGGCTACTTCTACCGGGGTTGGCCGGGCACCGGCGGCGCCTTGGCGGCGACACCGGCTGTTACAACCTCACTCACTCTTTGTGCGGCGCAGGCTGTTGTTGGGTAAGGCAGTGAATATTGCCGCCACCCAGTAACAACTCGCGCCCCGGCACCATGACCACTTCGTGCTGGGGGAACAGCGCCTGGAGAATCTCGCGCGCCGGCTCGTCCAACGGGTCGTCGAAACTCGGCGCAATGATGCCGCCGTTGACGATCAGGAAGTTGACGTAGGACCCGGCCAGGCGCACCGACGGGTTGCGCTCCTGGCTGCCTTCCACTGCGTCCACCCCGGCACACTCTTCTGCGGTCGCGTACAGCGGCCCCGGAATCGGCATCTTGTGCACCACCAAGGTGCGGCCCTTGGCGTCGGTGGTGGTTTCCAGCACCTTCAGCGCGGCCTGGCAGCGCGGGTAGTTGGGGTTTTGCGGGTCGTCCGTCCAGGCCAGCAGCACTTCGCCGGGGCGCACGTAGCAGCAGAAGTTATCCACATGGCCGTCGGTTTCGTCGTTGAACAGGCCATCGGGCAGCCAGATGACTTTATCCACAGCCAGATGAGCGCCAAGCACCGCTTCGATCTCTTCGCGGCTCAGGTGCGCATTGCGATTGCGGTTGAGCAGGCATTCCTCGGTGGTAATCAGGGTGCCTTCGCCATCGACGTGGATCGAGCCGCCCTCCAGCACAAAACCCTCGGTGCGGTAGCGCGCGGCCCGTTCGATTTCGAGGATCTTGCTGCCCACCTGGCAATCGCGGTTCCACGGCGCATACAGGCCGCCGTCAAACCCGCCCCAGGCATTGAAGTCCCAGTGCACGCCGCGCACCTGGCCGTCGTTGTTGATGACGAAGGTCGGCCCGGTGTCACGCACCCAAGCGTCGTCGCTGGACATCTCGACCACGCGGATATTGGGCACGTCCAGGCGCGCCCGGGCGTTTTCGTATTGCGCCGCCGACACCGCTACCGTCACCGGCTCGAAGCGCGCGATGGCCTTGGCCACCGCAACGTGGGCGGCCTGCGCGGGCTTGCCGCCCAGGCGCCAGTTGTCCGGGCGCTCGGGCCAGATCATCCAGGCCTGAGTCTGCGGCGCCCACTCGGCCGGCATGTAGAAGCCGTCAGCGCGCGGGGTGCTGTGCAAAGTGGTCATGGCGATCAGGACTCCAAAGAACCGTCGAGGGTCTTGAGGGCGCCGTACAGGTTCGGCCGGCGGTCGCGGAACGAGCCCCAAGCGCTGCGGATGTGCTCCAGCTCATCGAGGTCGAAGCTGTGCACCAGCACGCCTTCTTCGGTTTCGTTGAGTTCCTGGACCTTCTCGCCGAACTGATTGGCGATGAACGAGGAGCCGTAGAAGGTGATGTCGTAGCCGTCCTGCTCTTCGTTGCCGATGCGGTTGCTGGCGATCAGCGGCATCAGGTTGGCACCGGCATGGCCCTGCTGCACGCGCTGCCAGTGGTCGCGCGAGGAGATGGTCTTGTCATGCGGCTCGCTGCCGATGGCGGTGGGGTAGAACAGGATTTCCGCGCCTTGCAGCGCCATGCTGCGGGCGCACTCGGGGAACCACTGGTCCCAGCAGATGCCCACGCCGATTTTCGCGTAGCGGGTGTTCCATACCTTGAACCCGGTGTCGCCGGGGTTGAAGTAATACTTTTCGTGGTAACCAGGGCCGTCCGGGATGTGGCTCTTGCGGTAGATGCCCAGGTTGCTGCCGTCGGCGTCGATGATGGCGATGCTGTTGAAACGCGCCCGCCCGGCCAGCTCGAAGAAGCTGATGGGCAGCACCACTTGCAGTTCCTTGGCGATTTTCTGGAAGTGCTTGATGGCCACGTTGTCGTCAACGTGGGTGGCCAGTTGCAGGTAATCGGGGTTGGGCTTCTGGCAGAAGTACGGGCTCTCGAACAACTCCTGGATCAGGATGATCTGCGCGCCCTTGGCGGCGGCTTCGCGCACCAGTTTCTCGGCGGTCTCGATATTGGCTTCGAGGTCCCAGGAACAGGCCATCTGGGTGGCGGCGACGGTAACGATACGGCTCATGAATCATCTCCTGGGGGGGTGGTCGGCCGCCCAGGATAACGGGGGCCGATGACAGAGCGGGGAACGCGGGTAGATATGGAGGCCTTTATAGCCGATAAAAATCGGCTATTGAAGTCTGAAATTATCCGCCCATCTAAAAAGCTGCATTTATTACCGATAACAATCTGACTTCATACGCTGAAAACCATCACGGCAGACCTCTACAACCCCTCATCCAGCACCTTGGACAGCATATCGACGAAGAAATCCACACTCTGGCGGGTGGTGACCATCGGCGGCTTGATCTTGAGGATGTTCAGGTAATCGCCGGTGGGCTGCATGAAGATCCCCAATTCCCGCAGGCGCTCGCACAGGGCCGCGGTTTCTTCGCTGGCCGGCTCCAGGGTGGCGCGGTCGCGGATCAACTCCACGCCCAGGTAGAACCCCGAACCGTGCACCGCGCCCACCAGCGGATGGTGCTCGGTCAGGGCTTGCAGGCGCGCCTTGAAGTGCTCGCCCACCACTTGGGCGTTTTCCCAGAGTTTCTCTTCGGCCATCACGTCCAGCACCGCCATACCGATGCGGCAACTGACCGGACTGCCGCCCGAAGACGAGAAGAAGTAACCCTCGGCCTCCAGCGCTTCGGCGATTTCCCGGCGGGTAATCACCGCGCCCAGGGGCTGGCCGTTGCCCATGCCCTTGGCCATGGTGATGATGTCGGGCACCACGCCCTGCTCTTCAAAGCCCCAGAAGAACTTGCCCATGCGCCCGTAGCCGACCTGCACTTCGTCGGCGATGCACACGCCGCCCTGGGCGCGCACCTTGGCGTACACCTGCTGCAAATAGCCTGGCGGCAGGGAGATCCCGCCCGCGTTGCCGTACACCGGTTCGCAGATAAACCCGGCGACCTGGCGTTGCTGCCGCGCCAGGTTGGCCAGGGTCTGCTCCACGCTGCGCACGTAGGCCGGCGCACTGTCGGGGCCGCGGAACGGCCCACGGTAAGTGTTGGGCGCGGTGACCGGGTGCACCCAGTCGGGGCGGGTGCTCAGGGCTTGTGGGTTGTCGGCGATGGAGGTGGAAATCGCATCGGTGGCCACCGACCAGCCGTGGTACGCCTCCAGCACGCTGAGCATGTCGCGCCCGCCGCTGTAGGCCCAGGCCAGGCGAATCGCCAGGTCGTTGGCTTCGGTGCCGCTGTTGACGAGAAACACCCGGTCCATGGAGGCCGGCGCCAGTGCCAGCAAGCGTTCGGAGAACTCGGCAATGGCCGCGTAGTGAAACCGCGAGTTGGTGTTGAGCAGCGACCACTGGCGGCTCGCCTCCTGGGCCATGCGCGGGTGGCCGTGGCCGAGCACCGCGACGTTGTTGAGCATGTCCAGGTAGGAGCGGCCCTGCATGTCGATCAGGTGGTTGCGCCAGCCGCGTTCGATACGCGGCGGGTCGGCGTAATAGTGTTTTTGCGAGCGGGCGAAACTGGCCTCGCGGCGCGCCAGCAGGGCCTGCGGGTCGGTTTCTGGCGCGGCATCGCAGGCCAGCCCCAGCAGCGCCGCCGGGGACGGGCACAAGGCTTGCCACGCCGGGGCGCGGGTGGGTGAGCAATAGAGCGGCGGGTCGAGTTCGGCGCTGCGGCACACTTGCACCTGCAACAAGCCATTGGCCGTGCCCAGCGCCTGGCCCTTGCGCAGCGCCGTGGCGGCTTCTGGCAACGGCACCACGCCCCATAAACGCAGGCTCGACGCCGCGCCATCGAGTTGCACGGCGCCCTCGCCCAGGCTGCGCAACGTGCCGTCGAACGGCGCCTGCACCGCCGTGCCCAAGGGCACGTGGAGCTGCACGTGCAGCGGGCAAGTCTCGGGTTCCACCGCGCTGTCGATGCGCGTGCGCGAGAGGCGGTACTGGCCATAACGGCTGGCCGCCAGGCCATGCACGGCCGCCGCTTCGGCCAGCAAACGCTCATCGATGCCGGCCTGCTCCCAGTTGCCCGCTTCGAAATGGGGGCTGAGCACGCCCAGGTCGAGCAACACGAACTCACGCCCCACCAGCCCTGGCAGCAGCGGCGCAAAGCCCTCGCTGGCCACGGGTGCGGGCACCTCGCCGACGGCGCTGAGAATCGCCGCTTCCATCAGGGCCAGCGGCACCGAGGTGGCCACGCGGAAAATCTCCCATTCATGGCTCAGGTTGTCGCGGCTGTACTGGTTGCCGGGGTCGATGCTCACTTGCTGCTCACCGCTGAGCACCAGCACCGCCGCGCGGGCCACGATCAGCGGCCACAACGCCTGCAACTCCTGGGGCAGCAAGGGGTTGACGCGGTGATAGGCGCGGATCGCCGGGAGGATATAGAAGGGGTCGCCCTCGGCATGGTGCAGCAACGCCGCGCAGGTCACCGAGAGGTCGGCGATGCGCCAGGTGCGGACCAGGTCGCCAAAATCGATCACGCCTTGCAACTGCCATTGGCGCTGAGGATCGCGCTGCCAGACCACGTTGTCGTCGGTGATGTCCAGGTGAATCGCCTGCACCGGCAGGCTCGCCCGCAGCGGCTGCAAACGTTGCTCGGCCTGCTGCGCGGCGGCGGCCACCTGCTGCTGTTGGTCAGCGTCGCCCAGCACCGGCAGCAAATGGGCGATCAACGCCTGGGCGTGTTGCGGGTCCCATTGCAGGGCGCGCTCCAGGCCTGGGTGCTGGAAGGTCGCTAAAGCCCGGTCCATCTCGCCGCACAGGCGCCCCAGGCCAGCCACCAGCTCCGGGCCCAGGTGCTTGAGGTGGGTCAGGGAACGGCCGTCGATGTACTCCAGCACGCGCACATGCACCGGCGCGCCGGCCACTTCCAGGGTCAGCAGGTCTGCACCGTTACGCGCGGCGAGCACCCGGGGCACCGGCAGCCCGGCCTGCCCCGCCAGGTGCTGGAGCGCCGCGTGCTGGGCGGCGAGTTCGGTGGCGGCGTAGTCGCCCCGGCAGATTTTCAGCACGTAGCGGCCCTGGTCGCTGTCCAGGCGATAGTTCAAATCCTGCTGGCTGCCCAGCGCCTGCAAGGTGCCGCTCAAACCGTAATGCACCTGGAGCAATTCCAGTGCCTGGGCCGCGCTGACTTGCGGGCCGGGCAGGCTGGCACGGTGAATCATGGTGGCGAGCGACATAGCAAAACCCCTGGGTTGAGAATCAGGCGCCTATCTCGCCACTGCGCTGGCGGTTACGCAAGCCCCTGCCGTCGTCCTACACGCGGCTGCGATTTATCCGAATTCTCCCGTCAGCCTTGCGCCGCCCGCCAAGGGGCGACAGGCTATGCTCCTTTTTGCTCCACGCCTGCTCCAGAAAGAAGGTCCACGACATGCGCATTCTCATCACCGGCGGCGCCGGGTTCATTGGCTCGGCCCTGATCCGCCACCTGATCGAGCACACCGATCATGAGGTGCTCAACCTGGACAAACTGACCTACGCCGGCAACCTCGAATCCCTGGCCAGCATCGCCACCAACACCCGTTACGAGTTCGTCCAAGCCGACATCGCCGACCAGGCCACCGTCAGCACCGTACTGGCGCGGTTCCAGCCCCAGGCCATCATGCACCTGGCCGCGGAGTCCCATGTCGACCGTTCCATCGATGGCCCGGCAGCGTTCATCCAGACCAACATTGTCGGCACCTACGCCTTGCTCGAAGCCACCCGCGCCTACTGGCAGACGCTGGCCGAGGCAGACAAACGGGCGTTTCGCTTTCACCACATCTCCACCGACGAAGTCTACGGCGACCTCCATGGCGTGGATGACCTGTTCACCGAAACCACGCCCTACGCCCCCAGCTCACCCTACTCGGCCAGCAAAGCGGCGTCCGATCACCTGGTGCGCGCCTGGCATCGCACCTATGGCCTGCCGGTGCTGCTGACCAATTGCTCGAACAACTACGGGCCGTTCCACTTCCCGGAAAAACTCATCCCGCTGGTGATCCTCAACGCCCTGGCCGGCAAGCCGCTGCCGGTGTACGGCAACGGCCAGCAAGTGCGCGACTGGCTGTTCGTCGACGACCACGCCCGGGCCCTGCTCAAAGTGGTCAGCACAGGTGAGGTCGGGCAGACCTACAACATCGGCGGCCACAACGAGCAGAAGAACATCGACGTGGTGCGCGGCATCTGCCAGTTGCTGGAAGAACTGGCGCCGCAAAAACCGGCCGGTGTGGCGCAGTTCGCCGATCTCATCACCTTCGTCACCGACCGCCCCGGCCACGACCAGCGCTACGCCATCGACGCCAGCAAGATCGAACGCGAACTGGGCTGGGTGCCCGAAGAAACCTTCGCCAGTGGCCTGCGCAAAACCGTGCAGTGGTACTTGGCCAACCTTGCGTGGTGCCAGCATGTGCAGGACGGCAGCTATCAAGGCCAGCGCCTGGGCAACAGTGACTTCAAAGACCTGATCGCCGGAGCCTGAGCATGAATGTCATCCCTACCCAACTGCCCGGCGTGCTGGTGATCGAGCCGAACGTGTTCGGCGACGAGCGCGGTTTTTTCTACGAAAGTTTCAATGCCCGGGCGTTTGCCCAGGCCACGGGCCTGGAGCTGAATTTCGTCCAGGACAACCATTCCCGTTCGCGCCAAGGGGTGCTGCGCGGCCTGCACTATCAGTTGCAAGACACCCAAGGCAAATTGGTGCGCGTCACCGCCGGCGAAGTGCTCGACGTGGCGGTGGACATCCGCCGCAGCTCGGCGCATTTCGGCCAGTGGGTGGCGGTGCGGTTGTCGGCACAGAACCACCGCCAATTGTGGGTACCCGAAGGCTTCGCCCATGGCTTTGTGGTGCTCAGCGAAGTGGCCGAGTTCCTCTACAAGACCACCGATTACTACAACCCCCAAGCGGAGCGCTGCCTGCGCTGGGACGACCCCACACTGGCCATCGACTGGCAACTGGACGAGGCGCCGCAATTGTCGGCCAAGGATCAGGCCGGCCAGTGGCTGCGCGACGCGGACCTGTTCCCATGAAGATCCTTATCAGCGGCCAGCACGGCCAGGTCTCCCGCGAGCTGCAAACCCACCTCAAGGGCTTGGGCGAGTTGGTGGTGCTGGGGCGCGAGCAACTCGACCTCGCTGACCCCGCGCAGATCCGCCACCAGGTACAGAGCATCCGCCCACACCTGATAATCAACGCCGCCGCCCACACCGCCGTGGATCAGGCCGAAAGCGAGCCGGACCTGGCCTTCGCCATCAACGCCACGGCGCCGCAGGTTTTCGCCGAGCAGGCACAGGAATTGGGCATTCCGTTGATCCACTACTCCACCGACTACGTGTTCGACGGCAGCAAAAACGCGCCGTACACCGAGGCCGATGCGCCCAACCCCTTGAGCGTATACGGGCGCAGCAAACGGGCGGGCGAGCAGGCCATCAGCGCCGTGGCGGGCCAGCACCTGATTTTGCGCACCAGTTGGGTGTACTCCACCCATGGGCGTAATTTCCTGCTGACGATGCAACGCCTGCTGCAAGAAAAACCTCACCTGCGCATCGTTGCCGACCAGATCGGCGCGCCTACCTGGGCCGCTACCATCGCCCGCAGCACGGCGCAGTTGATCGAACGCTGGCAGGCCGGCCGCGCCGGGCCGTGGGGCGTGTACCACTTGAGCGCGGGCGGTGAGACTTCATGGTTCGGCTTCGCCCAGGCCATCGCCGCACACCTGCAAGCCATGGGCCGGCCCTGTGCCAGCCTGGAGCCGATCCCGACACGCGACTACCCAACCCCCGCCACCCGCCCGCTCAACTCGCGCCTGGACTGCTCGCGCCTACAGCAGCAGTGGGGCGTCAGCCAGCCCGATTGGCACAGCGCACTGCACGAGTGCCTTGCAGGGCAGCACTGGGCATAATGCCCCCTCGCCCCGACAGCAATCAGAACGCCATGACTCCCACCCTTCCCCGCCGCCCACGCTGGCGCAGCCTGGCACTGCTGGCCCTGTGCCTGGCGCCGCTGCTGTGGCCGCTGGAGCACTTGGCCGAGCGCTACTACCGCAGCGAACTGGCGGGGCAGAACCGCCAGACCCTGGATCTCTACGTCGCCAACCTGCTGGGCACCCTGCACCGCTACGAGGTGATGCCCCAAACCCTGGGTGACCTGCCGGCGCTGCGGGCGGTAATCGCCGCGCCGCACCATCGCCTGACCCAGGACAACGCCAACCAGTTGCTGAAAAACATCGCGGTGCAGAGCGGCGCCGAAGTCATGTACCTGATGGACACCACGGGCAACACCCTGGCGGCGTCCAACTGGGACAAAAGCGACAGCTTCGTCGGCCGCAATTTCGCCTTCCGCCCGTATTTCAGCGAAGCCATGGCCGGGCGCCTGGGGCGGTTTTTCGGCCTGGGCACCACCTCCGGCAAGCGCGGCTACTTCTTCGCCGCCGCCGTGCACGATGCCGAGCAAGTGGTGGGCGTGTTGGTGGTCAAGGTCGACCTGGACCACACCGAACGCCTGTGGGGCAACACCCCCGAGCAACTGCTGGTGACCGACCACAATGGCGTGGTCATCCTCACCTCGCGCCCGCAATGGCGCTTTCGCGCAACCCGCCCCCTGACCGCAGCCGAGCGCGAATCGATCGCCGCCGTGCAGCCCTACCCCACCCGCGACCCGCAGCCGCTGAACCTCAACCCCGCCGCGTGGCTGACCCAGGTCCAGCAAATCGACGAAACCGGTTGGAGCGTGAGCATCCTCGCCCCGCGCACCCTGATCGACCGCCCGGTGCGCACCGTGCTGGTGATCGGCGGCGCAGCCCTGCTGGTGTTGATGCTGTTACTGGGGCTGATGATGCAGCGCCGCCGCCATTACCTGGACCGCATCGCCTTCGAAGCCAAGGCGCGGCGCACCCTGGAAATGCGCGTGGCCGAGCGCACCAGCGACCTCGAAGGGCTGAACCGGCGCCTCAAAGAAGAAGTGCTGGAACGGGAAACGGCCCAGCAAGAACTGGTGCGTGCCCAGGATGACCTGGTGCAGGCCGGTAAGCTCTCGGCCCTGGGCACCATGTCGGCGAGCATCAGCCACGAGCTCAACCAGCCCCTGGCGGCGATCCGCAGCTACGCGGAAAACGCCGAAATCCTCCTCGACCACCAACGCCTGGACGACGCCCGCGGCAACCTCAAGCTCATCAACGAACTGACCGGGCGCATGGCCTCGATCATCGCCCACCTGCGCGCCTTCGCTCGCCGCGACCGCCATGCCCCGGAAAGCGTGGCCCTACAACCGGCCCTGGACGATGCCCTGGCCCTGCTGGCCAAACGCCGGCGCGCCATGGAAGTGGAACTGATCCGCGACCTGCCGGCCGCCACCCTGTGGGTCGAGGCCGGCGAAACCCGCTTGCGCCAAGTGCTGGGCAACCTGCTGGCCAACGCCCTCGACGCCCTCACCGAAAAAGGCCCGCCGCGCAAACTCTGGCTCAGTGCCCAGGCCACGGACGAGGGCGTTACCCTGTCCATCCGCGACAACGGCCCGGGCTTTTGCATGGAAGCCCTGGGCCGGGCCAGCGAACCCTTCTACACCACCAAGACCCGCACCCAGGGGCTGGGGCTGGGGCTGGCGATCTGTGACACCCTGATGCGCGCCTTTGGCGGTGAACTGTCGTTCGCCAACCACCGCGAAGGCGGCGCCCTCCTGACCCTGCGCCTGCGTGCCGGCGCACCGGGCGTGAGCCTGCAACCTCCCGAGGACCGAAGTTCATGAGCGCCCCCATCGACCACCGAACCCAGGTGCTACTGATCGATGACGATCCCCACTTGCTCCAGGCCCTGAGCCAGACCCTCGACCTCGCCGGCCTCAAGGTCCAGGCCCTGGCCGAGGCCCAAGGCGTGGCCGCGCGCCTGGAGCGCGACTGGCCGGGGGTGGTGGTCAGCGACATCCGCATGCCGGGCATGGATGGCCTAGAGCTGCTGGCCCAATTGCACGGCCAGGACCCGGAGCTGCCGGTGCTGCTGATTACCGGCCACGGCGACGTGCCGCTGGCGGTGCAGGCCATGCGCGCCGGCGCCTACGATTTCCTCGAAAAACCCTTCGCCAGCGACGCCCTGCTCGACAGCGTGCGCCGCGCCCTGGACCTGCGCCGCCTGGTGCTGGACAACCGCAGCCTGCGCCTGGCCCTGAGCGAGCGCAACGAGCTGAGCGCGCGCCTGGTCGGCCAATCGGCGCCGATGCTGCGCCTGCGCGAGCAGATCGGCGCCCTCGCACCGACCCACGCCGACGTGTTGATCCTCGGTGAGACCGGCGCCGGCAAGGAAGTGGTCGCCCGCGCCCTGCACGACTTGTCGGCGCGGCGCAACGGGCCGTTCGTGGCGATCAACGCCGGCGCCCTGGCCGAATCGGTGGTGGAAAGCGAACTGTTCGGCCACGAACCCGGCGCCTTCACCGGCGCGCAAAAACGCCGCATCGGCAAGTTCGAGTTCGCCAACGGCGGCACGCTGTTTCTCGATGAAATCGAAAGCATGAGCCTGGACGTGCAGGTCAAGCTGCTGCGCCTGCTGCAAGAACGGGTGGTCGAACGCCTGGGCGGCAACCAACAGATCAAGCTGGACATCCGCATCATCGCCGCCACCAAGGAAGACCTGCGCCAAGCAGCCGACCAGGGGCGGTTTCGCGCCGACCTGTATTACCGCCTCAACGTCGCGCCGCTGCGCATCGCGCCGCTGCGCGAGCGGGGCGAGGATGTGCTGGCGCTGTTCCAGCATTTCGCCGACGAAGCCAGCGCCCGCCACGGCTTGGCCCTGCAAACCCTGCAACCGGGGCAGCGGGCGCTGCTGCTGCGCCACACCTGGCCGGGCAATGTGCGCGAACTGCAAAACGTCGCCGAACGCTTCGCCCTGGGCCTGGAACTGGCCCTCGACAACCAGGAACCCGACGCCGCCACCGCGGCCCTGGGCAACCACTTGGGTGGCGGCCTGAGCGAGCAGGTCGAAGCCTTCGAGAAAAACCTGATCGCCGCCGAACTGACCCGCCCGCACAACTCCGTACGCAGCCTCGCCGAAGCCCTGGGCATCGCGCGCAAGACCCTGCACGACAAACTGCGCAAACACGGCCTCAACTTCGCCGACGCCAACAGCCACAACAACGCCGATGACCCGGATTGACCCACCCCACGAGACCCCGCCAATGAGCCGCGAGCGCCAACACCTGGAATCGATGCTGCACCACGACATCCCCCTGACCCGGGAAATGGGCCTCAAGGTGCTCGATTGGCAATCGGCGCAACTGCGCCTGCAACTGCCGCTGGCGGCCAACGTCAACCACAAGAGCACCATGTTCGGCGGCAGCCTGTACTGCGCCGCCGTGCTGGCGGGCTGGGGCTGGCTGCATTTGCGCCTGCGCGAAGAAGGCATCGACGAGGGGCACATCGTCATTCAGGAAGGGCAGATCAGCTATCCGCTGCCCGTCACCACCGATGCCATCGCCTTGTGCGCAGCGCCGGATGAGGCGCAGTGGCGCAAGTTCCTGGCCATGTACCGGCGCCACGGCCGCGCCCGCCTGACCCTGCACACCCGCGTGGTCAACAGCGACAGCGACGAAGACGCCGTGCGGTTTAGCGGGCAGTACGTGTTGCATCGGTGAAGGCCAACATTTTCAGCGCGCGTTAGGGCCTGGGTACGGGCGAGCCCGCTCCCTCAGGGCAGGCTCTCTGCCATAGAGGGCGGTCAGGGGATCTGCGGTCGGTTGGCCCAGTCCAGCATCGGCGCGGGCACGGGTTTGCCGAACCAGTAGCCCTGGCCCAGGTCGCAGTCGTGGTCGAGCAGGAATGCCGCCTGTTCCACCTGCTCGACCCCTTCGGCGTGGACCTGCATGCCCATGCTTTGCGCGAGGGCGATTATCACCCGCACGATGGCCGCGTCGTCCTCGTCCCAGGGCAGGCCGGCAACGAAGCCCTGGTCGATCTTGAGCTTCTGCACCGGCAAACGCTTGAGGCGCAGCAGCGACGAATAGCCCGTACCGAAATCGTCGATGGCCAGGCGCAAGCCCAGTTCGCGCAAGCGGTGCATTTGCTCCAGGGCCACTTCCGGGTCTTCCATCACCGCACTCTCGGTCACTTCCAGTTCCAGGAAAGCCGGGTCCAGGCCAGTGTCGTGCAGCACTTGGGCAACCTGTTGGAACAGCTCTCGGCGGGCGAACAGACGGCTGGAGACATTCACCGCGACAAACGACAGGTCCACCCCGGCCTTGAGCCACTCACACATCTGTGCGCACGCCTGGTGCAGCACCCAGGCGTCGATCTCGGCGATCAACCCGGTGCGTTCGGCAATCGGAATGAATTCGGCCGGTGCCACCAGGCCCCGCTCCGGGTGCTGCCAGCGCACCAGCGCTTCCACCCCCACCAGGCGTCGGCTGCGCAGGTCGTGTACGGGTTGGTAGTAAACCCGCAATTCCCCTTGTTCGAGGGCGCGGCGTAGCTGGCTGGCGATTTCCACTCGGTGCTGGGCGTGGGCGGTCAGTTCTTCGGTGTACAGCGCGTAACCCTCGCGCCCGGCGCTCTTGGCCTTGAACAGCGCCGAGTCGGCGTTGCGCAGCAGTTGCTCGGCGCTCAGGGCGTCGCTGGGGAACAGGCTGATGCCGATGCTGGCGTTGACGAACAGCGCATGCCCGCCCAGTTGGAACGGTTCCTTGAGGCCATCGATCACCCGTTGCGCCAGCGCCGCGGCCTGCATCAGTTGCGGGCAGCTCTCGGCGAGCACCGCAAATTCATCGCCGCCCAGCCGCGCCAGGGTGATGCCGGGGCCGAACATGCCCTGCAGGCGCTCGGCCACAGCCTTGAGCAACTGGTCGCCGACGTTGTGGCCGAGGCTGTCGTTGATGATCTTGAAGTGGTCCAGGTCGATCATCAGCAAAGCGCACCCGCGCTTGTGGATCTGTGCCGACGCCAGCGCCTGGGCGGCGCGGTCGGTGAACAGCAAACGGTTGGGCAGGCCGGTGAGCGGGTCGTGGTGGGCCAAGTGGGCCAGTTCGTGCTCCGAATCCTTGATGGCGCTGATGTCGGAAAACACCGCGACGTAGTGGCAGACTCGGCCCTTTTCGTCGCGAACGGCCCTGATCGTCTGCCATTGCGGGTAAATTTCGCCGCCTTTGCGCCGGTTCCAGATCTCACCGCTCCATTCGTCATGGCTTTGCAGCGTGGCGAACATCTCCTCGTAGAACGCCTTGGAATGATGACCGGACTTGAACAGGCTGGGTTGGCGGCCCAACACCTCATCTTTTTGGTAACCGGTTATTTCGGCGAAAGCGCGGTTAACGTGCACGATCTGGCCTTTGGTGTCACTGACCAACACCCCTTCGCGGGTGCAATCGAACACGGCAGCGGCCTGGCGCAGGCGTTCGCGGTCGGCCTTGCGGTGGCGCACGGCGGCGTCGATGCCGAGGAAACTGAGCCAGCCGCTGCGGGCGGCAAAAATCAGCACGGCACTGAATAACGTCCACAGCCCACCATTGACGAGCTGCCAACGCGCCACGTCGGCAGATTCATCCAAGTGATTGCTCAATAAATAACCAGTAATCGACAGCCAGAGCAGCGATAACAGGAAGTAGAGCAGCGCTGCGCGTAAGGCGTCGCGAGAAGAAACCGACATAAGGCAGCCAAGAGTCCCTACGAAAAGTTGGGGATTATAGGGGAAAGAATCATTACGCCACTGTTATCTGTCGCCTCGGCTGGTTTTATCTGCGGGCATGGTGATAATGCGTCGGCAGTCTCTTTACTTAATCGAGGGCCAAACAGCCTATGTGGTACAACGGTTTTCTTGACTTGTCGCCGTGGCAACTGGTGGCAGTCACCCTGTTGATGACCCACGTGACCATCATCGGCGTCACGGTTTATCTGCACCGCTACTCGGCCCACCGCTCCCTGGAACTCAACGCGGGCCTCAAGCATTTCTTCCGTTTCTGGCTGTGGCTGACCACGGCGCAGAACACCCGCGAGTGGACCGCCATCCACCGCAAGCACCACGCCAAGTGCGAGACCGTGGACGATCCCCACAGCCCGGTCATCAAGGGCCTGTCCACGGTGCTGCGCAAAGGCGCCGAGCTGTACCGCGCCGAGGCAGAAAACCCCGAGACGCTGCGCATCTACGGCAAGAACTGCCCGGACGACTGGATCGAGCGCAACCTCTACACCCGCTTCCCGCTGCTGGGCGTGGCCTTCATGGGCATCATCGACCTGCTGCTGTTCGGCACCATCGGCATCACCATCTGGGCGATCCAGATGATGTGGATTCCGTTCTGGGCCGCCGGCGTCATCAATGGCCTGGGGCATGCCGTGGGCTACCGCAATTTCGAGTGCCGCGACGCCGCCACCAACCTGGTGCCGTGGGGCATCCTGGTGGGCGGCGAGGAGCTGCACAACAACCACCACACCTACCCCAACTCGGCCAAGTTGTCGGTGAAGAAGTGGGAATTCGACCTGGGTTGGGCCTGGATCAAGGTGTTCAGCTTCCTGCGCCTGGCCAAGGTGCAGCGCGTGGCGCCCATTGCCCACCGCGTCGAAGGCAAGGGCCACCTGGACATGGACACCGCCATGGCGATCCTCAACAACCGCTTCCAGATCATGGCCCAGTACCGCAAATTGGTGATCGCGCCCCTGGTCAAGCAGGAGCTGGAGCGGGTCGACCACTCGGTGCGCCACCAGTTCCACCGGGCCAAGCGCTTGCTCTCGCGCGAAACCAGCCTGTTGGACGACCGCCACCACGTGCGCATCCAGACCATGCTCGAACACAGCCAGGCCCTGAAGGTGATCTACGAAAAACGCCTGGCCTTGCAGCAGATCTGGGCCAAGACCAGCAGCAACGGCCACGACATGCTCGCCGCGATCAAGGAGTGGATCCACGAGGCCGAGGCCAGCGGTATTCAGTCGCTGCGTGAGTTCGCCGACCAGTTGAAAACCTACTCGCTGCGCCCCGCCACTGCCTGACCCCGCACCCCGGCGCGCCCTGTTCGCGGGCGCGCCTTGCGGAACTTCGTGCCTTTTCCCTTATCTCAAAGAGCCATTCGCCGCTGGCACGGCGTGCCCTTTGAGATTGTGCCGATGATCGATAAGAACCTACACAGCGCTTGCGGGCCGTTGCCGATGGCCGGCGCGGGCCTATTGCCGCCGGGCGAGCGCGCCCGGGACTTCTTCGAGCGCGCCACCCTGGCCTTCGACAAAGCGCGCCTGCAGGGCGCCCCACTGGCATTCTTACGCCTGGAGATCGACGACCTGGCCCACGTCAACGCCCGCTACGGCCAGCGCCAGGGCCTGCGCGTGCTGCGGCGCATCGCCGAACGCGGGCGTCTGGCCTTACGCCATGGCGATCTGTTCCGCCATCTCGAGGGCGAAACCTTTGCCGCCGTACTCAACGGTTGCCCGCCCGACATGGCCGCGCAAGTCGCCGAACGCCTGCACCAGACGATTCACGGGCTGAGCTTCGACCACGACCGCCAACACTTCAGCATTACCCTCAGCCTGGGCCTGGCCAGCCTCGGCGGCACCGACCTGAGCCTGCAAAGCCTGGCCCTGCGCGCACAAAACGCCAGCCGCGAAGCCAAGCATCTGGGCGGCAACCGCATTGCGCTGGGCTGAGGCCCGCTTGCTACAAAGCCATCAGCCCCGACGCAGGCGCGCCAGCTCCGGCAGGCCGAGCCGCAACAGGCGTGCGGTTTTGCTGCCGGCCAGGGCTTCGATGCCGTCCGCAGTGCGCAGGCGCGCCATTTGGGCGGCCATGTTCATCACCAAGGCTTCGCGCGAGTAAACCCCGCCGCCCAGGTGATAGATCGCCGCGATCAACTCACGCAGTTCCAGGGGCAAGCGCCAGCGGGTGCGCAGCGCCGAGCCGTAGGCCGCACCAAAGCGCGCCAGGGCCTCGCCTACCTCTTGCTGGTCGTCCAACTCGCCGCCCGCCTGCAACCACTCCTGCAGGCAGCGCAGCAGCGCCAGGTCGCCCAGGCAATGCAGCATGCCCGCGCAATAGCAGCGCTCCTGGTCCAGTTCCAGGGTGCGGGCCAGGCTGCGTGCATATTCGGCGGTGTGCAGCGACAGTTGCCAGTAACGCTCGGCGTAATCGGCCAGCGCCGGGTCGCTCAGGCGCGCGCTGCGCTTGAGGGCCAGGCCCAGGATCAGGTTCATGCTTTGCCCGCTGCCCAGGCGCTGCAAGGCCTGGGGCAGGGTTTGCACCGCGCTGCCGTGATGCTGGGCCGCGCTGTTGGCGGCGGCGATCAGCACGGCGGTGATCTGCGGGTCGGTGCGGATTTCCTGTTCCAGCACCTTCAGATCCAGGCCTTGGGGGTTGAGGCTGCGCTTGACCGCCAATTGCACATCAGCCAGCAGCGGCGCGCCATCGGCCACGTCGCGGCGCCGCTCCAGAAAGCCATTGAGGCTAATGCCCCGCGCCAGGGCCGGCACCTCGCAGGTCACCGGCGGGCCCGCGCCCAGCAGCAACTCCCGCAAACGCTGGGTCAGGCCTTCCATGTCCAGGGGTTTGGTCAGGTAAGCGGTGGGCGCCAGGGGCAAGGCTTGGCGCACGCTGGCACTGTCGCTGCGGTGGCTGAGCAACATGAACGGGAGCACCGGGTTGCGCCGCTGCTGACGCACGCTGCGCAGCAGGCCCAACCCATCGACACCGGGCAACTCCCAATCGGCAATCACCAGGTCGTAGGGCTTTTCGCTAAACAGCGCCAGCGCTTGCTGGCCATCACCGCACACATCCAGCCGCGCATCGCAACGCACGTTCAGCACGACCTGCTTGAGCAAGTCTCGCGACCAGGGGTCCGCGTCCGCGATTAGCACTCGGGGTACAGCGGGTACATCAACAGCCGTCATCAGCACGCTCCAGACAATGGCTGAACCTTAGACAATGCTGGCCTTTCGATACAGCACAAAGCCCGAATAACCGCGCAAAGCCATAAAAAAACCCGCCGAAGCGGGTTTTTTGTCGATCAACTCACACTCACAGCTCGGCGAAGCACGCTTCGATGATCGCCAGGCCCTTGTCCAGTTGCTCGTCCGGCGAGGTCAGCGGCACCAGCACCCGCAGGACGTTGCCGTAAGTGCCGCAGGACAGCAGGATCAGGCCCTTTTCACGCGCCTTGGCGACCACTGCGGCCACCGCCGCCGCGTTGGGCTTGTGGGTGTCGCCATCGTCGAACAGCTCAACGGCGATCATCGCCCCCAGGGCGCGTACGTCGCCGATCACCGGATATTTCGCCTGGATCGCCTTGAGGCCACTCACCAAGCGTTCGCCCACGGCTTTGCAGCGGTCGAGCAGGTGCTCTTCTTCAAAGACTTCCATCACCGCCAGGGCCGCGGCACACGCGATCGGGCTACCGGCGTAGGTGCCGCCCAGGCCACCGGGGGCGATAGCGTCCATGTACTCGGCCTTGCCGCAAACACCGGCCAGCGGGAAGCCACCAGCGATGGATTTGGCGAAAGTGGTCAGGTCGGCGGCAACGCCCATCTGTTCCATGGCGAAGAAGGTGCCGGTACGACCGGCGCCGGTTTGTACTTCGTCAGCGATCAACAGGATGCCGTGCTTGTCGCACAGCTCGCGCAGGCGCTGCATGAACGCTTTCGGCGCGACGTAGAAGCCGCCCTCGCCCTGCACTGGCTCGATGATGATGGCCGCGATGTCACGGGGCTCGGCGTCGTTCTTGAAGATGCGTTCGATGCTGGCGATGGAGTCGTCGACGCTCACGCCGTGCAGCTCGTTGGGGTACAGCGCGCGGAAGATACCGCCCGGCATCAGGCCCATGCCCGCCGAGTACGGCACGACTTTGCCGGTCAGGCCCAGGGTCATCATGGTGCGGCCGTGGTAGGCGCCGGTGAAGGCGATCACGCCGGCGCGGCCAGTGGCGGCACGGGCGATCTTCACGGCGTTTTCCACCGCTTCGGAACCGGTAGTGACCAGCAGGGTTTTCTTCGCGAAATCACCCGGCACCTTGGCGTTGACCTTCTCGCACAGCTCCACGTAAGGCTCGTACGCCAGCACCTGGAAGCAGGTGTGGGTCAGTTTGTTCAGTTGCTCGGTGACCGCCGCGATGATTTTCGGGTGCAGGTGACCGGTGTTCAGCACCGCGATACCGCCAGCGAAATCGATGAACTCGCGACCTTCGACGTCGGTCACGGTGGCGTTCTTCGCTGAATCGGCGAAGATCGGGTGAATCTGGCCAACACCGCGCGGTACAGCGGCTTCGCGGCGTTTCATCAAAGAAGCGTTTGTCTTGCTCATAAAGTCCTCATTCGCCACTCATCGGGTGGCGCAGCTCAAGGATTACGTGGTGGGGAGGCAACTACGCCAGCATGCGATGATCGACTGCCACAGCTTTCCCGGCCACTTCGAATAACGGTTTGGAACGCGCCAGGGGTCAGCGCTCTCGTGCCCCTGGCGTTTGCAGCATTCCCGGCCGGGCTTAGATGCCCAGGCAGAGGTATTTGATTTCCAGGTAATCCTCGATCCCGTACTTGGAGCCTTCACGACCCAGGCCTGAGGCCTTGATGCCGCCGAATGGCGCCACTTCGTTGGAGATCAACCCGGTATTGACGCCAACCATGCCGTATTCCAAAGCCTCGGCCACGCGGAACACCCGGCCCAGGTCACGGGCGTAAAAGTACGACGCCAGGCCGAACTCGGTGTCGTTGGACATCGCGATCACTTCGGCCTCGTCCTTGAAGCGGAACAGCGGCGCCAGCGGGCCGAAGGTTTCTTCCTTGGCCACGGCCGCGTTCTTGGGCACGTTGACCAGGATGGTCGGCTCGAAGAAGTTGCCTTCCATAGGTTTGCCGCCGGCCAGCAGTGTGGCGCCTTTGCTCAGGGCGTCGGCGATGTGTTCCTGGACCTTGGCCACAGCTTTTTCATCGATCAGCGGGCCAGTGGTGGTGCCCTCTTCCAGACCGTTGCCGATCTTGAGCTTGGCCACCGCCACCTTGAGTTTTTCGGCGAAGGCGTCGTAGATCGAGTCCTGAATGTACAGCCGGTTGGCGCAAACGCAGGTTTGGCCGTTATTGCGGTACTTGGAGATGATCGCGCCTTCGACGGCCTTATCCAGGTCCGCGTCGTCGAACACGATGAACGGCGCGTTGCCGCCCAGTTCCAGGGAGACTTTCTTGATGTCCTTGGCGCATTCGGCCATCAGTTGACGGCCAATTTCGGTGGAGCCGGTGAAGGACAGCTTGCGCACGGTGGGGTTGCTGGTCAGCTCGCCGCCGATGTCGCCGGCGCTGCCGGTGACCACGCTCAACACACCTTTAGGGATACCGGCGCGGTGCGCCAGCTCAACCAGGGCCAGGGCCGAGAACGGAGTTTGCGAGGCAGGTTTGATGACCATGGTGCAACCGGCGGCCAGGGCCGGGCCGGCCTTGCGGGTAATCATCGCGGCCGGGAAGTTCCACGGGGTAATGGCGGCGGTCACGCCGATCGGCTGCTTGATGACGATCAGGCGCTTGTCGGGCTGGTGGCCGGGGATCACATCGCCGTAGATGCGCTTGGCTTCTTCGGCGAACCACTCGATGAACGAGGCGGCGTAGACGATTTCGCCCTTGGCCTCGGCCAGCGGCTTGCCCTGCTCAAGGGTCATCAGGCGGCCGAGGTCGTCCTGGTTCTCGATCAACAATTCGTACCAGCGGCGCAGCTTGTTGGCGCGCTCCTTGGCGGTCAGTGCACGCCAGGCTGGCAACGCCTTGTCTGCGGCCTCAATGGCCCGGCGGGTTTCAGCGGCGCCCATTTTCGGCACGGTGCCCAGCACTTCGCCGGTGGCCGGGTTGGTGACCTTGATCGTCTGACCGTTGTCCGCGTCGACCCAAGCACCGTCGATGAAGGCTTGCTGGCGGAACAACTGGGTGTCTTTGAGCTGCATGTAGGCTTTCCTTAACAGCACCGCACAAGGCGGAGCGAATTGTTGATTGTTAAAAAAGGCGCCTCAAGGGCTGCCGTCAGGAAATTCATTCACCGGGCCGAAGCACAATCAGCGCACGCGGGAACGAGCGTGCGGTTCAGCACCCAGACAAGAGCGTTTGAAATCTCAAACGAATCCTAGGTTCAAAGGGGGTAAAGGACAATAGGTTGTTCGAAAAAAAGAACAAAACCCCCTCGCCCTGGCGGCACTTTCAGATCAACGCCCGCCTCCGCCGCCCGACGGGTAAAAAACACCTGTCGATTCAGCAGCATGGACGCCCGCAATGCATATGAGTATCATGGCGCCCGCATTGCACCAGTAGCTCAGCTGGATAGAGTACTGCCCTCCGAAGGCAGGGGTCGTGGGTTCGAATCCCGCCTGGTGCACCATATCGCAACACCCCAACAAGCCCGCCTCGTGCGGGCTTTGTTGTTTCTGGCGCTGGCGTTTGCGCGCTCAGGCCAGGTGTTTTTCAAAACGGACATCACCTTCGGGCAAGTCTTCCACCGGCACCCAGCCCAGGTGACGATAGAAGCCACTGGCGCGGCTGGCGGCGGCGGTTTCCAGCCATATCACCCGGTGGTGCTGGAACAGGAAAGCCTCGGCGTGTGCCATCAAGCTACGGCCCAAGCCGTACCCCTCGTACTCAGGCAGGACGAACGCGGCAAACACGCAGGCGTCGTCGAGGTCAGCCATAGCAAACCCCACCGGCACACCCTCGACCTCGGCCACCCACACACAAGGTGCCAGGGAAATGGCCTGCCGTATGGCCTCGGGGGTTATACCCATTTGCGTTAGCTGCTCATGGGATAGGTGGTTTTCCTTGACGCTGGTGCGGATATCAAAGATTGCGGGAATATCCGCATCTGTGGCCGCTCGTATTGTTTTTTCCCCTATGCACTCCATCGTTTGCCTCTGCCTCTCAATATTCCTGCGTGCAATCACGGATCGAAGGCCGTCACCTTGGGCTGGCAAGTATCCAAATCAGTCATCAACCCTGCCCCTCAATCACCCGCACCTCACAATTGCCATGCAACGCGCAATAGCGCGCCAATTGCCCCAGCCGCCGTTCCAACTCCTGCAGCAGGCGATTACGGGTGGTGGTCACTTCGGTGCGGTTGAACAGGCCCGGTTCGACGGTGTAGAGGTTGAACATGCGGTTGATGGTGGCCGGGCCGGCGAGGGTGAAGTTCTCTTGGGAGCTGTGGTTGTACAGCGCCACCATTTTGCCGTTCTGGCTGTCGGTGGCGCGCGCGAACAGCAGGCTGACGGTTTGCCCGGTGCGGATGCGCACGTCGCTATTGGTGAACTGGAAGCAGGCTTCCTTGCCGTCGCGCAGTTGCACCCAGAATTCATGCTCTTGGACGTTGTGGCTGCTCACGTGCATTGACGACGAGCTGCCGCCGATGGAGCCGTAGCCGTCGATCAGCAGGCCGCCGCCGGCGTGGTGCGAGTGGCTGGCGCTGAGGTGGGTCTGGTTGCGTTTCTGGGTGTCGAGGACTTGCCCGGTGACGACAAAAAAATGCAGCTGGCGTTCGTCGTGGTTGAACGGTTCATCGATGAAGTTGGGGTCTTCGGGCGCCAGGCTGATGTCGTACATGGTGCGGATCATTTCGTCGCGCGCGGCCTTGTCGTGCCGGGCGCGTTCCTTGAGTTCGGCGCGGCGCAGCTTGGCGTCTTCGATGGCCTTGAGTGCCTGAGCCTTGAGGATGGGGGTCTTTTCCTGGGCATAGGCCGCAGCCTTGTCGCTGGCGTCCTTGAGCACCGGCGCGGCTTTCTGGCCGGCCTCCACCGCCATGTCCCGGGCCTTGGTCAGCGCCTGGGCGGCCTTGGCCGCAAGTTCGGGGTTGGCATCGACGGCTTTCTTTTTCAGGTCATCCCACAGACTCATTGCCTATCCTCTTCGCGCTTGATCGATATACAAACCGCGCTCCTGCGCGGTGGCGAAAGAGTTTACAGGCTCTGAAGATGACTCCTACACAGACAATTGCCGCGACATCATCGCCAAGCCTGCAGGAAATGCCGAAACAGGCCACGCCGTGCGGGGTGCTATTGCGTCCTGGCGTTTTTCGGCTGTTGCGCAGCCGAGCGCGGGCTAGCCCGCTTGCTACACTCCAGGCCATCAAGAAGCGTGGTCGTCCCCAGAAGCTTCTTAGGTCGCGGCGCCGAACCCGGCGTCGCGTGGCCCCAGCCGACGAACAGGGACGGCCCATGCCCGCAACCACCTCACCCCCCGCCGATAAACTGGACAGCGTCCAGCTCTTGCGAGCCATCGCGGCGACTGCCGTGGTGATTTTCCATGTGCCGCTGTTCCGTAACGGTGCCTGGGGCGTGGATATTTTCTTCGTGATAAGCGGCTTCATCATGGCCCTGGTCACGGCCCAGTCCAAACGCCATTTTTTTGCCAAACGGGTGATTCGCGTGGTGCCGCTGTACTGGCTCGGCACCCTCGGCGTATTCACCATCGCCCTGCTGCTGCCCAACCTGCTGGATAACACCACGGCCGATTGGCCCGGCCTTATCAAGTCGCTGCTGTTTATCCCCTACCAAAAGGGCGAGTTCGTCCAGCCCCTGCTCTACCTGGGCTGGACCCTGAACTACGAGATGTTTTTCTACCTGGTGTTTGCCCTGTCCATGGCCGTCAGCCAGCGCCACCGTTTGCTCGTTTGTTCAAGCGTGCTGCTGGCCCTGGTGGCGCTGGGCAAAGGGCTGACGCCCGAGTCCGTGCTGGGGGAGTTCTACACCTCGGACATCCTTGCTGAATTCGCCCTGGGGATGGGCTGCTACGTTCTCTATGTGCGCACCCAGGCCTGGCGCAACGCCGGCCCCGCGCCAGGCGTGCGGGTGGCGCTGGTGCTGCTGAGCGTCGCGGCGATCGCCTGCATGCCGTTCACCGCGCCGTTGGAGCCGTGGCTGGGGCGTATTGGTTGCTGGGGCCTGCCGGCCACGGTGGCGTTCCTGGGGTTGGTGCATGGTCTGGCCGGGGTGCGCTTGCCCGCCATTCTGGTGCTGTTGGGGGATGCCAGTTACTCGCTGTACCTGTTCCACCCGTACGTGATGAAGGTGTTCAACAAGGTGTTCCACGTATTCGACACCCCGGGTGCCCTCGCCTACCTGATAACCCCCGTGGCGATTGGCCTGTGCTACCTGATGGCGATCAGCATGTATCGCCTGGTGGAACTGCCGATGACCCAATGGCTGCGGTGGGTTTTTCTTGACCGGCCCCGTAATGCGCGGCCCTACGAACAGGCCTTGTAGGCAAGGGGCCTCGCCCGCGCTGGGGTGCGCGCAGCCCTATGCGATGGGGTGCCCGGCAGGTTTCTACGGCCGCTGCGCCGCCGGGCGCGGGCGAGCCCCCTTGCTACTGGGCGTTGGGACGTCGTCGGTGTCGTGCTCGCTCTCGTCCTCTTCGTCGGTGAGGACCTCTTTGCGGGTGTCGGTGATCGCGCGGCGGATGTCTTCGCCCAGCACAGGGCAATTGAGCAGTTGGGCGATACGGTCGATTCGTTGGGTCAAGGCTGGCCTCCCATGCACCAGTAAGTACCCCGATAGTGCTCGCTTTCGCTCCGCGAAGCCATGACCACCGGGCATCGCCGGGCACTAAGGCCTGGGCGCGGCGGCGCGCGAAGTGCTTGCCGTGGCGCACAGGCCTCGGCCCCCTTGAAGCCCCCGACGGGTAAACCGCTATCGCGGGCAGGCCCGCTCCCACAGGGGGCTGCCCCGCAAGTTATTGAACCCCGGCAACGCCACCCAGTTTGCTCATCAGGAAGCCGACGAACTGGTCAACGGTCATTTTCTGGCCGTTGAAGGTCACTTCGCGGTTGGTGTAGTGCAGTTTGGAGACGATGTTGGTGCCCTCGAGGGTGGCCAACTCGGTGCCCAGGGCCATGGCGGCGATCATCTCGCTGGTCATGTTGGCTTGCTCGCTGATGGCCTTGGCGTCCGTCAGGCCTTCGACCTGAGCCTGTACCGCGACCACGTCGGCGATCATCGGCTTGGACAGTTGCAGGTTGAAGTCCAGCATCGCCACCAGTTGCTGGCCCAGCTCGGCGGACGGCAGCTCCAGGGATTGCGGCTGGGTCAGGTCCACCACCAGGCTCATCCGGCTCTCGCCGTTGGCGGTCTTGAACGACAGGTTTTCCAGGGCGACCTGGGGTTTGGCGGCCAGCAGTTTTTCCAGGCCAGCCTTGACCTGGGCTTGCTCGGCTTCGTTCAGTTGCAACTGCGGCGCGGGCTCGCCCGCCGCTTCAGCAGCCGCAGCAGCCTCTTCATAGGGTTGCAGCTTGGTCTGATACACCTGCATCAGCGACAGGGTGGCGGGGATGTCGAGGTTCTTGATGCCCCAGGCCATGTTTGCGCTGCCCAGGGTCTTGCCGTTATAGGCCACGTCGCCAATGGTGTAGACGGCACGCCCGGCGGCGTTGCTGCCCGACTCCTCGGTGCTGCTGCGGGCTTCGAATTTCTTCAGGCTGAGCACCGCTTGCTGGGGGCCGAAGGTGGTCTTGGCTTCCTTGAGCTCAAGGTTGTTCTGGCCCAGGTAGTAGCCGAAGGAGCCTTTGGCCAAGTCGCTGGCCAGGGTCAGGCCATTGAGTTCCATGAGCACCGGGGTCTGGTCTTCGGCCACGGTGGCCACCGTGAGGCTGTCCATGTAGCCATTGGCCTTGAGTTTTTGCGCCTCGGCGGCCACGGCCAGTTCCATGTTGAGGCCGGAGAATTTCAGGGTGGACTGCTCGTCCAGCGCCAGTTCCAGGGGCAGCAGTTCGACATTGCCGCTGGCCGAGCGGTCGTAGCCCAGGTTGACCACGCCTTTGACCGGCGAGGCATCGTGGGTGGCGGCGAACCATTTTTCGGTGAACGGGGTTTTTTCCAGGGAGTAATGACTGGTGGCCATTACCGGCAGCCACTTCAGGGTGACCAGGCGCGAGAACGGCAGCGGGCCGTGTTCGATGCGGTCGGTGAACAGCAGCTCCACGCCCTCGGCCGCGTCGCCGAACATCTCGCCCTGGCCCTTGAGGCGGTAGCGCGCCACGCTGCTGAAGGTGCCGCGCTCCAGCGATACCAGCTCCAGGTTGGCGGTGCCGTTGGAGCCGATCATCGCCGCTTGCAGTTCCTTGTTGGCCTCCTGCACGGAGGTCTGCAGCACCCCTTCCAGCTTCGTGCCGGTGTACCAGGCGCCGCCCGCGCTGATGGCACCTACTGCGACGACAATCCCTACCAGTACGCCTGCTGACTTATTCATGTGGTTCCCGATCGATATCCGTAGTTGAAAACTGCGCCGCTCATCCCTGAACCCTTTGGGGGCCGTGGCTCGACGGTGCGAAAGTGCCGGGCAGATTAGCACTGCCTTTGGCCGCAGACCGCAACTTTGCATGTGAAAAACAGTGAAGGCGACGCGACCGCCGGTCTGGCGGGGGCTGTAAATTCTGCCTGGCGGGCCTATTCTTCATTTGACTAAACAAATCACGTCAAATGATAGGAGCCAGCATGAGCGTTCAATCCCTTGTCCGTAAAACCGCCCGGCCCGCCGCGCAGCCTGTGGATAAAACCGAGCACCCGTTGTTCTGGAACATGGTCCAGGAGCTGCTCGGCCATAGCGAAAACCAGCGCCTGGAGCTGATCCTCAACGGTTTTTCCGCCACGTGGATCGACGAAACCAAAGCCGCGTTCGGCCTCAACAACCGCTTGATCGAGGCACTGTTCAACACTTCGCTCTCTACCCTGGAGCGCCGCCGCAAGGACGACAAACCCCTGGGCCCAGTGGCGTCTGAGCGTCTGGACCGCATCGCGGTGATCGCCACCCAGGCCGCCGAGTTGTTCGAGGACCAAGGCAAAGCCGTGGCCTGGATGACCGCACCGAACCAGGCACTGAATAACAAGACACCCATCGAACTGTGCGAAATGGAAATCGGCGCCAAGCAGGTGCGCCGGGTGCTCAACGCCATGGAATGGGGCGGCGTGGTCTGATGCGCGCCTGGAGGATCGCCAAGGCCAAACGCGCCCGTGACCTGAGCGGCACGGGCGCCGCCATGGAAGGCGGGCGCTGGAACGACATCGACGTGCCCGCCGTATACATGGGCCTGAGCCCGGCCATTTGCGCCCTGGAAACCTTCGTCCACGCCACGCGCATGCCCGACTACCCGGTAAAGATCACCTGCTTCGAGCTGCCCGACGAACCGACGCTGTACCTCACCCCCCAGCAGTTGCCCAAGGGCTGGGACCTGCGCCCGTTCGACCGGCCCAGCATGGATTTCGGCACCGCGTGGCTGACCGAGGCGAGGTACCTGGGGCTGCGGGTGCCGTCGGTGATCCTGCCGCTGGAGCAGAACCTGGTCATCAACCCGCGCCACCCGGCGGCCAGCCGCATCGAAGTGGTCGAGGTCTACGACTTCAGCTACGACCCGCGCATGTTCGCCAAACGCTCGTAGGTAGAAAGCGGGCGAGCCCGCTTTCTACGGTGTTAGGTGTATTCGATTTCCATGGCATCTAGCTGGTGGTCGAAGCTTTTCAGGCGAGCGGTCCAGGTGTACACCAGCACTTCAAAATCACGGCTTATCACCGCATTGCCCGGCCCGCCGGCGCGGGGGTCGTGGAAATCCAGTTGATAGCGCTCGCGGGCCATGGCGGTGGCGACGTCGCTCAGTTCCCGGGCATTGTTCAGCCAGTGGCGCCCGGCGACTTGGCGGTCGAGGCTTTGGCATTGCTGCTTGAGGGCTTCGAGGCTTTTTTCCAGCGGGGTGCCGGTGAGTTCGCCCATCACTTCCTGGAAGGTGCGCCCCGGCTGCCAGTAGCTGCCCCAGAAGTAGCGGTCGAACACGGTCTCGACCCGGCGCAGGGCGACCTTGGTGTCCCAGATCAGCACGCGGGTTTTGCCTTGTTCGAGTTGGCGTTTGCGGGTGCGCTGGTTTTGCACCGCGGCCCAGGCCACCACCGCAATGGCCAGCACCGCGATCAGCGCGCAGACGCTGTCGAGGAACACCAGGGCCTTGTCGATCTGGTGGGCCAGCATGATGCCGTAAAAGTAAGTCGCCGAGAGCAGCACCAGCGCGACGATGGCGCACCAGAAGCCGGGAGCATAAGGGTTTTTCATTATTGGAATCCCCATGACCAACGCGAGCCTGAACCGTGGCCCAGTGGCTTTGCGCCACCTCGGCCCGACAGTTCAAAGCATAGCAATGGCCCCAGGATTTACTGCGCGGCAAACGATGCGTTCGTCTGCTTTTGTGCGGGGCGGTTCAGCTTTGGCGGGGCTTGCGTAGGAGCAGGTTCAATTGGTCGACGATCTCGGCCCAGTCAGCGTCGTCAAGAATCTCTTCGCGCAAAAATTGCGCCTGGGCGGGCGTCCAGAACAAAGCGTCGGCCAGGAGCACATCCGCCTTGAGCGGCGAATGGCTGGTGATGAACTGGTCAATGCTCAACGCGTCCTCGGGCAAGCCCAACTGCTTGAACAGGGCGGGCAGGCTGTGGGTAGGTGATTCCATGGCAACAACTCCAGATCGTAAAGGGGCAAGCGCCTGAGTCTAGCAGGGCTCAGGCCCGCGCCCTCTCCTGCCCGCCATCCACGGCCAGCAGCGTGTCGATCATGGCCCGCGCCGCCGGGGACAGGCGATAGCCCGCGCGGCTGACGATGGCGCAACGCGATTGCAGGCTGTCGATGTTCGGCGCCAGGTTGCGCCAGTGCAGTTGCACCAGCGCACCACCCGCCGCGGCCTCGCTGAACGCTTCGGCGCTGCCCACGCCAATGGCCTGGGACTGGCCGACGATCTTGACCAGCGCGGCAAAGCATTCGGTTTCGATGGCGGGGGAAAAATCCGTGCGCCCGCTGAGGTTGGCGAGCAACTTGCGCACCCCCGGCGCCATCAGGGTAGTGGCCAGCGGGTAGTCGAACAGGTCGTTGGTGGAGAGGCTTTCCTTGGCCAGCAACGGGTGCCCGGCGCGGCAGAAAAACACCCCGCGCCGGGGGCTGAGGGCGCGGGTCTGGTAGTTGGGATCGGCGTCGAAATGGCGGCCATCGGCGATGAAAAACTCGATATCTTCCCGGCCCAGGCTGCGGCTGAGGTTTTCCCAGTTATCCACCGCAAACCGGGTACGCACGTTGGGGTGGGCGCTGATGAACTGCGCCACCGCCGTGGGCACCAACGCCACCGCCGCGCCCGGGCCACAGCCAAAACGCAGCTCGCCGGCGTCGAGTTTGGTCATCTGCGTGACCTGGCTGGTGAGCAACGCCGCCCCCTGCACCAGCGACAGCGCGTGTTGCAGCACCACTTGGCCTTCGGGCGTGGGGCGCAGGTCCTTGTGGCCGCGATCCACCAGCACACAGCCGAATTCTTGCTCCAAGCCCTGGATGCTGCGGCTGAACGCCGGTTGGGTGATGCCCATGGCTTCGGCGGCCCGAACGAAACTGCGGTGCTCGTTGAGGGCGATGAAGTAACGCAGTTGGCGCAGGTCCATGGGGGTCCGGGCGTGGGAAGGAGTGGTGGAGGGGGTTTTAGCGATTCGTGGGTTATTCCGTCAACGGCTATTAAATTTTCAATCTAGACCTAAAAGGAATATTGAAAACTCTCGATGGTGAGGAGCGCTTTACGCTCCAGCACGGGCGAGCCCCCTTGCTACAGGCGACAGCAGCGCAAAAAAACGATGCCTTTGACGAATACTTTTTATGCCGGCAAGGCATGCCGCCAGCGACGTTTTGGCCGCAGGCCTTGAACGGCGGGGCCTGGCGGGAATCACTTGAATGTCATATTCCATAAACACCTATAAAACACTCAAAAAATTACTTTAAGAGATAAATAACTCCCGCCAATCATTCCCTCCAGGACGACGCCGCCCACGGCGCTACGTCGATTTTCTGCAACCAAGGAGTGAAGCAATGGGCAACGTCCAGACCGCCAGCAAGCACGAGGTGCTGTGGCGCCAGGCACCGGGTGGTGAGTTGGTCGACCTGGGCCGCCCCCATCGCCTGCCGCTGGGGCAGTTGCGGTTGCAGCGTGCGCCCAAGGGCGTGCTGCGCCGCCGCGAAGGCATCGCCCTGGGCGCCCTGGCCCTGCTGCTGCACGGCGCAGTGCTGTATTGGGTGAGCCAGCAGCCGACGCCGGTGCTGCCCATCGTGCCGCCGGAAATTCCACCGATGACCATCGAGTTTTCCCAACCCGCGCCGCCCGTGGTCGAACCACCGCCGCCGCAGCCCGCACCGCCTCCGGTGGTAGAACCGCCACCGCCGGTGGAGGACGAGTTGGCGGTCAAGCCGCCCCCGCCCAAGCCTGTGCCCAAGCCAACACCCAAACCGGTGCCCAAGCCTGTGCCAAAACCGGCGCCCAAAGCTGTGGAGCAACCCCCGGCCCCACCGCAACCGCCAGCCCCCGTGGCCGCCGCCCCGGCACCGCCGGCACCTGCGCCAGTCACCCCGGCCTCAGCCAGCGCCGCGTACCTGAAGAACCCGGCACCGCAGTACCCGTCACTGGCCCAGCGCCGGGGCTGGGAAGGCACCGTGCTGCTGCGGGTGCAGGTACTGGCCAGCGGCAAGCCCGGCGAAATCCAGATCCAGAAAAGCAGCGGCCGCCAGCAACTCGACGACGCAGCCCTGGCGGCGGTCAAGCGCTGGAGCTTTGTCCCGTCCAAGCGCGGCGACGTGGCCCAGGACGGCTGGGTCAGCGTACCGATCGATTTCAAGATTCATTAATCCCGACCACGGATGAGGTGCGGTGAAGCGCTATGGGGGAGCGGGCTCGACCGCCCCCCATGCACGCCCGCCCACCGCCTCGCACCATCGCCACAGAGGAACCACACCATGACATTACTGGCATCTCCCCTTGAATCCATCGAAAGCGCGGTGATCTGGCTGCTGGTGGTTTTTTCCGTCGCCACCTGGGGCCTGGCCCTGCTCAAAGGGGTGCAGTTCGCCCGCCTAAAGGCCCAGGACCGCAAGTTCCACAAGCACTTCTGGGCCGCCTCCAGCCTCGATTCGGCGGCGCCACTGAGCGAAAGCCACCCCGGTGCCGCCGCCCGTGTGGCCCAGGCCGGCTATGCGGCGATCCAGGTCGGCGAAGCGCCCCACACGGTGGACCTGAGCCAGGCCATCAACCACCAAGACCGCCTCGAACGGGCCCTGCGCCAGCAAATCGTGCGTGAACGCCGCTCCCTGGAAACCGGCCTCGCGGTGGTGGCCAGCATCGGTAGCACCTCGCCCTTCATCGGCTTGTTCGGCACTGTGTGGGGCATCATGGAAGCGCTCAAGGGCATCAGCGCGGCGGGCTCGGCGAGCCTGGAAACCGTGGCCGGGCCCATCGGCGCGGCGCTGGTGGCCACCGGCGTGGGGATCGCGGTCGCTGTGCCAGCGGTACTGGTCTACAACTACTTTTTGCGCCGCTTGAAGCTGACTGCCGCCGACCTGGACGACTTCGCCCACGACTTCTACAGCCTGGCGCAGAAGAGTTCGTTCCGCGTGCTGCTGCACCCCGCCGGGCAAAAAAACAGCGCCCCCGCCGCCGGGCAAAAAGTGAAGGAGGCGTCCTGATATGGCCTTCTCGACCCAAGACAGCGATGAGGTGCTCAGCGAAATCAACGTCACGCCCCTGGTGGACGTGATGCTGGTGCTGCTGGTGGTGTTTATCGTCACCGCGCCGCTATTGACCAACGCCATCCCGATCAACCTGCCCAAGACCGAGGCCGTGGCCCCGGTGGAACAAAAAGACCCATTGGTGGTGAGCATCGACGGTGCCGGCAAGGTGTTTATCAACAAGGATGAAATCCAACCCGACCTGCTGGAATTCAACCTACAGGCCGCCAAGGCCAAGGCCCCCGACGTGCGCGTGCAATTGCAGGCCGACGACGGCGTCAACTACGGTGAAGTGGCGCGCGCCATGGCCGCCATCGAACGCGCCGGGATTACCAAGCTGTCGGTGATTACCGCCCGCTAAGCATTACCTTCACACGACTTTCGGACCGTCTCCTTGGCAGGGTGCGGTCCTTTTTTTGCTTCACGTTTTTAGCTTCACGCTTCAAGCCAAAGCCCTACCCCGCTCCGACTTGCCGCTTGTAGCTGCACACTAAAAACTAATTTTTTGGTTATTAACAAATAGCTTCTTATTCCTTAACGAATATAAAACTCGTCCCTATACTCGGCTGCAAAGACAACGCAGCAGGAGGGTTCCCCATGCGCAACGAGTCGATTCGCTATCTGATCGTGCCGGGCTGGCAAGGATCGCCAGAAGACCATTGGCAAAGCCATTGGCAGAACAGTTTGCCTAACAGCGCCCGCGTCGAGCAGGCCGATTGGTTGACGCCGCGCCGCGAGGATTGGGTTGCGGCGCTGGCCGAGGCGATTGCCGCCGACAGCACGCCGGTGATCCTCATCGCCCACAGCCTGGGTTGCATCACGGTGGCGCACTGGGCGGCGCAGGCACCGGTGAGCCTGCTGCGCCAGGTGCGCGGTGCCCTGCTGGTGGCGCCCGCCGATGTGGAGCGCCCGGCGTGCGCGCCGGCGCTGCGCAACTTTGCGCCGATCCCCGGCGATCTGCTGCCGTTCCCCAGCCAAGTGGTCAGTTCCGACAACGACAGCGCCGTCAGCGCCAGCCGTGCCCTGGCGCTGGCACGCAACTGGGGCGCCGAGGCGGGGATTCTTAGCGGCGCCGGGCATATCAATGTGAAGTCCGGGCACCAACGCTGGGGGCAGGGCTTCGCCTACCTCTATCGCCTGCAAAACCGCATGGAACAACACGCCCTGCGCCGCGCTTGAACCCTTTATTTCGTTAACGCCCCGCGTCTCCCGGCCGCCGTGGGCGGGAGTCTGCCATGAGCCTGCATGAAACCTTCGGTCAGCCGCTGCTGACCTTTCCCGATGCGGAAAAAAGCCCCCTGAGCATCCGCGCCAAAGCGCTGGTGTTCGTCGACCCACGCTCGCGGCAATTGCGCCACGAACTCGAACAACTGGCGCCCCGCGCCCTGCCCGTGCTGATCCGCGGCGAAACCGGCAGCGGCAAGGAGCTGCTGGCCCGGCACATCCACCGCGCCAGCGACCGCGGCGGCTTGTTCGTCTCGGTCAACTGCGGCGCCATCAGCCCGACCTACGCCGATGCCGAACTGTTCGGCTATACCGCCGGCAGCTACACCGGCTCGGCCAGCAGCCGCGCCGGGTGGTTCGGCTCGGCCAACGGCGGCACCCTGTACTTGGATGAAATCGGCGACTTGCCGCTGCCGATCCAGATCAAGCTGCTCGCCGCCCTGGAAAACCACGAGGTGACCCGCGTCGGCGCCCATCAGCCAAGCCCAGTGGACGTGCGCCTGGTGGCCGCCACCAGCATCGACCTGGCCCAAGCGGTGGCCGCCGGGAAATTCCACGAGCGGCTGTTCAACTACCTCAACGAGGGCCAACTGGAACTGCCGGCCCTGCGCGAGCGGGTGGGCGATATCGAGTCCCTGGCCGAGTACTTCCTGGGCATCTACAGCCAACGCCTGGCCTTGCCCGTGCCATTGATTAGCGAAGCCGCCCAGCGACTGCTGGAGCAGCACAGTTGGCCGGGCAACACCCGCGAACTGGAAAACGTCATCCATTTCGCCCTGTTGGTGAGCAGCGGCGACGAGATCCTGCCCGAGCACCTCAACCTGCCGCAGGGCCCCGAGCCGCTGGCCGCGATCGAGCAGCACATCACCCACATCGCCCGCAGTGGCGACGCCAGCCAACGCCAAGCCCTCAAACAACACCTGCAATCGCTGGCGGTGTTGTTGTAGAAAGCAGGCTCGCCGGCGGTGGGGGGCCTGACCGATTTTTTGCGGCCGCTGCGTGACCGAGCGCGGGCAAGCCCGCTTGCTACAAGGGTGGGGTGGCAAGTGAACAAAATGGAATATGAAAGTGAAAAAACATTATTGTTCGGGAATATAAAAACTCGGTATTGTCCGCTCCACGCCAGTGATAGCCCTTCACTGGCCCCTCACTTTTTAGCCGTTGTCGACAACGACAAATAAGGACACTGCATGAAAAAGGTTCTGTTGTTTACCGCATTGGCGGCTGCGCTGGCTGCGGGCATCGCCCAGGCCGGGGAAAAACTGGTGGTTGCCGCAACGCCCGTGCCCCACGCCGAGATTCTCGAACTGATTAAGCCCACCCTCGCCAAAGAAGGTGTGGACCTGGAAATCAAAGTCTTCACCGACTACGTGCAGCCTAACGTGCAGGTCGATCAGAAGCGTCTGGACGCCAACTACTTCCAGACCCTGCCCTACCTCAAAAGCTTCAACGAAGGCAAAGGCACGAACCTGGTGACCGTGATCGGCGTGCACGTCGAACCTTTCGGCGGCTACTCCAAGAAGGTCAAGAGCCTGGCTGAACTCAAGGACGGCGCCACGATCGCCCTGCCGAACGAAGGCAGCAACAGCGGCCGTGCGCTGATCCTGCTGCAAAAGGCTGGCCTGATCGAACTCAAGGACCCGAAAAACGCCCTGGCCACGCCCAAGGACATCGGCAAAAACCCGCACAACTTCAAGTTCAAGGAACTGGAATCGGCCCTGCTGCCGCGCGTGCTGGACCAGGTCGACCTGGCCATGATTAACACCAACTACGCCCTGGAAGCGGGCCTGAACCCGGCCAAGGATGCGTTGGTGATCGAAGGCTCCGACTCGCCTTACGTGAACTACCTGGTGTCGCGTCCGGACAACAAGGACGCCGCCGCCATCCAGAAACTCGCCAAGGCCCTGACCAGCCCAGAGGTCAAAGCCTTCATCGAGAAGAAATACGGCGGCGCGGTACTGCCGGCGTTCTGATACACCGGGTTCGCCCACACAAAAACGCCGACGGCTGGTACAGCGTCGGCGTTTTTTTGTGGCTGGGGCTTGAGGCTTGTGGGAGCGCGGTCGCCCGCGATGGCGGTATTGCTGCCGATAAACCTCTATCGGCTGTACCGGCCCCATCGCGGGCAAGGCCCGCTCCCACAGGGTGTGCCTCTGGTTTGCTGCTTACCCTTGGGCCGAGGCCGCCGGGCGGCGGGCGGTGGGTTGTTTCCAGGAGTCAGCGGCGCTTTCTTCGATGGCTTGCTGGATCGCGCGTTTGCGATGTTCTTCGGCGCGGCGGCTGAAGTACCAGACCAGGAAAGTCACCAGCGACACCGCCAGCAGGATCAGGCTGGCCACGGCGTTGATTTCCGGCTTCACGCCCAGGCGCACCGCCGAGAAAACTTCCATCGGCAACGTGGTGGAGCCCGGCCCGGAGACGAAGCTGGCCAGCACCAAGTCATCCAGGGACAGGGCGAACGACATCATGCCGCCCGCCGCCAGCGAAGGCGCGATCATCGGGATGGTAATCAGGAAGAACACCTTCCACGGACGCGCCCCAAGGTCCATGGCCGCCTCTTCGATGGACAGGTCCAGCTCACGCAAGCGTGCCGACACCACCACCGCCACATAGGCCGCACAGAAGGTCGTGTGAGCGATCCAAATGGTGACGATGCCGCGCTCCTGCGGCCAGCCGATCATTTGCGCCATGGCCACGAACAGCAGCAGCAGCGACAGACCGGTAATGACCTCGGGCATGACCAGCGGCGCGGTGACCAGGCCACCGAACAGCGTGCGGCCCTTGAAGTGGGTGATGCGCGTGAGCACGAACGCCGCCAGGGTGCCCAGCGCCACCGCCGCGATGGCGGTGTAGCAGGCGATTTCCAGGGAGCGCATGACCGAGCCCATCAACTGGGTGTTGTCCAGCAGGCCCACGTACCACTTGATCGACCAGCCGCCCCACACCGTGACCAGGCGCGAGGCGTTGAACGAGTAGATCACCAGGATCAGCATCGGCAGGTAGATGAAGATCAACCCCACCACCAGCATCAGGCTTGAAAAACTGAAGCGCTTCATTCCTTGCCCTCCATTTCTTTGGCCTGACTGCGGTTGAACAGGATGATCGGCACAATCAGGATCGCCAGCATCACCACGGCCAGGGCAGACGCTACCGGCCAGTCACGGTTGTTGAAGAATTCTTGCCACAGCACTTTACCGATCATCAGGGTTTCCGGGCCGCCCAGCAGCTCGGGGATGACGAACTCGCCCACCACCGGGATGAACACCAGCATGCAGCCGGCGATGATGCCGTTTTTCGACAACGGCACGGTGATTTTCCAGAAGCTGTTGAAGGTGCTCGAACCCAGGTCGGATGCGGCTTCGAGCAGGCTGTTGTCGTGCTTCACCAGGTTGGCGTACAGCGGCAGGATCATGAACGGCAGGTACGAATAGACCACGCCTATGTACACCGCGATGTTGGTGTTGAGGATCTGCAACGGCTCGCTGATAAGGCCCATCGACATCAAAAAGCCATTGAGCAAACCGTTGTTGCTCAGGATGCCCATCCACGCATAGACGCGGATCAGGATCGCGGTCCAGGTCGGCATCATGATGAGCAGCACCAGCACGGTCTGCATTTCCTTGCGCGCGCTGGCGATGGCGTAGGCCATCGGGTAACCGATCAGCAGGCACAGCAAGGTGCTGAAGAACGCCATTTTCAGCGAGCCCAGGTACGCGGCGATGTACAGCTCGTCGTCGGTGAGCATCGCGTAGTTGGCGAAGTTGAGCAGCACTTGCAGCTTCTGGTCGACGTAGCTGTAGATTTCCGTGTACGGCGGAATGGCCACGTCAGCTTCGGTGAAGCTGATCTTCAGGACGATGAAGAACGGCAGCATGAAGAACAGGAACAGCCACAGGAACGGGATGCCGATGACCAGTTGCCGGCCACCGGGGATTATTCGATGCAGGGCGCGTTTGAGTTTGCGGATTTTCATGAGCGCAGTACCACGCCGCTGTCGTCTTCCCACCATACGAACACTTCATCGCCCCAGGTCGGCCGCAGGCCCTGGCGCTCGGCGTTGGCCACGAACGACTGCACCAATTTGCCGCACGGCAATTCGACGTGGAACACCGAATGGCCGCCCAGGTAGGCGATGTCGTGCACCTTGCCGCGCGACCAGTTGTACTCGTACTCGGGCTGGGTGGTGGTGATGAGCAGTTTTTCCGGGCGGATCGCGTAAGTCACCGATTTGTCCTGCACCGAAGTGGTCACGCCGTGGCCGACGTAGATGCTGCGCTCCAGTTCCGGGCTGGTAATCAGCGCGTGGCCCTCGGCGTCTTCGACCACTTCGCCCTCGAAGATGTTGACGTTGCCGATGAACTCGCACACCAGGCGGCTGGTGGGGGTTTCGTAGATGTCGATGGGGCTGCCGATCTGCGCGATCCAGCCCAGGTGCATGATGGCGATGCGCTCGGCCATGGTCATGGCCTCTTCCTGGTCGTGGGTCACCATTACGCAGGTCACACCCACGCGCTCGATGATTTCCACCAGTTCCAGCTGCATCTGCGAGCGCAGTTTTTTATCCAGCGCGCCCATCGGTTCGTCGAGCAACAGCAGCTTGGGGCGCTTGGCCAGGGAGCGGGCCAGCGCCACCCGCTGGCGTTGGCCGCCGGAAAGCTGATGGGGTTTGCGCTTGGCGTACTGGCTCATTTGCACCAGCTTGAGCATCTCGGCCACACGGGCCTCGACCTCAGCCTTGGGAATCTTGTCCTGTTGCAGGCCGAACGCAATGTTCTGGGCCACGGTCATGTGGGGGAACAGGGCGTAGGACTGGAACATCATGTTGATCGGCCGCTCGTAGGGCGGCATGTTGGTGATGTCGACGCCATCGAGGAAGATCCGCCCTTCGGTGGGCCGCTCGAACCCGGCCAGCATGCGCAGCAGGGTGGATTTTCCCGAGCCGGAACCGCCGAGCAGGGCGAAAATTTCGCCTTTCTTGATTTCCAGGGACACGTCGTCCACGGCAATCGTCTCGTCGAATTTTTTCGTGACCCGGTCGATTTTGACCAACACCTGTTTAGGGTTTTGGCCGCCCTCGAGGGCTTTCTTGTAGGCGCCGGAGGCAACTGCCATTTACGAAACTCCCAACAAAATTTGCAGTTCGCCCCATGCGGGCGAACCTTGGATAGTTTGAGCGTCTACCGCCCCTTACTTGCCCGACTTGACCTTGGTCCAGCTACGGGTCATCACGCGTTGGATCTTGGGTGGCAGTTCCGAGTTGACGAACAGCCGATCGACAATGTCTTGCGGTGGGTAAACCGTTTCATCCGTGCGGATCGACTGATCCATCAACTTGTCGGCCGCCGGGTTGGGGTTGGCGTAGCCGACGTAGTCACTGACCTGGGCGATGACTTTGGGGGTCAGCAGGTAGTTGATGAAGGCGTGGGCTTGCTTGGAGTTGCTCGAATCCGCCGGGATGGCCAGCACGTCGAACCACAGGTTGGCGCCTTCCTTGGGAATCACGTAGGCGATTTCAAAGTCTTTCTTGTTCTCCGCCGCCCGGGCACGGGCCTGGAACACGTCGCCGGAGAAACCGGCCGCTACGCAAATGTCGCCATTGGCCAGGTCGGAGATGTACTTGGACGAGTTGAAGTAGGTCACGTAAGGCCGCACCGCCATCATCTTGGCTTCGGCTTTCTTATAGTCCTGGGGGTTCTGGCTGTTGGGGTCCAGGCCCATGTAGTTCAACACCGCTGGGAGCATTTCATCGGCGGAATCGAGGAAAGCGACGCCGCAACTGGACAGCTTCTTGATGTTTTCCGGCTCGAACAGCATGGCCCAGGAGTCGATCTTGTCGATGCCCAGTGCTTTGAGTTTCTCGACGTTGTAGCCGATGCCGTTGGTGCCCCACAGGTACGGCACCGCGTACTGGTTGCCCGGGTCGTTCTTTTGCAGGCGCTTGAGCAACGCCGGGTCGAGGTTGGAATAGTTGGGCAGTTGCGCCTTGTCCAGTTTCTGGAAGGCGCCGGCCTTGATCTGCTTGCCCAGGAAGTGGTTGGACGGCACGACCACGTCATAGCCGGTGCGCCCGGCCAGCAACTTGCCTTCCAGGGTTTCGTTGGAATCGAACACGTCATACACCGGTTTGATGCCGGTGGTTTTCTCGAAATCTGCCAGGGTGGTCTCGCCGATATAGTCCGACCAGTTATAAATGTGCACCGTGGGTGCTGCTTGTACGCTGGCGGCCACCATCAGGGCCGCACCCGCAAACAAGGCTTTGCGAAATAAAGAAATAGGCAAGTGGAGGTCCTCTTAAATAGTTGGGCCCAAGTTGCCCCGCGTTACATGACAGCTGATCGCTGCCTGACAACAAAACCGGCGCGCAACTTACCCTCGATAAACCGATCCAGCAAAACTTTTATGTCGTTGAAGGCTTATGTCGCCGTTGCCGCCGGCCGCGATGGCCCGAAACGGGTGCCCATCGCGGCCTTTGGCAGCGGCTACAGCAAAGCCGCCGGGGTTACTTGCCCGACTTGATCTTGGTCCAGCTGCGGGTCAGCAGGCGCTGGGTCGCGGCCGGCAGGTCGGCGATGGCATACAGCTTGGCCATCACGTCGGCCGGTGGGTAAACGCCCGGGTCGCTGGTGATTTCCTTGTCCACCAGGGGGGTGGCCGCCGCGTTGCCGTTGGGGAAGCGCACGGCGTCGGTGATTTCGGCCATGATTTCTGGCTTCATCAGGAAGGTCATGAACTTGTAGGCGCCTTCGACGTTTTCCGCATCTTTAGGGATGGCGACCATGTCGAAGAAGCTGCCAGCACCTTCTTTGGGGATGTTGTAGTCAACTTTGACCTTGGCGCTGGACTCCGCGGCGCGGGCCTTGGCCTGGTAGATGTCGCCCGAGTAACCGATGGCCACGCAGATGTTGCCCTGGGCCAGGTCACCGATGTACTTGGAAGAGTGGAAGTAGCCGATCGATGGACGCACTTTAAGGAACAAGGCTTCGGCTTCGGCCAGTTGCTTCTTGTCCTGGCTGTCGGTCGGGTAGCCCAGGTAATGCAGGGCGGCCGGGATCATCTCGGTCGGCGAATCGAGGAAGCTGATGCCGCAGGACTTGAGCTTGGCAGCGTTTTCAGGCTTGAACACCAGGTCCCAGGAGTTGGTCGGTGCGTCGGCGCCCAGTGCGGCCTTGACCTTCTCGGCGTTGTAGCCGATGCCGATCGAGCCCCACATGTACGGGAAGGCGTGGGCGTTGTTGGGGTCGCTGACCGAAACAGCCTTGAGCAGGTCAGGGTTGAGGTTTTTCCAGTTCGGCAGCTTGGATTTGTCCAGTTCCAGGTAAACGCCCGCCTTGATCTGCTTGGCCAGGAAGTTGTTGGACGGCACCACGATGTCGTAGCCGGACTTACCGGCCAGCAGCTTGGCTTCCAGGGTTTCGTTGCTGTCGAATACGTCGTAGACGACCTTGATCCCCGACTCTGCCTCGAATTTCTTGATGGTGTCCGGCGCAATGTAGTCGGACCAGTTGTAGACGTGCAGCACCTTGTCATCGGCCTGAGCTGCACCCGCCATCAGCCCCGCCAGGGACAATGCGAGGAGGGTCTTGCCTGCGTGTTTCATTCCTACTGCCTTCATGCGACATGCTCCAATTGTTCTTTTAATCCACATTCTTGTTCACCAAGAGCCGGTGGCCAACGCCTGGGCGACTCGAACGGTGGGTAGTCTGGCAAGATCCAAGGCAGGCTTTCAAGAAAAAGACCCTCCTTCAACTTGCTCTGGGCCAGGCGCGACGAGCGCCCCTGGCCCAGAGACTAGCACTTAGCCATGTAACGCACTCAGGGTCAGGTCCAGGCACAGGCGCGCCTTGGCTACCAACTCATCGATCTCGGCCAGGCTGATGACCAGCGGCGGCGCGATAATCATGGTGTCGCCCACGGCGCGCATAATCAGGCCGTTATCGAAGCAGAACTGCCGGCAGATCATGCCCACGCCCTTGCCCTCATAGCGCGCACGGGTGGCCTTGTCCTTGACCAGCTCGATGGCCCCCAGCAAACCCACCCCGCGAACTTCGCCCACCAACGGGTGATCGTTGAGTTCACGCAAACGCTTTTGCAAGTACGGTGCCGTTTCGCTGTGCACGCGCTCGATAATTTTCTCGTCGCGCAGAATGCGGATGTTTTCCAGGGCCACGGCTGCAGCAACCGGGTGGCCGGAATAGGTGAAGCCATGGTTGAAGTCGCCGCCCTCGTTGAGCACCGCCACCACTTCGTCGCGCACGATCAGGCCACCCATGGGGATGTAGCCGGAGGTCAGGCCCTTGGCGATGGTCATCATGTCGGGCTTGAGGCCGTAGAAATCGCTACCGAACCACTCACCGGTGCGGCCGAAACCACAGATCACCTCGTCGGCGACGAACAGGATGTCGTACTTGGCGAGGATTTCCTTGATGCGCGGCCAGTAGGTTTCTGGCGGCACGATCACCCCGCCCGCGCCCTGGATCGGCTCGGCGATGAAGGCGCCGACGTTATCGACACCGACTTCGAGGATTTTCTCTTCCAGTTGGTTGGCCGCCCACACGCCGAACTCTTCGGCGCTCATGTCGCCACCTTCACCGAACCAATAAGGCTGCGGGATGTGGACGATGCCCGGGATCGGCAAGTCGCCCTGCTCGTGCATGTAGGTCATGCCGCCCAGGCTGGCGCCGGCGACGGTGGAGCCGTGGTAGCCGTTGATGCGGCTGATGATGGTTTTCTTGTTCGGCTGGCCCTTGATCGCCCAGTAATGGCGGACCATGCGCAGCATGGTGTCGTTGCCTTCGGAGCCCGAGCCGGTGAAGAACACGTGGTTCATGCCTTGCGGGGCGATATCGGCGATGACCTTGGCCAACTCCAGCACGGGCGGGTGGGCGGTCTGGAAGAACAGGTTGTAGTAGGGCAGTTCACGCATCTGTTTGCTGGCCGCATCGGCCAGTTCATCGCGACCGTAGCCGATGGCCACGCACCACAGCCCGGCCATGCCGTCCAGGATCTTGTTGCCTTCACTGTCCCACAGGTAAACGCCCTTGGCGTTGGTGATGATGCGCGGGCCTTTCTCTTTCAATTGCTTGAAATCGCTGAACGGCGCCAGGTGATGGTCGTTGCTCAGGGCTTGCCATTCACGGGTTTGCGGGTTGTTGCTGGTCATACCAATCTCCTAATGGTTCCAAGTGAGCGCGTGGCGCCTGGGCACCACGCCCGGCGTATCAGACGGCGAAGAGCAGGAACTCCCTTTCCCACGAACTGATGACGCGCTTGAAGTTTTCATGCTCGGCCCGCTTGACCGCGACGTAGCCGGTGATGAATTTGTGGCCCAGGTACTTCTCGATGGTCTTGCTGTTTTCCATGCGCTCCAGGGCGTCTTCGATGGTCAGCGGCAGGCGCAGGTTGCGTCGCTCGTAGCCACGGCCCACCACGGGCGCGCTGGGGTTGAGCCCTTCGACCATGCCGATGAAGCCGCACAACAGGCTCGCGGCAATCGCCAGGTAGGGGTTGGCGTCGGCGCCCGGCAAGCGGTTTTCCACGCGACGGTTCTGCGGGCCGGCATCCGGCACACGCAGGCCCACGGTGCGGTTTTCTTCGCCCCACTCCACGTTCACCGGCGCCGAGGTATCGGGCAGGAAGCGGCGGAACGAGTTGACGTTGGGCGCGAACAGCGGCAGCAGCTCGGGGATGAACTTCTGCAGGCCGCCGATGTGGTGCAGGAACAGCTGGCTCATGCTGCCGTCTTCGTTGGAGAACACGTTCTTGCCGGTCTCCAGGTCGATGATGCTCTGGTGCAGGTGCATGGCGCTGCCGGGCTCGCCGGTCATGGGCTTGGCCATGAAGGTGGCGGCCACATCGTGCTTGAGCGCCGCCTCGCGCATGGTGCGCTTGAACACCAGGATCTGGTCGGCCAGGGACAGGGCATCGCCGTGACGGAAGTTGATTTCCATCTGCGCCGTGCCGTCCTCGTGGATCAAGGTATCGAGGTCCAGGTCCTGCAACTCGCACCAGTCGTAGACGTCTTCAAACAACGGGTCGAATTCGTTGGCCGCTTCTATAGAGAAGGACTGACGACCGGTTTCCGGGCGCCCGGAGCGGCCCACGGGCGGCTGCAACGGGTAGTCGGGGTCGTCGCTGCGCTTGGTCAGGTAGAACTCCATTTCCGGCGCCACGATCGGCTGCCAGCCCTTGTCGGCATAGAGTTTCAGGACTTTCTTGAGCACGTTGCGCGGCGACAGCTCGATGGGGTTGCCTTGCTTGTCGTAGGTGTCGTGGATCACCTGGGCGGTGGGCTCGACGGCCCAGGGCACGACAAACACCGCGTTCTGGTCGGGGCGGCAGATCATGTCGATGTCCGCCGGGTCCAGCAGTTCGTAATAGATGTCGTCTTCGACGTAGTCGCCCGTTACGGTTTGCAGCAGGACACTCTCGGGCAGGCGCATGCCTTTTTCGGCGATGAACTTGTTGGTCGGCGAGATCTTGCCCCGGGTGATCCCGGTCAGGTCGCTAATCATGCATTCGACTTCTGTGATCTTGTGGTCTTTCAACCAATCGGTGAGCTGGTCGAGGTTGTTACTCATAAATGCCTCTGGGCTGAGTGTCCTGACTTCTTATTAAGTCAGGCGTTGTTTGACGCATCGGCGTCGCGTTGTATCGAACGCTGGCGGCAGGCCTCGCCAAAGGCCTGGAAGATGGCGAGGTAGTCGGGGTTGGAGCTTACCTGCCATTCGGGGTGCCACTGCACACCTAAAGCAAAAGCCTTGCCTTGCACGACCGAAAAAGCCTCGATCAGGCCATCCGGCGCGGTAGCCTCGGCCCGCAACCCCGGCGCCAGATGCTGCACACCCTGGCTGTGGATCGAGTTGACCTGGATCTGCCCCGGCAGGCCCAGCCCTGCCAACACGCCCCCCGGCACAATGCTCACCGCGTGTGCGGGGCCGTACTGCACGTCCACGGGTTGGCCGTCGTCTTCGCGGTGGTCGAGCATGCCCGGCACTTCGTGCACCTTCTGGTACAGGCTACCGCCAAAGGCCACGTTCATTTCCTGGAAGCCACGGCAAATCCCCAGCACCGGTACGCCCGCGGCGATGGCCGCGCGGATCAAGGGCAAGGTGGTGGCGTCGCGTGCAGGATCATGAGCAGTGCCAGGCTCGCTGGCCGGCCCGCGGTAATGAAAAGGTTCGACGTTGGAGGGTGAGCCGGTAAAGAGGAGGCCGTCCAGACCGTCAAGAATATCGGTCGGTTCGAGCAGGGGCCCGAGGGACGGGATAATCAATGGCAAGCCCTTGGCAGCAGTGGCCACTGCCCGGACGTACTTATCGCCACTGATGTGATAAGCATGCAGACCGACCTGTTTGGAGCAGGCCGTGACGCCGATTAAGGGCAGGCGAGCCATGTAAGCACCCCGGTATTATTGCTGTTATGGGTTTGAATCGAGCTTAGCCTTGTTCATTTTTTTACACAACACCCCCGTAAAAAATACAACACGGCCCGCTCAAGCCCGCGAAGGACCAGCGCCATAACGGCAAAAAAATGCCCCGATTTGCCCCTAAAATGGCCTGCTAGCGCTTTTTTAGGGCACAAAAGGCCTCGCTTGACTTCGGCATGCCGTTCGGGTTGACTGGAATCCAAAGAGATCAATGATTGATATTTTTAACAACAAAGGTGTTGCATCATGTCGGTACCCCCGCGTGCCGTTCAGCTTAACGAAGCGAACGCGTTCCTTAAGGAACATCCTGAGGTTCTGTACGTTGACCTTCTGATTGCGGATATGAATGGTGTGGTGCGCGGCAAGCGCATCGAACGCACCAGCCTCCACAAGGTTTACGAGAAAGGCATCAACCTGCCGGCCTCCCTTTTTGCCCTGGATATCAACGGCTCTACGGTGGTGGACATCGGTGATGCTGACCGAATCTGTTATCCAATCCCCGACACCCTGTGCAATGAACCCTGGCAGAAGCGCCCTACCGCGCAACTGTTGATGACCATGCACGAACTCGAAGGCGAGCCGTTCTTCGCCGACCCGCGTGAAGTATTGCGTCAGGTCGTGGCCAAGTTCGACGAGTTGGGCCTGACCATCTGCGCAGCGTTCGAGCTGGAGTTCTACCTGATCGACCAGGAGAACGTGAACGGCCGCCCCCAACCGCCACGCTCACCGATTTCCGGCAAGCGCCCGCACTCGACACAGGTCTACCTGATCGACGACCTCGACGAATACGTCGATTGCTTGCAGGACATTCTCGAAGGCGCCAAAGAGCAAGGCATCCCCGCCGACGCCATCGTCAAGGAAAGTGCCCCAGCGCAGTTCGAGGTGAACCTGCACCACGTCGCCGACCCGATCAAGGCCTGCGACTACGCCGTACTGCTCAAGCGCCTCATCAAGAACATCGCCTACGACCATGAAATGGACACCACCTTCATGGCCAAGCCCTACCCGGGCCAGGCTGGCAATGGTTTGCACGTCCACATTTCGATCCTGGACAAAGATGGCAAGAACATCTTCGCCAGCGAGGATCCCGAGCAGAACGCCGCACTGCGTCACGCGATCGGCGGTGTGCTGGAGACCCTGCCCGCGCAAATGGCTTTCCTGTGCCCCAACGTCAACTCCTACCGCCGCTTCGGTGCACAGTTCTATGTGCCGAACGCGCCGTGCTGGGGCCTGGATAACCGCACCGTGGCCGTGCGCGTGCCCACCGGTTCCGCCGACGCGGTACGCCTGGAACACCGCGTGGCCGGCGCCGACGCCAACCCTTACCTGCTGATGGCTTCGGTTTTGGCGGGTGTGCACCACGGCTTGACCAACAAGATCGAGCCTGGCGCACCGGTGGAAGGCAACAGCTACGAGCAGAACGAACAAAGCCTGCCGAACAACCTGCGCGATGCCTTGCGCGAGTTGGATGACAGCGAAGTAATGGCCAAGTACATCGACCCTAAGTACATCGATATCTTCGTCGCCTGTAAGGAAAGCGAGCTGGAGGAGTTCGAACACTCCATCTCCGACCTCGAATACAACTGGTACTTGCACACCGTGTAAGCGCTGGCGCTCAAAAACAACGCCGCAGGCCCATGGCCCGCGGCGTTTTTTTGTGCCCACGGAATGCGCGCGCTCATGTAGGACAGAACCACCACGTCATCACGTACAATGCCCGCAGCCTTGCAGGAGATTTCGATGACCCGCCCCGCCACTCCCCGTAAACCCCGCACCAGCAGCCAGGCGCGGATCGACTCCATCCTCGATGCCGCCCGCACGCTACTGGCCGCCGAGGGCGTGGCCAACCTGTCGATCTATGGCGTGGCGAAACTGGCGGGTATTCCGGCCTCTTCGGTCTATCACTTTTTCGCCAGCGTCCCGGCGCTGCTCGAAGCCTTGACCGCCGATATCCACGCCGCATTCCGCGCGGCCCTGCAAGCGCCCATCGACCACGCTCCGCTCAAGGGCTGGCACGACCTCTCGCGCCTGGTGGAGCAACGCATGCTGGACATCTACGACCAGGACGCCGCCGCCCGCCAATTGATCCTCGCCCAGCACGGCCTCACCGAAGTCACCCAGGCCGACCGCCAGCACGACATCGAGCTGGGCGACCTGATGCACAAGTTGTTCGACCACCACTTCCAACTGCCCCGGCTACCCGATGACGTTGACGTCTTCGCCCTGGCCATGGAACTGGGCGACCGCGTCTACGCCCGCTCGGTGCAGCAACACGGGCAAATCACCCCGCGCATGGCCGAGGAAGGCATGCGGGTGTTCGACGCTTATTTGGGGTTGTATCTGCCGCCCTATTTGCCCAAGCGCGAACACCCGATCTGAGGCCTAGGCAGCCATGCGCTGCGCGCCAATGGCCGACAGCGCAAACGCCAAGGCCGCACCCTCGAGCTGCTGCCCATAGTGCTCGCGCAGCTGCGGTTCCCAACCGATGACCTCGTCCAACAGGTCGCTAGCCTGCTGCGGTGCCAGGCCAAAATGCGCGGCGTGGCTGAGCAGGTTGCCGCGGTTGATGACCCGCCCTTCGCGCCCCACCGCCATCGACAAGTACGCGGGCGAACTGCCGTCCATGCTCGGCACCACGTCGTACATCGGCGCCAGGCGCCAACCTTGCCCCAACCAAAGCACCGCGTGGTTTTTTGGATGATCGTCGTCGTTGCCCACCAGGGCGTTGAAGCACATGCGCTTGAACAACTCATGCCGGTCCTCATCCGGCGCGCCCCGGCGCTGTAGCTCATTGGCCAAGGCGCCATACACCCAGGCGCTGTGGTCAGCGCCATGCCAATCGGCATCGAGCAACGTCAGGGCGCTCAACATAGGAATGCGGCGGCCGCTGTCGGCGGGCGGCAGGCGATCGAAGCGCTTGACCAGCAAGGTCGATGGCTGGCCCGCATACAGCGCTGTGCGCGCCACATTCAGGCCCTTGAGGGCTGCGAAGGTCATGCACGCGTGTTCCAGCGCCGGTACATCGCAACTGTCATAGCGGTCGCGAGGCTTGGCCAGCATCAGCACCCCCTGATCTTGCAAGGTCCGCTTGGGCCGAGCCCCGCCCAGGGACGAACGCTGCTTGCGCATCTTCAACGTAGCGATGGCTTCGTCGTCCAACTGGTTGTCGAAAATCGCCTCGGCAGCTTCTATGAATGGTGCCAGCCCCTTGAGGCTCGGCAACAGCTCGCGGCCCAGGCCGGGCGGCGGATGGCGTGTCGTGCCCACCATCAAGTTGCCCGCGCGGTCGTTGTTGGGCGACTTGAGCAGATAATCGATCGGCGCCAGTTCGGCTCGCGCAATATCACGCAGCACCCGTTCGCCCCACCCGTCAGGCATGGCGTCGTTGATAAAACCGGGCACGCCCTGGTTTTTCGTGATGGCACTGAAGGGCTCCTCACGCAGCGGGTAGCGAATCGGGTCCGGCACCCAGCCCTGGGTGGCGACGTAGTCGGGGTCGTAGACGAACTCGCCCTGCCCCTGGCTGAGGGTCAAACGCCCGAGGGTCAGCACGTCGCCCGTTTGCGGGTGCTCCATGTAAATGTATGCGCGCCCCATCAGAATTCCCCCTTCGGCTTGGGTAACCGCACCCGCACGGCGGCACGCGGATCATGGACCTGAAATTGCGACGAAGACGCCAACTGCTCGAGGCTGCGGAACACTTCGCCGGTCAGCCCCAAATGCCAAAGCACCAGCATGAATGAGCGCAACTCCACCGAGGGGTCGCCAGACTCGATCTTGCGCAAACTGCGCTCGGAAACCCCCAACGCCCGCGCAAGATCCTTCTGGCGCTGCTTGGTTTGTAGGCGACGGCTTTTTACCAAAAGCCCGATGGCGTGCAGGTTATCGCTGCATTCGATGGGAAAAAACTCAGTCATAAAGCGCGCCTCAGTGCCTCTAAAAACCCTTAAGACGCACCCTAGCACCGATTAACCCTAAAAAAAATACTCATAAAGCGCACTTTAAGGCTCCTTATATTGATTAATGGGCATTAAAACGCCCTTTAAAAGCAAATAACCTCCCATAAAAAACCCCGAAGGGCTCACGCCGTCCGGGGCCGTGCCTGGCGCATGGATCACAACTTGGCGATGGAAACCTCGGTGGATTTAACAAAAGCGATCACCTCGCTGCCGATCACCAGTTCCAGCTCTTTGACCGAGCGAGTGGTGATGACGGAAGTGACGATGCCGGAAGCGGTTTGCACGTCGATTTCCGACAACACATCGCCTTCGACAATTTCCTTGATGGTGCCTTTGAACTGGTTGCGCACGTTGATGGCTTTAATGGTCATGGTGTTGCTCCTAGGGTCGGTATTGAGTGGCGAGCGGCAAGCTTCAAGCGGCAAGTCAAAGCAAAAGCGCTTCCTCTTGAAGCTTGCAGCTCAACACTTGCAACTGCCTTCATTGCGCCCAACGCAGTTGCGTGGGCAGGGGTGACACGGGTTCTGGTTCGGGCGGGCTGCCGGGCAGCGACAGCACGCGGTTAAGCACTTCGGTTTCCAGGGTGGCCAGGCGATGGGAGCCGCGGACCCGGGGACGTGGCAGCTCCACGACAAGGTCCAGGCCGACTTCGCCGTCTTCGATCAGGATCACCCGGTCGGCGATGGCCACGGCCTCGCTGACATCGTGGGTCACCAGCAGCACGGTGAAGCCGTGTTGCTGCCAGAGGCGTTCGATCAGTTGCTGCATCTCGATGCGGGTCAGGGCGTCCAGCGCGCCCAGGGGTTCGTCGAGCAGCAGCAGGCGCGGTTGATGGATCAGCGCGCGGGCCAGGGCCACCCGTTGTTTCTGGCCCCCGGACAGCGCCGCCGGCCATTCCTCGGCGCGGTCGGCAAGGCCTACCGCGTCGAGGGCCTCCAAGGCCTTGGCGCGCCAGTTGCCCGTGAGCCCCAGGCCCACGTTGTCGATGACTTTTTTCCAGGGCAGCAAACGCGCCTCTTGGAACATCAGCCGCGTGTCGTCGCGGGCCGCGCTCAGCGGCGCGGAGCCGGCGAGCAGTTCGCCGCCGCTGGGCAGGTCGAGGCCGGCGAGCAGGCGCAGCAAGGTGCTCTTGCCGCAGCCGCTGCGCCCCACCACCGCGACAAATTGCCCGGCCGGGATATGCAGGTCGATTTCGCGCAGCACCTGGCGCGCGCCGAAGGTTTTTTGCAGCTTGCGCACCGCCAGCGGAATACCGCGCAGCAGGCGCGGCGGTTGTTGAGCGGTCATGCCGCACCTCCCTTGGCCACTTGGTAGGCCGGGTGCCAGCGCAGCCACACGCGCTCCAGGCCACGGGCCGCGAGGTCGGCGAGTTTGCCGAGCACCGCGTAAAGGACGATGGCCAGCACCACCACATCGGTTTGCAGGAATTCGCGGGCGTTCATCGCCAGGTAGCCGATGCCGGAGCTGGCGGAAATGGTCTCGGCCACGATCAACGTCAACCACATAAAGCCCAGGGCAAAGCGCACGCCCACCAGAATCGACGGCAAAGCGCCGGGCAGGATCACCTGGCGGAACAGGCCGAACCCGGACAACCCGTAGCTGCGCGCCATTTCCACCAGCGCCGGGTCGACGTTGCGGATGCCGTGGTAGGTATTGAGGTAGATCGGGAACAGCGTGCCCAGGGCGACCAGGAAAATCTTCGCCGACTCATCGATGCCGAACCACAGGATCACCAACGGGATCAGCGCCAGGTGCGGCACGTTGCGGATCATTTGCACCGAACTGTCCAGCAGGCGTTCGCCCCACTTCGACAGGCCGGTGATAAAGCCCAGGGCCAGGCCGATACCGCCGCCGATGACGAACCCCAAGCCCGCACGCCAGCCGCTGATCGCCAGGTGCTGCCAGATATCGCCGCTGCGCACCAACTCAACGCCTGCGCCAATCACCGCGCTCGGCGCCGGCAGAATCCGCGTAGACAGCCACCCCGCCGACACCGACAACTGCCACACCGCCAGCAGCAGCACCGGCAGCAACCAGGGCGCCAGGCTGTGGATAAGTTTGTTGTTCATGGCCACGCCTCAGCTCTGGGACGCGGCTTTGGGGAGGATGTCGTTGGCCACCATCTCACCGAACGGGCTCACGTAGCCGCCGGTTTTCGGCACCTCGGGGCGTTCCACATCCAAGTGCGGGAACAACAGCTCGGCCACGCGGTACGACTCTTCCAGGTGCGGGTAGCCAGAGAAAATAAAGGTGTCGATGCCCAGCGCCGCGTATTCCTTGACCCGCGCCGCCACGGTCGGGCCATCGCCCACCAGCGCCGTGCCGGCACCGCCGCGCACCAGGCCCACGCCCGCCCACAGGTTGGGGCTGACCTCCAGGTTGTCGCGGCTGCCGCCGTGCAGCGCGGCCATGCGTTGCTGGCCCACCGAGTCAAAGCGCGCCAGGGACGCCTGGGCACGGGCGATGGTGTCTTCGTCCAAGTGGGAGATGAGTTTGTCGGCGGCTTTCCAGGCCTCTTCGTTGGTTTCCCGCACGATCACATGCAAGCGGATACCGAAGCGCACGGTGCGCCCCAGCTTGGCGGCCTTGGCGCGCACTTGCTCGATTTTTTCCGCCACGGCTGCCGGCGGTTCGCCCCAGGTCAGGACCATTTCCACCTGCTCGGCGGCCAAGTCCTGGGCCGCCTCCGAGGAACCGCCAAAGTACAGCGGCGGGCGCGGTTGCTGGATCGGCGGGTAGAGCAATTTGGCGCCTTTGACGCTGATGTGCTGGCCGTCGTAGTCCACGGTTTCGCCTTCGAGTACGCGGCGCCAGATGCGGGTGAACTCCACCGAGGCCTGGTAGCGCTCTTCGTGGCTGAGGAATAAGCCATCGCCGGCCAATTCTTCCGGGTCGCCGCCCGTCACCAAGTTGAACAACGCCCGGCCGCCGGACAAACGGTCCAGGGTCGCGGCCTGACGCGCCGCCACCGTCGGCGAAATGATCCCCGGGCGCAGGGCCACGAGGAATTTCAGCCGCTGGGTCACCGGGATCAGCGACGCGGCCACCAGCCAGGAGTCCTCGCAGGACCGCCCAGTGGGAATCAGCACCCCACCAAAGCCCAGGCGATCGGCCGCTTGCGCAACCTGCTGCAAGTAACCGTGATCCACGGCGCGGGCGCCTTCGGCGGTGCCAAGGTAATGGCCGTCGCCGTGGGTAGGCAGGAACCAGAAAATATTGAGGCTCATGGAGTGGTCTCCTAAGGAAGGCGAATTAAGGCGCTGTGGCCACGGCCGCGGGCGGCGTCCAGATCACGTCTTTGATGGTCAGCGGTTTGGGGATCAGCTTGAGCTGGTAGAAGGCGTCGGCGATTTTCTGTTGCGCGGCGACCACCTCGGGGGTGAGGAACAACGCACCGTAGCCCTGGCGCTTGACCGACGTTAGGGTGATGTCGGCCGGCAGGCCCAACAGCGGCGCGACTTGCTGGGTCACCTCTTCAGGGTTGACCTTGGACCATTCGCCCACGGTGCGCACTTCTTCGACCAGGGCCTTTATCACGTGCGGGTGTTTTTCGGTGTAAGGCTTGGTGGCCAGGTAGAACTGGTGGTTATCGACGATGCCGCTGCCGTCACGCAGGGTGCGCGCTTGCAGTTGCTGCTCGGCGGCAGCCTGGTACGGGTCCCAGATCACCCAGGCGTCGACACTGCCCCGCTCGAACGCGGCGCGGGCATCGGCGGGCGGCAGGAACACGGTCTGGATATCGGTGTACTTGAGGCCCGCATCCGCCAGGGCGCGCACCAGCAGGTAATGCACGTTGGAGCCTTTGTTGAGCACCACTTTCTTGCCCTTGAGGTCTTGCACCGATTGGATCGGCGAGCCCTTGGGCACCAGGATGGCTTCGCTGGTGGGGGCTGGCGGCTCGTAGGCGACGTAGAGCAAGTCGGCGCCGGCAGCCTGGGCGAACACGGGTGGGGTTTCGCCGGTCACGCCAAAGTCGATAGAGCCCACGTTAAGCCCTTCGAGCAATTGCGGGCCGCCGGGGAATTCGGTCCATTGCACCTCGACGCCTTGGGCGGCGAGGCGTTTTTCCAGGGTGCCCTTGGCTTTGAGCAGCACCAGGGTGCCGTACTTCTGATAGCCAATACGCAGGGTTTCGCCCGCGTGGGCTTGAACGATGGCGCCGAAGGACACAGCCGCAGCAAACAGCGCGACCAGACCGCGACGCAAAATTACAGGGCGCATGGCGCTCTCCTATTTGCGGTTGGGTAGTGGTTGCGCCTGCTGAGCCGTTAGCGGCCAAGTAAGGCGAGGTAAAGCGGTATTGGGTAAGGCTCAAATGCTCCAGCGAGCACTCAACAAACGTTCATTCAGCAACCGCGGGTCAAGGGGCTTGGGCCGCCGCGCCAGGGCGCTGTAGAACTGCTCCAGGGCCTCGTGCAAACGTTTTTCCAGCACCGGCACCAGTTGCGGTTGCGCGCTGCCTTCGCCGTAGGCGATCTGGCTGTCCTCGGCAAAGATGCCGTGGAGCATCTCTTGGGCCTTGAGCGCCGACAGCACCGGTTTGAGCGCGTAATCCACCGCCAGCATGTGGGCGATGCTGCCGCCGGTGGCCATGGGCAGCACCACTTTGTGGCTCAGGGCGCGTTCGGGCAGCAGGTCCAGGATGGTCTTGAGCGCACCGGCGAACGAGGCCTTGTACACCGGCGTGGCAATCAGCAAGCCATCGGCATTTTCAATCTGTTGCAGCAGGTCGATGACCTTGGGGCTGTCGAACCGCGCGTGGAGCAAGTCTTCGGCCGCAAAGTCACGCACCTGATAACTCACCACCTCCACGCCCTGTTGCTGCAGCCAGTGTTTGGAGAGATCCAGCAGCACTCCGGAACGGGAGCGTTGGCTGGGGCTGCCACCGATAGAGACGACCAGCATGCAGATAACTCCTCAGGGTTATGGCGATTCGCCGTGGGCGATCTCGCTGCGATGGACAGACCTTAACAGGTGTTTTTTATATCCATAAATCATATTTATTCATTTGTTTATTCTTTAAATGAATATGCAAATGGCTTTCTAGCCCCCATAAAAAAAGGCCGCGTAAACGGCCTGAAATCCCCTGCTTTGTGGATAAGTTCGCCCCCACCTGGCGTCCAGCTCAGCGGTTAGGCTGCGGCGTCAGGCGCAGGTACGGCTTCACTGCGCGGTAGCCCTTGGGAAAGCGCTTCTTGATTTCGTCTTCGTCCTTGAGCGAGGGCACGATCACCACCTCGTCGCCGTCCTGCCAATTGGCCGGGGTGGCGACTTTGTAGTGGTCGGTCAGTTGCAGCGAGTCGATCACCCGCAGGATTTCGTGGAAGTTGCGCCCGGTGCTGGCTGGGTAGGTGATGGTCAGGCGAATTTTTTTATTCGGGTCGATGACGAACAGCGAGCGCACGGTCAGGGTGTCGCTGGCGTTGGGGTGGATCAGGTCATAAAGGTCGGAAACCTTGCGGTCGGCATCGGCCAGGATCGGGAAGTTGACGATCGTGTTCTGCGTCTCGTTGATGTCCTCGATCCAGCGGTGGTGCGAGTCCACCGGGTCCACGGACAAGGCAATGGCCTTGACGCCGCGCTGGGCGAATTCGTCCTTGAGCTTGGCGGTGAAACCCAGCTCTGTGGTGCACACCGGGGTGAAGTCCGCCGGGTGGGAAAACAGCACGCCCCAGCTATCGCCCAGCCACTCGTGGAAGCGGATGGTGCCGGCGCTGGAATCCTGTTCAAAGTCGGGGGCGATATCGCCGAGTCGAAGGCTCATGGTGGTGCTCCTGGTGAGTGCGGTTTGAGCCTACTGTGCCTGCCAGGGAATTTATTTAAAAAGAATAAATATCGATTTATTTAGATCATAAAAGAATATTAAAAGGTGGCCAGAACGGCCCGACGTCCACGCGCCATCCGCCCGCGGAACAGGCTGGCAGGGTTGGGAGAAAGAGGCGCGAGAGCAAGTGAAACGCCCCGCCCGGCATGGCGCCGGGCGGGAGTTTTGAAGCGGGGTTACAGAATCGGCAGGGTGTAGCTGACGATCAGACGGTTTTCGTCTTGGTTACGCGCCACGTCGGAACGCAGGGAAGCGTTTTTCCACGCCAGGCCCACGCCCTTGAACGTACCTTCGGGCACCACGTAGCCGAGGTTGAAGTCGCGTTCCCACTCGCCCTTGTCGCCGGCCGAGGTCGCCACGTTGTCGCCCTTGAGGTAGATCACAGAAGTGGTCAGGCCAGGCACGCCGATAGCGGCGAAGTCATAGGCGTACTGAGCCAGCCAAGTGCGCTCGCCGGCACGCTGGAACTTGCCGATCTGGGAGTCGGTAATCAGGTAGGCCGAAGCACCGTCACCCTGGTTCAGGAACGGGAAGTCGCTGGTGCCGTTGACGCGCTGGTAGCCGGCGCTGACCGCGTGGCCTTGCAGGCTATAGGTGAACTTGGCGCTCCAGGTACGGTTGTCCACTTCACCACCGTTGTTCTGGTAGCCGCTGGAACGGTAGCCAGCCAAGCGACCTTCCTGGTTGCCGTTCTTGCCGTCGGAGCTGCTGTTGAAGTAACGCAGGTCGCTCTTGATCGCGCCCACTGGCAGTGCCCAGTTGTGGGTCAGGCCCAGGAAGTGCTGTTTGTAGAAATCTTCCAGGTTGCCGTAGTAGTACTGGGCAGTCAGGTCTTTGGTGATTTTGTAGTCACCACCGGCGAAGTAGAACTCGTTGCTGCGCTTGTTCGAGGTCTTGGTGGTGGTGGCGCCGTTGGAGCCCGCGATGGTCAGCGAGTCGTTGTTGGTCGAGTTACGACCTTTGGCGTGTTCCAACTTACCGCCGACCAGGGTCAGGTTCTCGATGTCGTTGGAGGTGATCTGGCCACCCTCGAAGGTCTGCGGCAGCAGGCGACCATCGTTGGAAGTCACCACCGGCAGTTTTGGCAGCAGGGTGCCCAGGCGCAGTTCAGTCTTGGACACCTTGACCTTGGCGGTCAGGCCCAGGCTGCTGAAATCGTCCACGGCACGGCCGTCGCTGTCACTTGGGAACACCAGGCCGCCCTTGCCCGCGCTGTTGGCGTTGTAGTGCGTGCCCTTGCCCGAATCGAGCTTGACGCCGTACAGGCCGATGGCGTCCACACCAAAGCCCACAGTGCCTTGGGTGTAGCCGGAAGCGAAGTTGAAGATGAAACCTTGGCCCCATTCTTCCTGCTTGGAAGGATTGGCGGTGCCATCACGGTTATCTGAGTTGATGTAGAAGTTGCGGGCAGTGATGCTCGCCTTGCTGTCTTCGATAAAACCGGCGGCGCCAGCTTGCTGTGCCAACACCCCAACGGCAACAGCCAGGGCCAACGTGGACTTGTTCATGTTTCGCTCCTCTCGTTTCTAATTCTTGTGTTCTTTGGTCCTGGGTCTGAAGCCCGGGATCCACAGATGCGCGATTAGCGCCAGACCGTGACTGATAAGTCAATCGTAACCACTTATGTCTACGACCAAGGTCTAACCGCTGCCAATTCGCCCCTAGGGTAATGAGTTTTCCATAAACCCAAAAAGAATTGTTTCGTTCTTTTTCATACCTTTCAGGAATAAAGCAAAACGGGCCGAATAAAAGCGTATCGGCACATAAGCTAATTCTTAAAAGATATTTATTAGACGTTTTTTAGATCGCTTAGCTTTGACGTAAATCAATTCCGTCAAAAAAGGCGCGCCATCATGGCCAAACCCGTCGTTCTGAGTCAATTTGCCACCCTTTTCGCCTCGCTGGCCGTGGCGTTTGCCGCCCACGCTGCCGACCTCACCGTGGGCTATCAAACCGGCATCGACCCCAGCAAAGTCCCCCAGGCCGATGGCCTGTATGAAAAAACCACCGGCCAGGCGATCGACTGGCGCCGCTTCAACAGCGGCCCGGAGGTGGTCGCAGCCATTGCCTCGGGGGATGTGCAGATCGGCAACCTGGGCTCCAGCCCCCTGGCCGCCGCCGCGTCACGCAATGTGCCGATCGTCACCTTTCTAGTGGCCGCGCAGATCAACGCCGCCGAGGCCCTGGTGGTGCGCAACGGTAGCGGCATCGACAAACCCCAAGACCTGATCGGCAAGACCATCGCCACGCCGTTCGTGTCCACCTCCCACTACAGCCTGCTCGGCGCCCTCAAGCATTGGGGCCTGAGCACCTCGCAAGTAAAAGTGGTGAACCTGCAACCGGCGCAGATTGCCGCAGCCTGGAAGCGCGGCGACATCGACGGCGCGTTCGTTTGGTCGCCGGCCCTGGGGGAAATCCGCAAAAACGGCAAGACCCTGACCGACGCCGCCCAAGTCGGCCAATGGGGCGCACCGACGTTTGAGGTGTGGGTGGCGCGCAAGGATTACGCCGAGAAGCACCCCGAGGTGATTGCCCAATTCGCCAAAGTGACCCTGGATGCGTTCGCTGACTATGCAGCGAACAAAGCCACCTGGACGGCCGAATCGGTGCCTGTACAAAAAATCGCCAAACTGACCGGCGCCAACGCCGCCGACATCCCTGAACTGCTCGCCGGCTCCACCTTCCCCGACGCCCAGGCGCAAAAAAGCAGCGCGCTGCTGGACGGCGGCACGGCCAAGGCAATTGGCGAAACGGCCAGGTTTCTCAAGGAACAAGGCAAGGTCGAAACGGTGCTGCCCGACTATGGGCCGTATGTGAGTGCGAAGTTCATCGCGCATTGAGGGGCAATCGGCCTCTAGGGGCGCGAGCCTGCTGGCGATAACCGAGTGCCAGCCAACGAGGATGTTGGCGGGTAGAGCGTCATCGCGAGCAGGCTCGCTCCCAGAGGAACCGAACTCGGCCTTCTATCAAAGTGCCTTTTCGAAGATCTTCGAGTTGCGCTGGTAGTTGTACAGCGACGCTCGCGCCGAGGGCAGGCGTTCGACGCTGCTGGGCACGAAGCCGCGTTCGCGGAACCAATGGGCGGTGCGGGTGGTGAGCACGAACAGGGTTTTAAGGCCCTGGGCCCGGGCGCGGCTTTCGATGCGCTCGAGCAATTCGTCGCCGCGCCGACCGTGGCGATATTCCGGGCTGACCGCCAGGCACGCCAGTTCGCCGGCGTCCGAGTCGGCGATCTGATACAGCGCCGCGCAGGCGATAATCATGCCCTCGCGCTCGACCACGCTGAACTGCTCGATTTCCCGTTCCAGCACTTCCCGCGAGCGGCGCACCAAAATCCCCTGCTCTTCCAAGGGGCTGATGAGGTCCAGCAAGCCACCGACGTCTTCGATGGCCGCCTCGCGTACCAACTCGAATTGCTCCTGGGCCACCAGGGTGCCACCGCCGTCACGGGTGAATAGCTCGGTCAGCAGCGCGCCATCTTCCACATAACTGACGATATGGCTGCGGGCCACACCGCCACGGCAGGCCTCGGCGGCCGCGTCGAGCAATTCGCCCTGGTAGTTGCTGCCCAGGCGCGCCAGGTGCGCGGGCACCTGTTGCGGGCGCAGCTCGCGCACCAAGCGGCCATCAGCGTCGATCAGGCCGGTGTCGGCGCCAAACAGCAGTAATTTGTCGGCACCCAGGTCGATGGCGGCGCGGGTAGCCACGTCTTCGCAGGCGAGGTTGAAGATTTCCCCGGTGGGCGAATAGCCCAACGGCGACAGCAGCACGATGGAGCGCTCGTCCAGCAGGCGATTGATGCCCTTGCGGTCAACCCGGCGCACCTCACCGGTATGGTGGTAGTCGACGCCTTCAAGCACGCCGATGGGCCGCGCGGTGACCAGGTTGCCGCTGGCCACCCGCAGGCGCGAGCCCTGCATGGGCGAGGCGGCCATGTCCATGGACAGCCGCGCTTCAATGGCGATGCGCAACTGGCCCACGGCGTCGATCACGCATTCCAGGGTCGCGGCGTCGGTGATGCGCATGCCGTGATGGTAATGGGGGATCAGGCCACGGGCGGCGAGGCGGGTTTCGATCTGCGGGCGCGAGCCGTGGACCAGCACCAAACGCACGCCCAGGCTGTGCAGCAGCACCAGGTCGTGGACGATATTGCCGAAGTTGGGATGCTCGACGCCATCACCGGGCAGCATCACCACAAAGGTGCAGTCGCGGTGGGCATTGATGTAGGGAGACGCGTGACGAAGCCAATTGACGTATTCGGGCATGACCTGAACCTGTAATAAAAAGCAGCCGAAAAAAGGGTGGGCACAAAACGCACAGCGGGCTGTTGGTTATCGTCGGAACAGGCTTGGCAACACGCGCACTCTCCTTGGGGTCGGGGGCTGGCAACCGGCGGATCAGGCCGGGGTCAGGCAGTAGTGTTGGATCAGTTGACGTAATAGATGCACGGTAGGCTGCAAACGTGACATTTCGAGGTATTCCCCCGGTTGGTGGGCGCAGGCGATATCGCCCGGGCCGAGCACCAGCGTCTCGCAGCCAAGGCGCTGAAGATAAGGTGCTTCGGTGCCAAACGCTACTGCTTGCGCGCGATGGCCGGTTAGACGTTCGGCCAGTTGCACCAGCTCGGCGTCTTCGCCTTGCTCGAAGGGCGGCACTTCGGGGAACAGCGGCGCGTAGTCGATTTGCACCTGATGCCGCTCGGCCACCGGTTCAAGCTTGTGCCGGATGGCCGCGCGCAGGGCGGCCGGATCCATGCCCGGCAAGGGCCGCAGGTCGAATTCCAGGGAGCATTGGCCGCAGATGCGGTTGGGGTTGTCGCCACCGTGGATGCAGCCGAAGTTGAGCGTCGGCTGGGGCACCGAGAACTGTGGGTTGCGGTATTCGCGCTGCCACGCCAGGCGCAGGCCGCGCAGTTCGCCCATGGCGTCGTGCATGGCTTCCAGGGCACTGTGGCCCAGGCGCGGGTCGGAGGAATGGCCGCTGCGCCCGAGGATGTCGATGCGCTCCATCATCACCCCTTTGTGCAAGCGGATCGGCTTGAGCCCGGTCGGCTCGCCGATCACCGCCGCACGGCCCAGGGGCCGACCCGCCTCGGCCAGGGCACGGGCGCCGGCCATGGAGCTTTCTTCATCGCAAGTGGCGAGGATCAGCAGTGGCTGCTTGAAGGGTTGGCCCAACAGCGGCAACACCGCCTCGATGGCCAAAGCGAAAAACCCTTTCATATCGCAACTGCCCAGGCCTACCCAGCGGCCGTCGATTTCCGTCAGTTTCAGCGGATCGGTCTGCCACAGCGCTTCGTCGAAAGGCACAGTGTCGCTATGCCCGGCCAGCACCAGGCCACCGGGGCCACTGCCGTAACTGGCCAACAGGTTGAACTTGCCCGGGCTGACCTGCTGGAGCTCACAAGCAAAACCCAAATCACCCAGCCAGGTGGCAAGCAGGTCGATCACGCCACGGTTGGACTGGTCCAGGTGCGCCTGGGTACAACTCACCGAGGGCGCGGCAATCAGCGCAGCGAACTGGTCTTTCATCGACGGCAAAGGCATGCGCGGGCTCCTGGAAGGCAATGAGTCTCATCATAGTGCCATCTTCGCCGCACAATAAACCGTTGGCCGACCCTGGGCCGGCGAGTCCTGTACACTGCACGGCCTTGGCAGCCACACATTCCCTCCGGCTGCGCTCCCGATCCTGGATTTTCCGGCCATGCACAAAGAAACCGAAATCAAACTGCGCGTCAGCCGCGAAACCCTCGCTGCCCTGCGCGAGCACCCGTTACTGAAAAAACGCAACAAAAGTGGCTGGGAACGCCGTGAGTTGATGAACCAATACTTCGACACCCCCGAGCGCGACCTGGCCCAGGCCAAAGTGGCCCTGCGCCTGCGCAAGGATGGCGAGGCCATCATCCAGACCCTCAAAACCCGCGGGCAAAGCGTTGCAGGCCTGTCAGAGCGCAACGAATACAACTGGGACCTGCCCAAAGCCAAGCTCGACGTGAAGAAACTCGACGGCGAATGCTGGCCCGAGCAATTGGCCGAGCTGGACAAAAAAACCCTCAAGCCGATCTTCACCACCGACTTCGTGCGCGAGCGCGCGGAAATCGCCTGGGGCCGGGGCAAGGCCAAGGTGGTGATCGAAGCAGCCCTGGACCTGGGCCTGGTGATCGCCGGTAAACAGAAAGAAGAAATCTGTGAGCTGGAGCTGGAACTGCGCGAAGGCGAACCCAGCGCCCTGCTGGAGCTGGCCGCCGAACTGGCCGCCACCCTGGCGCTGATGCCGTGCGACATCAGCAAGGCCGAGCGCGGCTATCGCCTGTTCGACGCTAACAGCTATTCCTTGAGCCTGCCGGCACCACAACTGAGTGCCGAAACGCCGTTGGACGACGCCTTCGCCGCCCTGAGCTGGCACTTGCTGGGCAGCAGCCAGCGCCTGGCCGAACAATATCGCTTCAATGGCCACTGGCGCCTGTTGCAGGACTGGGTGGACAACCTCGCCGAAATGCGCGCCCTGATCGCTAGCCTCGGCCAGGCTGCGCCGCGCCAGGCCACCAGCGAACTGCGCCTGGCCCTGGACGCCCTGCTCGAAGACTGGCGCCCGCTGGTCCAGGCCGGGCAAGACGACGAAGACGTGCGCAAAGCCGCGCCGGAGCAGTTCCTCGAAGAACTCCAGGACCCGCGCTGGGGCCAGTTCTCCCTCAACGCCTCGCGCTGGCTGCTGGCCCGCACCTGGACCGCCGAGCGCAACACCCGTGGCAACCGCCAGGGCGCCGCGCAGTTGAGCAGTTGGCTGCCGCGCCTGCTGGGCGACGAAGCCGTGGCCCTGCAACTGCAACGCTACCAGCAGCAACCCGAAGACCTGGCCGAGCAACTGCCGCGCATCGAGCGCATCCAGGCCTGGTTGCACCACGCCCGCCACGTGCTGGAAATCCCGGAACTGGATCGCCTCTACGGCGAGCTGAATAAGTTGCAGCAACTGGCCAACGAGCCAATCACCGAAGAGTCCCTGGACGTGCGCAAGCATCAGGCCATTGCGGTGTACCAAAACCGCGCCTGGAAAACCCTGCTGCGCCTCTAAGCGCAGGGTTTTGAAAAAGGGCAGTGCCAGGGACGATCGCCCTGCACTGCCCTTTTTTGTAACGGTTGGCCGCCGTCGTGGGGCTGAATGACAGGTCACCGACCGTCAAATAAACGCCATATTTATGACAACTTACCGTTCGTCGGATTTGATCCGATAAAAACAACAAAATAATGACACTGTCACGCTGATATCACAGAGTACTCGTACAAAAAAAATGGACATTGACACTGCCGGCCTCCGGACGCTCTTTGCCCATTTTTTGCTTTTAAGTGACTGACGATTAACCAGGAAGAACCAGCGTGAAGCGTGAGGACAACATGACCCATCCCGGGGCCAGCAACACTGAGTGCCCGCAAGCCACGCCCGTTGACCTACGCCCGCCGACCGCCGCGCGTCCACCTGCCGCCCCGCGCACCAACGCCTTCGGCCAACCCCTTGAACCTGCACCCGGCGCCCTTAAGGCCCGCGTCATCGTCGTCACCTCGGCCCGCCCCAACGTGGGCAAGACCACCCTGGTGGCAGCGCTGGCCAGTTCCCTGCAACTGCCACGCGGGCAAACCTTCGCTCTCGACCTGGACCCGAAAAACGCCCTGGCTGCACGGCTCGGTGCCACCGCCACCGCCACAGGCCTGATCCACGCCCAGCAGCACGGGAAAAACTGGCGCGACGCTAGCCTGGGCGGGTTCGCCGACAGCCGCGTGCTGGCCTTTGGCAACGCCACCTGCGAGCAACAACGCGACTTGGAAAAGCACCTGCGCCAAGACCCTCTCTGGCTCGCCCGGCAACTGGCGGCGATGAACCTTGAGGAACGCGACCTGGTCATCATCGACACCCCCGCCGGCGAATCGCCCTACCTCAGCCAAGCCCTAGGCCTGGCCGACAAAGCCTTAGTGGTGACCCTGGCCGACACCTCGTCCTACCGCTACGCCAACTACATGGAACGCCTGTTGCTGCCGTATCTGGAGCAGGACAACCCGCCGCAGAGCTACTTCGTCATCAACCGCGTCGACATCACCAGCTCCTTCAACCTGGACATGTGCCAAGTGCTGAAAAAACGCCTGGGCCGGCAACTGCTGGGCGTGGTGCACTGCGACCCGGTTATCCGCCTGGCGGGCAGCGAGGGCCGCGACCCACTGGAACAGGTGCCCCACAGCCGCGGTTGCAGCGACCTGCTCAACATCACCGGCGCCCTTTACGAGCAACTGTTGGTGCCAACGCTCTAGGCCTCACACCGGCAGGCAGGTGGTGGACTTGATCTCAGAGAGGGCAACGATCGAGTTGACCTCCTGAATACCCGGCACCATGGACAGTTTTTCGAAGAAAAACCGTTCGTAGGCCTCGATATCGGCGGTGACGATGCGCAACAGGAAGTCCACTGCGCCCATCAGCACATAACATTCCAGCACCTCGGGAAAACCGCGAATGGCGTCGGTGAACTCGGTGAAGTTGGAGCGCCCGTGGGCGTTGAGTTTGACCTCGGCGAATATCTGCGTGTTGAGGCCGATTTTCTTGCGGTCCAGCAGCGTCACCTGGGCGCGAATCACACCCTCCTCCTTGAGCCGCTGAATCCGCCGCCAGCACGGCGACTGCGACAACCCCACCTGCTCAGCGATCTGCGCGCTGGAGAGCGAGGCGTCTGCCTGAAGCAGCGCCAGGATGCGGCGGTCGTAGGCGTCCAGTTCGCTATGCATATAAAAACCCCCGATCAGCAATTTTAAGAATTGAACAAGTCGTACACACCCTAGATAGGCCGATCATAGGCAAGAAAAACCACCAAACCCATGTAAATATTTCTCCCACCATTGAGGAGACCCGCCGTGCCCCCGCTCGAAGCCGTCCACACCACCACCCGCGCCGATGCCTGGCACGTGGGCAACGCCCATTGCCGGGCGCGCTACCACCTGCTGGCCGAGGCCGAACCCGACGTGCTGTGCCGGGTGCTCAACCATTTCGCCTTGCAGTGCCTGACGCCCTGCCAGGTGGGTGCCGTGCGCGAAGACGACCTGCTGGCCATCGATATCGAGGTCGATGGTTTGAGCTGGCACCGGGCCCAGGTGATCGGGGAAAAACTCCGCAACCTGATTAGCGTCTACACGGTGACCCTGGAAAAAACCGAGGCGACCTGGGCTGAACCTGCGCACGCGGCGGGGTAAGTACCGTCGGAAAACTCCCGCAACGCTTGAGTCGCAGGCGTACAGCACAGCGCCATCGACCACGGCTAGTCTTGGATACCTAGCTCGCTGGCGAGCGCATTCCAGGAGGGAATTCCCATGCCCGCTACACGCCATGGCCAGGATCGCTGGCTGGACCTCAATGACCTGCTGCGCGATCTAGTCGCCCAAGGCCTGCTCAGCCAGCCCGATGCCGAACGTACCCTCGCCGCCCGCCACGACAGCAGCGCCCAGACGCAACACCCGTTGGAATTTATCGCCGCCCAACAATTGGCCGACCCGCGCCTGCCCGGCCAACACCTGGGCCTGGAGCAACTCACCGCGTGGCTCGCCCGCCAAGCGCAGCAGCCGTACCTGCGCCTCGACCCGCTGAGCATCGACGTCGCCGCCGTCACGCCGCTGATGTCCTACACCTTCGCCCAGCGCCACCGCATCCTCGCAGTGGCCGTCGATGCCGACGCCGTGACCGTGGCCAGCGCCCAGCCCTACCTCCACGCCTGGGAGGCGGACCTGGCCCATGTGCTCAAGCGGCCGATCCGCCGCGTGGTGGCCAACCCTGTCGAGATCCAGCGCCTGACCCTGGAGTTCTACCGCTTGGCCAAATCCGTCAGCGGCGCCAACGACCACACCGGCAACGCCCCGGCCAGCTTCGAGCAACTGCTCAACCTGGGCGCCAACGACCAGGAACCGGACGCCAACGACAGCCATATCGTCAATATCGTCGATTGGCTGTTCCAGTACGCCTTTGCCCAGCGCGCCAGCGATATCCACCTCGAGCCGCGCCAGCAGCAGGGCAGCGTGCGCTTTCGCATCGATGGCATCCTGCACACCGTCTATCAGTTCCCGCCCCACGTGCTGATGGCCGTGGTCAGCCGCCTCAAGAGCCTGGGGCGGATGAACGTCGCACAAAAGCGCCAGCCCCAGGATGGCCGGGTCAAGACCCGCACCCCCGAGGGCAGCGAGGTGGAGTTGCGCCTGGCCACCCTGCCCACCGCATTCGGCGAAAAACTGGTAATGCGCATCTTCGACCCCCAGGTGCTGCTCAAGGATTTCGAGCAACTGGGCCTCGGCCCCCAGGACCTGCAACGCTGGCAGCCGATGATCCGCCAGCCCCACGGCATCATCCTGGTCACCGGCCCCACCGGCTCGGGCAAGACCACCACGCTCTACACCACCCTCAAGCAGTTGGCGAACAGCGAAATCAACCTGTGCACCATTGAAGACCCGATAGAAATGGTCGAACCGGCCTTCAACCAGATGCAGGTGCAGGCCAACATCGACCTGACCTTCGCCAGCGGCATCCGCGCGCTCATGCGCCAAGACCCGGACATCATCATGATCGGCGAGATCCGCGACCTGGAAACCGCTGAAATGGCGATCCAGGCCGCGCTGACCGGACACCTGGTGCTCTCCACCCTGCACACCAACGATGCGCCCAGCGCCATCAGCCGCCTGCTGGAGTTGGGTGTGGCGCCTTACCTCATCCGCGCGACGCTGCTGGGAGTCATGGCCCAACGCCTGCTGCGCAGCCTCTGCCCGCACTGCAAGCAGCCCTTGAGCCTGGAGCCCCTGGCCTGGGACAACCTGGTGCAACCCTGGCAAATGCCGGTGCCGGACGGCGCCCACCGCGCCGAAGGCTGCCTGGAATGCCGGCACACCGGCTACCGCGGTCGCGCCGGAATCTACGAAATCATGCCCATGAGCAACGCCCTCAAGGCCCTGGTGCATACCGACCTCGACCTGCTGGCCCTGCGCCGCCAGGCGCTGAAGGAAGGCATGCGCAGCCTGCGCCTGGCCGGTGCGCAAAGCGTTGCCCGGGGCCTGACCACCGTGGAAGAAGTGCTGCGGGTCACGCCCCAGGCCGAACCGGCGACGGACGAAGCCGAGGGCTTTTGTGTGGCGGGATGATGCTAGCCGTATGAACGGGTTCTTCTGCTTTAAACACCTCGCTACAATCACACCCCTCGCGTGCACTTGATTAAAACTTGAACAGGGAACGGTTATGCAAATCGGTACAGTGCTTCTGCTTTTCGTCGGCTTGGCCATCGCCATCGTCTTCATGGGTTTCAAAGTGGTGCCCCAGGGCTACCAATGGACCGTCGAGCGCTTCGGCCGCTACACCAACACCCTCAAGCCAGGCCTGAACATCATCATCCCGGTCATGGACCGCATCGGGCGCAAGATCAACGTCATGGAAAGCGTGCTGGACATCCCGCCCCAGGAAGTCATCACCGCCGACAACGCCACCGTGCAGATCGACGCCGTGTGCTTCTTCCAGGTGGTCAACACCGCCCAGGCCGCCTACGAGGTGAACAACCTCGAACACGCCATCCGCAACCTGCTGCAAACCAACATCCGTACCGTGCTCGGCTCCATGGAGCTGGACGCCATGCTCAGCCAGCGTGACGGTATCAACGAAAAACTGCTGCGCACCGTCGATGAAGCGACAGCGCCGTGGGGCATCAAGATCACCCGGATCGAGATCAAGGACATCAGCCCGCCCGCCGACCTGATGGCCGCCATGTCCGGGCAGATGAAAGCCGAACGGGTCAAGCGCGCACAAATCCTCGAAGCCGAAGGCCTGCGTGCCGCCGCGATCCTAACCGCCGAAGGCAAGAAGCAGGCGCAGATCCTCGAAGCCGAGGGTGAACGTCAGGCAGCATTCCTCGAATCCGAAGCCCGCGAGCGCCAGGCCGAAGCCGAAGCCCGCGCCACCCAGGTGGTGTCCGAAGCCATCGCCACCGGCAACGTGCAAGCGATCAACTACTTCGTCGCGCAAAAGTACATCGATGCCCTGGGCAAACTGGCCTCGGCCAACAACAGCAAAGTGATCCTGATGCCACTGGAAGCCAGCCAGGTGATTGGCGCGGTGGGCGGCATCGGCGAGATCGTCAAGGCCACCTTCGACAGCAAGAAGGCCTGAGGCCAACGCCATGTGGGAATTCCTGCAACAACTGTCGTTCTGGGACTGGCTGGCGCTGGGCACCGTGCTGTTGATCCTCGAAGTGTTCGGTGCCGGCGGCTACCTGCTGTGGATCGGCCTCGCCGCCGCCGCGGTTGGCGTGCTGACGTTCCTGATGCCCGAGCTGTCCTGGGAAATGCAGTTCCTGTTGTTTGGCCTGCTCTCGGTGCTGACCGCCCTGTACTGGTGGCGACGCCAGCGCAGCGCGGTGCGCGCCAGCGACCAACCCAACCTCAACCTGCGCGGCCAGGAACTGATCGGCCGCACCTTCACCGTGCATGAAGCCATTACCGGCGGGCGCGGCAAGATCAAGGTCGCGGACAGTGTGTGGATGGCCAAGGGCCCGGACGCACCCGTCGGCGCCCAGGTGCGAGTTATCGCACAGGATGGCGTCATTCTTCAGGTAGAACGCATCGACTGATGGCAACGGAACTCCACTGGGCTATTGGGCATCAAACCCTTCAGATAACCCAGCTGGAGTCACCCATCATGCGTCTCAAAATTGCTGTCGCCACCCTTGCCCTGCTGTCCCTTCCTGTCGGTTCGGCAATGGCCGACAGCTTCTGGCGTAACGTCATTTCCTCAGGCGCCACCACTGGCTCCACCTACCTGACCTTCAAGGATCACAAGCTGATCGTCGCCGCCCAGGATGACGCCGGCAGCTTCGTGGCCAGCGACGGTGGTATCCGCGGGCCGTACCTGGAAGCCGCCATGCAGAAAGTGCGTGCCGACAACCCAGGCCTGGCCGCCACAGACATGGAACTGGCAAACGCCATCCTGGCCAAGAACGCCGTCGCCGAGTAAACCCGCGACACCCGATGAAAAAAACCGCTCTCGATGAGCGGTTTTTTGTGCCTGGCGGTAATCCTCCAGCGGCACACAGGCGCAGAACAAATGGCGGTCGCCCGGTTCACCGTCGGCCAGTACTTGTGGGCCCTGGCGTGGGGCGATGCAGCGCAGCCCAAACAACCTAGTAATAAGCGGGCCCGCCCGCGCCCGGCGGCAAAATCGTCGCCGGGGCCTGCGTGCAAAAAGCAAAAAGCCCCGACAGGTCGGGGCTTTGGGGTGCCGCGTGGGGCTTACTCGCCGAGAACGGCTTTGTAGCCAGCAGCGTCCAGCAACTTGTCCAGCTCACCTTTGTCGCTCGGCTTGAGCTTGAAGATCCACGAATCATAGGGCGCGCTGTTAAGCAATTCAGGCTCGCCAGTGAGCGCCTCGTTGACCGCGATCACTTCGCCGGCCACCGGGGCATAGATATCGGAAGCGGCTTTCACCGACTCAACGACACCGGCCTGATCGCCCGCCGCGAACACCTTGCCGATTTCGGCCAGCTCCACGAACACCACATCGCCCAAGGCTTCCTGGGCGTGGTCGCTGATCCCGACGGTCACCGTGCCATCAGCTTCCAGGCGGGCCCATTCGTGACTTTCAGCAAACCGTAGATCGACAGGGATATTGCTCATATTCGGTGTCCTCAAGAAGAAATGTCAGCGGCTGATACCCGCCAATAGGGAGTTAGATCAAGGCTTTGCCGTGCCGCACAAACGTGGGCTTGACCACACGAACCGGATACCACTTGCCACGGATTTCCACTTCGCCACGGTCAGCGGTCGCCATCGGCACGCGGGCCAGGGCAATCGACTTGCTAAGCGTAGGGGAGAAACTACCACTGGTGATCTCACCTTCGCCAACATTGGCGATGCGCACCACCTGATGGGCACGCAGAACACCGCGTTCTTCCAGCACCAGGCCCACCAGTTTGGTCGCCACGCCAGCGGCTTTTTCGGCCTCTAGGGCGCTGCGCCCGATGAAATGACGGCTGGCCGGCTCCCAGGCGATGCTCCAGGCCATGTTGGCCGCCAGCGGCGAGACGTCCTGGTGGATGTCCTGCCCGTAGAGGTTCATGCCGGCCTCCAGGCGCAGGGTGTCACGGGCGCCAAGGCCGATGGGGGAAATGCCGGCGCCCACCAGGTCGTTGAAAAACCCCGGGGCCTGGTCGGCCGGCAGGAGGATCTCCAGGCCATCCTCGCCGGTGTAACCGGTGCGGGCGATGAACCAGTCGCCATCGGCGTGGCCTTCAAAGGGCTTGAGTTGCTGGATCATGGCGGCGCGGGGCTGGCTCACCAGTTCGGCGATCTTGTGCCGGGCATGGGGCCCCTGGATCGCCAGCATCGCCAACTCGGTACGCTCATGCAGTTGCACCTGGTAGGCGCCCAGTTGCGCGTGCATCCAGGCCACGTCCTGGTCGCGGGTCGCGGCGTTGACCACCAAGCGGTAACCCTCGTCGAGACGGTAGACGATCATGTCGTCCACCACGCCGCCACGCTCGTTGAGCATGGCGCTGTACAAGGCAGAGCCGGTGCTGTGCAGGCGTTCGACGTCATTGGCCAGCAAATGCTGGAGCCACGCCTTGGCCTGGGGACCGGCGACGTCGATCACGGTCATGTGGGATACATCGAAAACCCCGCAGTCACGGCGCACCTGGTGGTGCTCCTCGACTTGCGAGCCGTAATGCAAAGGCATATCCCAACCGCCAAAATCGACCATCTTCGCGCCGAGGGCGAGATGAAGGTCATACAGAGGCGTGCGCTGTCCCATGGGTTTCTCCTTCCGGGCGTGGCGAAGGTGCGCGGGCGCTGTGCTGGCAAAAGCCCCGCAATACAGGGCTTGCGACGGCTTTCAGCGACCCGGCCGGTCAGGCGGACCGCACCGAATGCGGCGCATTGTAGCCGCAAGGTGTAGGACTAGCACCTAGCCCGTTCGATGCGCCGAGCGGCGGATCAATCCGATCACCGGTAACAGGCCGACCAAAACCAGGGTCAGGGCCGGCAACGACGCCCGCGCCCACTCGCCCTCGCTGGTCATCTCGAACACCCGCACCGCCAGGGTGTCCCAGCCGAACGGGCGCATCAGCAGGGTGGCGGGCATTTCCTTGAGCACATCGACGAACACCAGCAGCGCCGCACTCAGGGTGCCGGGCAGCAACAACGGCAGATACACTTTGAAAAACAGTCGCGGCCCACTGACACCCAGGCTACGTGCCGCTTCGGGCAATGACGGGCGGATTCGCCCCAGGCTGTTCTCCAGCGGCCCGTAGGCCACTGCGATAAAACGCACCAGATACGCCAGCAACAGCGCCGCCAGGCTGCCCAGCAGCAATGGCTTACCGGCACCGCCCAGCCAGGACGAGGCCGGGATCACCAGCACGCGGTCCAGGTAGCTGAACGCCAGCATGATCGACACCGCCAGCACCGAACCCGGCAAGGCGTAGCCCAGGTTCGCCAGGCTGACCCCGGAACGAATCGCCCGGGTCGGCGCCAGGCGCCGGGCGAAGGCCAGTACCAGGGCCACGCTGACGGTAATCAACGCAGCCATAGCGCCCAAGTACAGGGTGTGGCTGATAAGGGCGGCGTAGCGTTCGTCGAGGTCGAGGCGCCCGCGTTGCCAGAACCACACCAGCAATTGCAGCATCGGGATGACGAACGCACAGGCGAACACCAACAGGCACCAACCGCTGGCGGCCAGGGCCTTGAAGCCGCGCAGGTGATACAACGCCTTGCCCCGCGGGCGCTCGTTGCTGGCGCGGCTGGCGCCCCGGGCGCGGCGTTCGCCGTAAAGCACCAGCATCACCGCCAGCAACAGCAGGCTGGCCAGCTGAGCGGCGCTGGAGAGGCTGAAAAAGCCGTACCAGGTCTTGTAGATGGCCGTGGTGAAGGTATCGAAATTGAACACCGACACGGCGCCGAAATCCGCCAGGGTTTCCATCAGCGCCAGCGCCACCCCCGCGCCAATGGCCGGGCGCGCCATGGGCAGGGCCACGCGCCAGAACGCTTGCCACGGCGATTGGCCGAGCACCCGCGCCGCTTCCATCAGGCCCTTGCCCTGGGCCAGGAACGCCGTGCGCGCCAACAGGTAAACGTAGGGATAGAACACCAGCACCAGCACCAGGATCACCCCGCCGGTGGAGCGCACCCGCGGCAGGTGCAGGCCCGTGCCGAACCACTCGCGCAGCAGGCTTTGCACCGGCCCCGAGAAATCCAGCAGGCCGACAAAGACAAAGGCCAATACATAAGCGGGGATGGCGAAGGGCAGCATCAATGCCCAGTCCAGCCAGCGCCGGCCGGGGAACTCACAGAGGCTGGTCAACCACGCCAGGCTCACCCCCAGCAGCGTCACACCCACGCCCACCCCCAGCACCAGCGTCAGGGTGTTGCCCAGCAGGCGCGGCATCTGGGTTTGCCACAGGTGCGACCAGATCTGCGTATCGACCGACTGCCACGACAGTAGCAGCACACTCAGCGGCAGCAACACCAGCGCGGCGACGGCAAAAACCAGGGGATACCAGCGGCGTTGGGCGGGATGGGCCAAGAAAAAACTCTCTCAGAGGGCGGACTGGGGAGCGGCACAAAACACTGTGGGAGCGAGCCTGCTCGCGATACGCATGGCTCAGTCAACCAAGGTTTCGGCTGACTGGCCGCTATCGTGAGCAGGCCCGCTCCCACACGGGCATTACGCTGCGCTACAGATTGTACTCAGTTCCAGCCAGCGCGATCCATCAGGCGGATGGCTTGCGCCTGGCGCTTGCCGGCGACTTCCACGGGCAGCGAATCGGCGGTGAACTTGCCCCACCCCGCCACTTCGGCGGACGGTGCCACGGCCGGGTTGGCCGGGAATTCCTGGTTCACGTCGGCGAAGATTTTCTGCGCTGGGGCGGTGGTCATCCACTCCACCAGGGCCTTGGCCGCTGCCGGGTGCGGCGCGTGCTTGGTCAGGCCGATGCCCGACAGGTTCACGTGTACGCCGCGATCAGCCTGGTTGGGCCAGAACAGTTTCACGCCCAGGTCCGGCTTCTGCTTGTGCAGGCGCCCGTAGTAATAGGTGTTGACGATGCCCACGTCGCACTGCCCGGCGTTGATCGCCTCCAGTACCGCGACGTC
>RCMZ01000044.1_pt1 | contig 73229 bp, 78 predicted proteins | sample 2041141 | NCBI WGS metagenome assembly RCMZ01 (sample SAMN09708263, study PRJNA481090) | Wastewater metagenome, whole genome shotgun sequencing project. | biome: sewage; isolation source: Davis station wastewater (DW) | place: Antarctica: Davis Station | collected 2010-03-01 | reverse complement strand
GTGACGCTGATTGCGCCGATTGCGATGGAAGACGGCTTGCGTTTCGCCATTCGTGAAGGCGGTCGTACCGTCGGTGCAGGCGTTGTTGCAAAGATTATCGAGTAATATTTAGTGGTCTAATCAAGACGGCAGGGATGTCCCTGCCGTTTCGCTCTTTTAAGGAAATATAAAATGGCAGCTCAAAAAATTCGTATCCGTCTGAAAGCCTTTGATTATCGATTGATCGATCAGTCTGCGCTGGAGATTGTTGATACTGCCAAGCGTACTGGCGCTGTAGTCAAGGGCCCGGTGCCATTGCCGACTCGCATCGAACGTTTCGATATTCTTCGGTCCCCGCACGTCAACAAGACATCCCGTGACCAGTTCGAGATTCGCACCCATCAGCGTCTGATGGACATCGTTGACCCAACTGACAAAACTGTCGATGCGCTGATGAAGCTGGATCTGCCGGCTGGCGTTGACGTGGAAATCAAGTTGTAAGCTATTTTTAGTTGTAATCCCGTGGATGGTCGGATATAATCCGGCCTCTTGCAAATGGGCTGGTCAATTGTAATCAGCCTTTTTAATTAATTATAAGGAATCGATCATGAGCTTAGGGCTTATTGGTCGCAAGGTGGGTATGACCCGCATTTTTACTGAGGAAGGCGAAAGCATCCCGGTAACAGTGTTGGAAGTTGTGCCTAACCGTGTGACGCAGATCAAGACACTGCAAAGCGATGGCTATACAGGCCTGCAAGTCGCTCACGGTGAGCGCCGCGCAAGTCGCGTAAACAAGGCGTTGGCCGGTCATTTTGCCAAAGCTGGCGTGGTCGCCGGCTCTGGCATCAAAGAGTTTTCCGTAACTGATGATGTGCTTGCTAACTATACTGTAGGTGGGCAAGTTACCGTTGAGATTTTCCAGCCAGGCCAAATGGTCGATGTAACTGGCGTTTCTCTGGGTAAGGGTTTTGCAGGCGGCATCAAGCGCCACAATTTCGCTTCCGGTCGTGCTACGCACGGTAACTCGCGCTCGCACAACGTCCCTGGTTCTATCGGTATGGCGCAGGACCCGGGTCGCGTTTTCCCTGGCAAGCGTATGCCTGGCCACCTGGGTGCAGCTAAAACCACCGTGCAAAACCTGCAAGTCGTGCGTGTTGACGCTGAGCGCAATCTGTTGTTGATCAAGGGTGCTGTTCCCGGGTCCAAGGGCGGCGATGTGGTTGTGCGTCCAGCAGTGAAGGCAGGTGCATAATGGAACTTAAATTAATCGATAAGAACGGCAAAACGGCCAAGGCTGGTTTGACTGTTTCCGAAGTCACATTCGGCCGCGAATTCAATGAAGCATTGGTGCATCAGGTTGTAGTGGCTTATATGGCCAATGCAAGAACAGCTACCCGTGCGCAATTGGGCCGCGGTAATGTTAGTCACACTACTCACAAGCCATGGAATCAAAAAGGTACTGGCCGTGCACGTGCAGGTATGAGTTCAAGCCCTATCTGGCGTGGGGGTGGTCGTGCTTTCCCTAATAGTCCTGATGAAAATTTCAGCCATAAGGTAAACCGCAAGGCTTACCGTGCTGGTATGCAATCCATCTTGTCAGAGCTGGTACGTCAAGAGCGTCTGAATGTCGTTGAAGAGTTCAGCATTGATGCCCCCAAGACCAAGATGCTGGCAGAGAAGATCAAGGGCATGGGTTATCAGGATAGCGTCCTTGTGTTGATTGACGGGTTTGATGAAAACCTTTATCTGTCAGCACGTAACCTGCCAAATGTGATGGTGCTTGAAGCTCAGTATATTGACCCTGTCAGTCTGGTGCGCTTCCCTCATGTTGTCGCCACTAAGGCAGCAGTCAAGAAGTTAGAGGAGGTGCTGGCATGAGCGCATTGACACATACCCAGGATCGTTTGTTGCAAGTTATTCTTGCCCCACAAATCACCGAAAAAGCAACCCGTATCGCTGATAAACATCAACAGATCGCATTCAAAGTGCGTACTGATGCCAACAAGCTGGAAATAAAAGCCGCAGTTGAGCTGGTGTTCAAGGTGGAAGTGGATGCTGTGACCGTCGTTAATGTCGGTGGTAAACAGAAACGTGCTGGCCGCATTATGGGTCGCCGTAAGGACTGGAAGAAGGCGTATGTCAGCCTGAAGCCGGGTCAAGAAATTAATTTTGCAGCGGGCGAATAGGAGAAATCATGGCACTGATTAAAGTCAAGCCGACTTCCCCAGGACGGCGCGCCGTAGTGAAGGTGGTAACACCTGATCTGCACAAGGGCAAACCCCACGCGCCGCTGCTGGAGAAGCAAAGCAGAAATGCAGGTCGTAATAACAGCGGCCGCATCACAATCCGCCACCAAGGTGGCGGTCACAAGCAACATTACCGTCTCGTAGACTTCCGTCGCAACAAAGACGGCATCGTCGCCAAGGTTGAGCGTATCGAATACGATCCAAACCGCAGTGCGCATATTGCATTGCTTTGCTATGCGGATGGTGAGCGTCGCTACATCATTGCTCCGCGTGGTATTGCTGCGGGTGCAGAATTGGTGAGCGGCTCAGATGCACCGATCAAGGCGGGCAACGCGTTGCCTCTGCGTAACATTCCGGTCGGTAGCACGATTCACTGCATAGAATTGCAGCCGGGCAAGGGTGCGCAAATCGCACGTTCGGCCGGTACTTCTGTTCAATTGCTGGCACGTGAAGGCAGTTATGCGCAGTTGCGTTTGCGCTCTGGTGAAGTTCGCCGAGTGCACGTTGATTGCAAGGCTACGATTGGTGAAGTGGGTAACGAAGAGCATCAACTGCGTTCCATCGGTAAAGCTGGTGCTATGCGCTGGCGCGGTGTGCGTCCTACCGTCCGCGGCGTGGTAATGAACCCGGTTGATCACCCGCACGGTGGTGGTGAAGGTAAGACTGCTGCCGGCATGAATCCGGTTAGCCCATGGGGTACTCCAACCAAGGGTTATCGCACTCGTAGTAATAAGCGCACTGACAATATGCGCGTTAGCCGTCGTCCGGCGAATAAGAGGTAATCAATATGGCACGTTCAATTAAAAAAGGTCCATTCATTGATGGTCATCTGGCAAAGAAAGTGGAAGTGGCATCTGCCATTCGTGACAGAAAGCCAATTAAGACTTGGTCCCGTCGCTCTACCATTCTGCCGGATTTCATCGGTCTGACTATCGCAGTGCATAACGGCAGACAGCATGTACCTGTGCTGATTTCTGAAAACATGGTAGGCCACAAGCTCGGCGAGTTCGCGCTGACCCGTACGTTTAAGGGTCACGTTGCCGACAAGAAGGCTAAGAAGTAGGAGTATGACGATGAAAGTATCCGCAGTATTAAGAGGTGTTCATCTGTCCCCGCAGAAAGCTCGCTTGGTGGCCGATTTGATTCGTGGCAAAAAAGTGGACAGTGCGCTTAACATTCTTAACTTCATGCCGCAAAAAGGCGCTGAAGTAATCAAGAAGGTTGTAGAGTCGGCTATTGCCAATGCTGAGCATAACGAAGGTGCAGATATCGACGAATTAAAAGTGGTTTCGATTTTCGTTGATAAGGGCATTGTGCTCAAGCGTATCCGTGCACGTGCTAAAGGTCGCGCAGGGCGAATCATTAAACCAACCAGTCACATTACCGTGACTGTAGGTAACTAAAGGAATCACTATGGGTCAGAAAATACATCCGTTTGGTTTCCGTCTGAGCGTCCAAAAAAACTGGTTGTCTCGCTGGTATTCCAATAGCAAGAATTTCCCTGCAATGCTGAACAGTGATATTAAGGTGCGTGAATTCCTTAATAAGAAGCTGGCACATGCGGCCGTAAGCAAAATCATTATCGAGCGTCCTGCGAAGAACGCAAAGATCACGATTTTCAGCGCGCGCCCTGGGATTGTTATTGGTAAAAAAGGTGAAGATATTGAATCTTTGCGTTCCAGCCTGCAGGGTTTGATGAATGTTCCTGTTCATTTGAACATTGAAGAAGTGCGCAAGCCTGAGGTTGATGCAGCGCTGATTGCGCAAAGCATTGCTCAGCAGCTTGAAAAGCGTGTGATGTTCCGCCGCGCCATGAAGCGCGCAATGCAGAATGCAATGCGCCTGGGTGCTCAAGGCATCAAGATCATGAGTTCGGGCCGCCTGAATGGTATCGAAATTGCACGTACAGAGTGGTATCGCGAAGGCCGTGTGCCATTGCATACACTGCGTGCAGATATCGATTACGGTGTGGCAGAAGCACAAACTACATACGGTATTATTGGTATCAAGGTGTGGGTATTTAAAGGTGAAGTATTTGCAAACAAGGGCGAGCAGCCTGTTGCAGCAGTCGAACCTGAAAAGAGATCCAGACCAGCAAGTACTGAACCAGAAAAGAGAGTAAGAAAGTCAGGGGCGAAAAATGCTACAGCCAGCTAGACAAAAATTCCGCAAGATGCAAAAAGGCCGTAATAAAGGCATTGCAACGATCGGTAATAAAGTAAGTTTCGGTGAATTCGGCCTTAAGGCGGTTGGTCGTGGCCGTTTGACGGCGCGCCAGATTGAGGCGGCGCGTCGTGTGATGACGCGCCACATCAAGCGCGGTGGTCGCGTTTGGATTCGTATTTTCCCTGATCAGCCAATTTCGAAGAAACCGGCTGAAGTGCGTATGGGTAATGGTAAGGGTAGTACCGAGTACTACATTGCCCAGATCCAGCCAGGCAAAATGTTATATGAAATGGACGGTGTCAGCGAAGAGTTGGCACGTGAAGCGTTCCGTTTGGCCGCTGCCAAGCTGCCTATCGAAACGACTTTCATTACCCGTCATGTTGGGAGCTAAATCATGAAGGCATCCGATTTGAGAGCAAAGTCTGTTGAAGAGCTGAATAATGAGCTGATCGAGTTGCGCCGTGCGCAATTCTCCATGCGCATGCAGCTGGCTACTCAGCAGTTGAATAAAGTTGATCAGGTGGGCAAAGTGAGGCGTGATATTGCACGCGTTCGCACAGTCCTGGCTGAGAAAGCGAAACAGGTACAGGCATGAGTCAAACAAATATTGCAAAGACAGAAGCTGATAAAGTCGTTCGTACTCTGAGCGGCCGCGTTGTCAGCGACAAGATGGACAAGACGGTGACTGTGCTCGTAGAGCGCAAAGTCAAGCATCCCTTGATTGGCAAGGTTGTGCGTCGCTCTAACAAATTCCATGCACACGATGAAAACAACGAGTGCAAGGAAGGCGATCTGGTCATAATCGAGGAAAGCCGTCCGCTTTCCAAGACCAAGACATGGAAAGTTAGCAAAGTCGTAGATAAAGCACGTAGCGTCTAATTTATATTGCGCTTTACCCTAAGCGCAATATATAATGTTGGACTTTTTGGCGGGCCACACAGCTCCCGCCCCAATACTGACCGTGGTGTTGTCGGCCGTGTAGACTACCGGCTGGTGTTGGATAAACGGATTAAGTTGGAGATTATTCTCATGATTCAAATGCAATCTCGGCTCGAAGTCGCCGACAATACTGGTGCACGCTCGGTAATGTGTATCAAGGTGTTGGGTGGCTCAAAGCGTCGCTATGCTGGCGTTGGTGATGTGATCAAGGTCACAATCAAGGATGCAGCTCCACGTGGCCGTGTCAAAAAAGGCGAAGTATACAGCGCGGTTGTGGTGCGTACCACAAAGGGCGTTCGCCGTCCTGATGGCTCATTGGTTAAGTTCGATGGTAATGCCGCCGTGCTTTTAAATAACAAATTGGAGCCGATCGGCACCCGTATTTTCGGGCCAGTGACACGTGAACTTCGTGGTGAGCGTTTCATGAAGATCGTTTCCCTGGCACCAGAAGTATTGTAAGGAGGGCTGGTCGATGAACAAAATTCGCAAGGGTGATGAAGTCATCCTGAACACTGGCAAGGACAAAGGTAAGCGCGGCACAGTGCTGAATGTACTGGCTAGCGGTCATGTCGTTGTGGAAGGCCTGAATCTGGTCAAGAAGCATGCTAAACCAAATCCGATGCGCGGCATTGCTGGCGGCATCATCAGCAAGGAGATGCCGATTGATATCTCCAACGTTGCTTTATTTAATGCGGCTGCTCAAAAAGGCGATCGCGTTGGCTTCAAGACACTTGATGACGGTCGCAAAGTGCGCGTGTTTAAATCAAGTGGTGAAGTTGTGGACGCTTAAGGACATATCATGGCTCGTTTAAAACAGTTTTACAAAGATACCGTGGTCAAGCAGATGATCGAGCAGTTTGGCTACAAGTCTGTCATGGAAGTGCCTCGTATCGAAAAGATCGTGCTAAACATGGGTGTTGGCGAGGCCGTTGCTGACAAGAAGATCATGGAAAACGCGGTCGGCGACATGGAGAAGATTGCTGGTCAGAAGGCAATCGTAACCAAAGCGAAGAAATCCGTGGCCTCATTCAAGATTCGCGATGGCTATCCTGTTGGTTGTAAAGTGACGCTGCGCCGTGAGCGTATGTACGAATTCCTCGATCGACTGGTTTCTGTTGCGATTCCCCGTATTCGTGACTTCCGTGGTATTCCGGGCAAATCTTTTGACGGACGTGGCAATTACAACATGGGAGTTAAAGAACAGATTATTTTCCCTGAAATCGAGTACGACAAGATCGATGCTCTGCGCGGGATGAATATCACTATTACAACGACAGCAAAGACAGATGACGAAGCTCGTGCTTTGCTGACTGCTTTCAGTTTTCCATTTAGGAATTAGACAACATGGCTAAAACCTGTCTGATAGAGCGCGAACAAAAACGTCGCGATACAGTAAAAAAATATGCAGCTAAGCGTGCTGCGCTAGAGGCAATCATTGCTGATGCAAATGCATCTGTCGAAGATCGTCGTGAAGCGCGTCAGAAATTGCAAAGTCTGCCACGTAATTCAAGCCCGGTGCGACTGCGTAATCGTTGCGCATTGACTGGGCGTCCACGTGGTGTTTACAGTAAATTTGGTATCGCGCGTAGTAAGTTGCGCGAGTTGATGATGCGTGGCGAAGTGCCTGGCGTCACCAAAGCTAGCTGGTAACGGAGGGTTATAGTAATGAGTATGAGTGATCCGATTGCCGACATGCTGACGCGTATTCGTAACGCGCAAAGTGTCAACAAACCAACGGTTTCTATGCCGTCATCCAAACTAAAGGCATCCATTGCCGTTGTTTTGAAAGATGAAGGCTATATTGATGATTTCGCTGTGCATGATGCTGATGGCAAGCCACAGTTGAATATCAGCCTTAAATACTATGCCGGTCGTCCCGTGATTGAGTCTATCAGTCGTGTGAGCCGCCCAGGTCTGCGTGTTTATCGTGGCAGCCAGGATATTCCAAAGGTAATGAATGGCCTCGGCGTGACAATTATGTCTACGTCCAGGGGTGTGATGACTGATCGCAAAGCGCAAGCTGCCGGTGTTGGCGGTGAAGTGCTGTGTGTAGTAGCTTAAGGAGAGATGCATGTCCCGCGTAGCTAAAAATCCAGTCGCTATCCCTGAAAAGGTTGAGGTAGCGTTATCCATTAACAGTATTTCTGTGAGTGGTCCATTGGGTAAGCTTTCTCACCCATTGACCGATGCTGTCAAGTTGGAGCGTGAAGGTGACAGTATTACTTTTGTCGCTGCTAACGACAGTCAGCACTCCCGTTCCATGTCTGGTACCCTGCGTACGCTGGTGGCCAATATGGTGCACGGTGTGTCTCAGGGCTTTACCCGCAAATTGACCCTGGTTGGTGTGGGTTATAAAGCGCAAGCACAAGGCTCTACCCTGAACCTTGACTTGGGTTATTCTCATCCGATTAACCACAAGATGCCTGAAGGAATTACTGTTCAGACGCCAACACAGACCGAAGTGGTTCTGACCGGCTATGACAAGCAGGTGGTTGGTCAAGTTGCCGCACAAATTCGCGCATACCGCGCACCAGAGCCTTACAAGGGCAAAGGTGTTCGTTATTCCGATGAAGTGGTGGTTATTAAAGAAACCAAGAAGAAGTAAGGTTTAGCCATGAATAATCTGAACAATGTAAATACCCGTCTGCGTCGAGCACGCAAGACGCGAGCAAAAATTGCCGAGTTGAAGGCCACACGCCTCAGTGTGCACCGTACTAATACTCACATATATGCGCAAATTATTGCTGAAACCGGCGATAAGGTCATAGCCAGCGCGTCGACGGCTGAGTTGGAGGTGCGCAAGAGTGTAAAGAACGGTGGCAATGTTGAGGCTGCAGCATTGATCGGCAAGCGTATTGCTGAAAAGGCAAAGGCAGCAGGCATTACCACGGTAGCTTTTGACCGTTCCGGTTACAAATACCACGGCCGTATCAAAGCGCTTGCGGAAGCCGCGCGTGAAAACGGCTTGTCCTTCTAATAGACGGGGTTAATGATGGCAAGAGATAAAGTAGTTGAACAGCAAACCGATGGTTTGCGCGAAAAGATGATTGGTGTCAACCGCGTCACCAAGGTCGTAAAGGGCGGTCGTATCATGAGTTTTGCAGCACTGACCGTGGTAGGGGATGGTGACGGTGGTGTTGGTATGGGTAAGGGCAAGGCACGTGAAGTTCCAGTTGCTGTTCAAAAGGCGATGGATGAGGCCCGTCGTGGCATGCTCAAAGTGAGCCTGAACAATGGTACTTTGCATCACGCTGTAACTGGTGTTCATGGCGCAGCTAAAGTATTTATCCAGCCAGCTTCCGAAGGTACCGGCATCATTGCCGGTGGCGCAATGCGTGCCATTTTTGAAGTCATGGGCGTAACCAACGTTCTGGCTAAATGTATTGGATCATCCAATCCGTACAACGTGGTACGTGCCACCCTTAATGGCCTGCAATCCATGAATACGCCGTCTGAAATTGCGGCTAAACGTGGCAAAAGCATAGAAGAAATCAGAGGTTAATGATGGCTAAAGCTAAACAAGAAGCTAAAACGCTGAAAGTGACTTTGATAAAAAGTACTATCGGCAGAATTCAGGCGCATCGCGCCTGTGTCTCCGGCCTTGGTTTGCGCCGTATGCATCACACCGTTGAGGTTCAGGATACACCTGCAATCCGCGGCATGATCAATACTGTGGGCTATCTTTTGAAGGTAGAAGCATAATGAAATTAAATACGATTAAGCCCGCAGAGGGCGCTAAACAAGACAGACGTCGTGTAGGACGCGGTATCGGCTCTGGTTTTGGCAAGACTGCTGGTCGTGGTCACAAGGGTCAAAAGTCACGTACAGGTGGTTTTCACAAGGTTGGTTTTGAAGGCGGTCAAATGCCAATTCAACGCCGTTTGCCAAAACGTGGTTTCGTTTCCCTGACCAAAGCTGACACCGCTCATGTTCGAACCAGTGAACTGGTTACAGTTCAGGCTGATGTGATTGATCTCTTGGCTTTGAAGCAGGCTAAAGTGGTGCCGGCAAGCGTACGTGCTGTAAAAGTTTATCTGTCTGGTGACGTGACTCGCGCAATCAATGTGCAGGGTCTGTTGCTGAGCAAGGGTGCGCGTGCGGCTGTTGAGGCTGCTGGCGGTAAGATTGTTGAGTAAAGCCAAAGGGCGCAGACAAGTTGGCTAAAGATAGTTTGTTGGGTTCGGTAGGTAAGATGTCAGAGCTGAAAGGCCGTATCTTATTTGTGATTGGTGCGCTGATCGTATTCCGTCTGGGTACATTTATACCTGTGCCTGGCATCGATCCGGATGTATTGGCCAAGCTTTTTGAATCTCAGTCTGATGGGATTCTCGGCATGTTCAATATGTTTTCTGGTGGCGCCTTATCGCGATTCAGTCTTTTTGCATTAGGCATCATGCCGTATATTTCGGCATCGATCATTATGCAGTTGCTGACAGTTGTCTCGCCCAAGTTGGAGCAACTCAAGAAGGAAGGTGAAAGCGGTCGCCGCCAGATAACCAAGTACACGCGTTACGGCACATTGGTGCTGGCAACATTTCAGGCACTGGGTATTTCCATTGCGCTGGAAGGTCAGGCTGGGCTGGTGATAGATCCGGGAATGATGTTCCGCTTTACTGCAGTAGTTACCTTGGTTAGTGGCACCATGTTCCTGATGTGGCTGGGGGAGCAGATCACTGAGCGTGGTATTGGTAATGGTATTTCCATTATTATCTTTGCTGGTATCGTGGCTGGCTTGCCAAGTGCAATTGGAGGCACCCTGGAATTGGCTAGAACAGGTACGTTCCATCCGATTTTTGTGTTGTTCCTGATAGTGGCTGTGGTTCTGGTGACGGCTTTTGTGGTGTTTGTTGAGCGTGGTCAGCGCAAGATTACTGTCAACTATGCCAAGCGTCAGGTTGGGCGCAAGGTGTTTGGTGGGCAAACCAGTCATTTGCCATTGAAGCTGAATATGTCTGGGGTGATTCCACCGATTTTTGCTTCGAGTATTATCTTGTTCCCGGCTACGATGGCCGGCTGGTTTGGCAGTAACGAAAGCATGACCTGGCTGAAAGATATCGGCTCAACCATATCTCCGGGCCAGCCTTTGTACATTTTACTGTTTGCAACAGCGATTATATTTTTCTGTTTCTTTTATACGGCCTTGGTATTTAACCCAAAAGAAACTGCGGATAACCTGAAGAAGAGCGGTGCGTTTGTACCTGGCATTCGTCCTGGCGATCAAACTGCAAAATACATTGATCGTATTATGGGGCGCTTGACACTGGTAGGTGCGATTTACATTACGGCTGTTTGTTTGCTGCCAGAGTTTCTGATTCTGAATTACAACGTGCCATTTTACTTTGGTGGTACATCGCTACTGATTATCGTAGTCGTAACAATGGACTTCATGGCACAGGTGCAATCGCATTTGATGTCCAACCAGTATGAAAGCTTGCTTAAAAAAGCTAATTTTAAGGGCGGTGCGGTTACGCCGCGTTGATTAGGGTACAGGCAGCATGGCGAAAGAAGATTCGATTGAGATGCAAGGGGTTGTGTTGGAAAACCTGCCCAATGCAACCTTTCGTGTAAAGCTGGAAAACGATTTTGTTGTACTGGGCCATATCTCGGGCAAGATGCGCAAGAACTATATCCGTATCCTGCCTGGTGACAAAGTCACCGTGGAAATGACGCCGTATGATTTATCACGTGCGCGGATTATTTTCCGCGTTAAATAAGTGTTGGTAGTGAGGGCTGTGAAATGAGAGTTCGTGCATCTGTAAAGGCTTTATGCCGTAATTGTAAGGTTGTTCGTCGTCGTGGCGTAGTGCGTATTATTTGCACGGATCCACGTCACAAGCAGCGCCAAGGGTAATTATTAGTTAATTGTGCGAAGCTGATTGTTAAAAATCAGCCAAGCTGTTAAAATTTTGGGCTTTTTTGGCGATTAGTAAAATAATTGCGCCATAATTTTGGAGTAGATACATGGCTCGGATAGCAGGGGTAAACATCCCAAATCATAAGCATACCGAAATCGCGTTAACGTCGATTTACGGTGTTGGTCGTACTACGGCGAAGCAGCTTTGTCTGGCAGCCGGTGTAATCCCGACCGCTAAAGTTAAAGATCTGAACGACGGCGAAGTGGAAAAGCTGCGCGACGAAGTCGCCAAGCTCCAGGTTGAAGGTGACCTGCGCCGTGAAGTGACAATGAATATCAAGCGTTTGATGGACCTTGGTTGCTACCGTGGTGTTCGTCATCGCCGTGGCTTGCCAGTTCGTGGTCAACGCACCAAGACCAATGCGCGTACTCGCAAGGGTCCTATTAAGCCAATCAAGGCATCTAAGTAAGGATTTAGTAAATGGCTAAAGCAAACGCACGCGTTCGTAAAAAAGTTAAAAAGAACATCGCCGAGGGCATTGCTCACGTGCATGCTTCTTTTAACAATACGATTATCACGATTACTGATCGTCAGGGTAATGCGCTTTCATGGGCGACTTCTGGTGGTGCTGGTTTCAAGGGCTCACGCAAGAGCACCCCATTCGCAGCTCAGGTAGCTGCTGAGGCTGCCGGCAAGGCTGCACAGGAATGTGGCGTGAAGAACCTTGAAGTACGTATCAAGGGCCCTGGCCCTGGTCGCGAATCCGCCGTGCGCGCTTTGAATGCAGCCGGTTTTAAAATCACTAGTATTTCAGATGTGACGCCAGTACCGCACAATGGCTGCCGTCCACCTAAAAAGCGCAGAATTTAATTCGCGCTTGATATAACAGGAGAATACCTTGGCTAGAAATCTTGATCCTAAGTGCCGTCAGTGCCGTCGTGAAGGCGAAAAGCTTTTCCTTAAGGGCGAAAAGTGTTTCACCGATAAGTGCGCAATTGAAAAACGCAACTTCCCACCTGGCCAGCATGGGCAGCGTCGCAATCAGCGCTTGTCCGACTATGGTGTGCAATTGCGTGAGAAGCAAAAAGTCCGCCGTATTTACGGCGTGCTGGAAGCGCAATTCCGTAGCTATTATGCTGAAGCTGATCGTAAAAAAGGCATTACCGGTGAAAACCTGTTGCAATTGCTTGAATGCCGTCTGGACAATGTGGCATACCGCATGGGCTTTGGCGCTTCACGTACAGAGGCACGTCAGATTGTTCGTCACAACAGCATTCTTGTTAACGGCAAGCGCGTGAACATTCCTTCATATCAAGTGCGCCCAGGTGATGAAGTGCAAGTGGCAGAAACATCAAAAAGCCAGCTGCGCATTAAAGGCGCGCTGGAAGCTGCTGAACAACGTGGTTTCCCTGAGTGGATTTCCGTTGATGTCAAGGCGTTGAAGGGTACTTTCAAGGCCAAGCCGCAACGTGATGAGCTGCCGCCTACGATTAACGAGTCGCTCGTCGTCGAACTTTATTCCAAGTAATTAAACCCTGGTAGTTAGGGTCATAAGGAAAGTTTATGCAAAACAGTCCGACAGAATATTTAAAGCCACGTGTGGTTGACGTTGAAGTGTTGTCACCATTGCGTGCAAAGGTAACTCTTGAGCCTATGGAGCGTGGATTCGGTTACACGCTGGGTAATGCACTACGTCGTGTATTGCTTTCCTCCATCCCCGGCTACGCTATTACTGAAGTCAAGATTGACGGTGTTGTGCATGAATACTCCACCATCGACGGTGTTCAGGAGGACGTTGTTGATATCCTTCTGAATCTTAAGGGTGTTGCACTCAAGCTAAATAACAAGACTGAAACTGTTCTGACTTTGAATAAATCAGCCGAAGGTGTTGTAACTGCCGGTGATTTTGAAACAGGTCATGATGCTGAAATCGTTAACCCGAATCATGTGATTGCTCACCTGACCAAGGGCGGCAAGCTCAATCTGGAAGTCAAGGTTGAGATGGGCCGTGGTTATCAGCCTGTTCCTGTTCGCCAAAAGGGTGTTGATGAAGATCGTGTACTGGGCTTTATCATGGTAGACGCTTCTTTCAGTCCAATTAACAAGGTGAGTTACCAAGTTGAAAGTGCACGTGTTGAACAGCGCACCGACCTGGACAAGCTGATCATGGATGTTGAAACTAATGGCGTGATCGAGCCAGAACAAGCGATTCGCGATGCTGCACGCATCCTGATGGGGCAGTTGTCCGTCTTTGCTGATCTGGAAGGCGCACCGACTGAAATCGAAGTTAAGCATTCACCACAAGTCGACCCGATTCTTTTGCGACCGGTCGATGATTTGGAACTGACTGTTCGTTCAGCGAATTGCCTCAAGGCCGAGAACATTTATTACATCGGTGACCTGATTCAACGTAGTGAAAACGAGTTACTGAAAGCGCCTAATCTTGGTCGAAAATCTCTGAACGAGATCAAGGATGTTTTGGCATCCAAGGGCCTGACATTGGGCATGAAATTAGAAAACTGGCCACCGGTCGGTCTGGAAAAGGTGTGAGGGTATCACTATGCGTCATCGCAACAGCAATCGTAAATTAAATCGTACCAGTAGCCATCGTCAGGCTATGTTACGTAATATGGCCAACTCTTTGTTGCGCCATGAAATCATCAAGACAACTCTGCCTAAGGCCAAGGAACTGCGTCGTGTAGCCGAGCCTTTGATCACCTTGAGCAAGAACGCCAGTTTGGCAAATCGCCGTCTGGCATTCAGCCGCACACGTGATCGTGACATCGTTGGCAAGCTGTTTAATGAGTTGGGTCCACGTTATCAATCACGTAACGGCGGCTACCTGCGTATCCTGAAGTGCGGTTTCCGTGTTGGTGATAATGCACCGATGGCTTTGGTTGAGCTGGTTGATCGTCCAGAAGCCGAAGTCGAAGTGGTTGCAACCGCAGAGTAATTTGCAGAATCTTTGGATTAAAACAAAAGCCGGTCAATGACCGGCTTTTGTTTTTATTGCAGCCGGATTGCCGAGGCCTCGCTTCAGAGTGCAGGCTTGATATGCGTGGCTATCAGCCCCGGGAAATTAATTGAATGATATTGCTACTGGTAAATGGCCAGTTTAATTCCTGGCCTGAATCACAGTTGAGCAGTACCGGGATTCTTGTGCCAAATTGGTTCATTAATAACTCACTGTCGAAGATTTCAACTTCCTGCCAGCTGAAATCATACGATGCGAGGTCCGCTAGCATTGTGGCGGCAATTTCGCAAAGATGACAAGATGAAGTGCTGTAAAGTTTGAGTGAGGTAGTCATCGACTTAAATTTCCAGTTTTTATGCTATCTGCCGACTAATTGACGGTTAGTCGTTTTCGATAAGCTGAAAAACCACCATAATAACGCTTGTTTAGAAAATTCTAGTTTGTCTCGATTTTAATCAAATACTTGTGAGCTAACCAATGGCTGAAATTCAAGAATCAAAAGAAAGCTTGCAAGAAAATCTGCAACAAGTCATTGCGCTACTGAACAAGCACAAACTCATCGAAGCTCTGGTGCAGAAACAGGACATGCCGAAACAGGCGCTGGTTGAAACCATTGTTCACCGGCAAAACCTGGTTGAGTTACAAAAGAAACTTGACGCTTTACACCCGGCAGACGTGGCTTATATCCTTGAGGCGCTGCCATTGGAGGAGCGTCTTGATGTCTGGGAGCTGGTCAAGGCGGAGCGTGATGGCGATATTCTGCTAGAGGTCTCGGACGCTGTCAGGCAAACCTTGATTGCAGATATGGATAGCGAGGAGTTGTTGGCAGCCGCTGAGCAGCTTGATACAGATGAACTGGCCGACCTCGCGCCGGACTTGCCAAAAGATGTGCTACAGGATCTGCTTGAGAGCCTGGACGCGAGTAATCGCGATCGCCTGCAATCTGCCCTGTCATACCCGGAAGATGCTGTAGGTGCGCTGATGGACTTCGACATCGTCACCATACGCGAGGATATTTCACTGGAAGTGGCTTTGCGTTACTTGCGTCGTATCGGCAGCTTGCCCGATCACACAGACAAGCTGTTTGTGGTTGATCGGCATGATGTGCTGCACGGAGTCTTGCCATTAAAGCGTCTGGTGGTTAATGACCTGGAGTTGGGTGTGGATGAGGTCATGGCGGATGATGCTGTGGTGTTTCATCCTGAGGACAAAGCGACAGATGCGGCCAAGGCTTTTGAGCGGTATGATCTGGTGACGGCTCCCGTCGTTGATGAAAACAATAAGCTGATTGGCCGCCTGACGGTAGATACGGTGATGGACTTCATTCGTGAGGAAGCTGAAAGTGACATGCTGTCGCTCGCCGGTTTGCGTGAAGATGAAGACATGTTCTCCTCCGTGTGGAAGGCTGTGCAAAACCGCTGGACTTGGCTGGCCGTTAATCTGATTACTGCATTTGTCGCATCACGCGTCATCGGTGCATTTGAGGGTTCGATTGAAAAAATCGTTGCCTTGGCGGCCCTGATGCCGATTGTCGCAGGTATCGGCGGCAATTCAGGGAATCAGACGATTACGATGATTGTGCGTGGCCTGGCTCTAGGGCAGGTGGCTTCACACAATATGAAATCGCTGTTACAGAAGGAACTTGGCATCGCACTACTCAACGGTGTGATCTGGGGCAGCGTACTGGGCGTTGTCGCCTATCTGCTTTATGGCAATGTCTCTCTGGGAATTGTCATGACGGCTGCGATGACCTTGAATCTTATGCTTGCAGCGGTGATGGGAGTATTGATTCCATTGATGATGACCAAGTTTGGCAAAGATCCAGCCGTGGGCTCAAGTGTGCTGATTACGGCCATGACGGACAGTGGTGGCTTTTTCATCTTCCTTGGCCTTGCCACTATTGTGCTGTTATAGGGTGATCTGATGAACGCCGAAGTAAATCTGATCTGGCAGGAGTTGCAATCCGGAAGCCACACACCGCTTCTGTTTTGGCAGCTCGGCATCATTGCTGGCAGCCTGTTGTTGGCCTGGTCTGTCAACGGTATCTTGCGCGCTTATGTCATGCGGCGTGCACCTGAAGGCTGGAAAGTCGGTATAGGCGGCATTAATCGCGTCCTGTTTCCGTTGACGTCACTGGTTTTCGTCTATCTGGCTCATGCCGTACTGAGTAACTGGCATGATGCCAGCCTGCTTAAACTGGCGATGACATTACTACTGGCGATGGCAATGATCAGGCTGGTGGTCTATGCGCTGCGATATATATTTTCTCCCAGCGGCTGGGTGCGTACGATGGAAAACGCGATTGCCGGCATTGTCTGGCTGGTGTTGACTTTTCATCTCGTTGGCTTGCTGCCAGACATCCTGAGGGTGCTCGATAGTATCAAGTTTGGTGTCGGCAAGAGTCAGATGAGTCTGCTGGTTCTCATGCAGGCACTGCTGATTATCCTGGTCACCCTGTTTGTTGCGTTATGGCTTAGCCGCCTGGTCGAGAATCGCCTGATGGGTACGCAGCAACTCAATATGAACCTGCGTGTTGTCCTGAGTAAGGTCGTGCGTATCTTTTTTGCGCTGATTGCCATTTTGATGGCGCTTTCGGCTGTTGGGCTGGACATCACGCTCTTGTCTGTTTTTGGCGGTGCATTGGGTGTGGGATTGGGCTTTGGACTGCAAAAAATCGCCAGCAACTATGCCAGCTTCTTCATCCTGCTACTGGATGATTCCATACATATCGGCGATATCATCACGGTCGATACGCATTACGGTATTGTCAGCGAGTTGCGCTCTCGCTATATGGTGCTGCGCAAGCTGGATAATACGGAAGTCATCATTCCCAACGAGACGCTGGTCTCCAATGTGATGATCAATCACTCGATGACCGATCGCAAGGTTCGTACACAATTGTCGCTGCAGGTCAGTTATCAGACCGACCTTGAGCTTGCCATGCGGCTCATGCTGGAAGCTGCTGCTACGCAGGAGCGCGTTTTACGCGATCCTGCACCTAATGCCTTGTTGCGGGCATTTGGCGAGAGCGGTATCGATCTGATGATGAATGTCTGGATCAGTGACCCGGAGAATGGCACAGCCAGCTTGCAGTCTGAAATCTATCTTGATATCTGGCGTGCGTTCAAAAAGCATAACGTCAGCATTCCATATCCGCAGCGCGAGATACGCGTTCTGAACAGTGAGCCACCAGCCCCGGGTGCTGCAGGAACGGTTTCGTAGCATCAGTCTTTTTTAGGCATACAATGACTGTAATAGATGTGTGGAGGGTTCCATTCATGCTTGACGGTCTCTTGCAGCTACCTTGGTGGGGTTATGTAGTCTTTGCCCTGGCCATGACCCATATCACGATTGCTACGGTGACAATTTATTTGCATCGTTGTCAGGCGCATCGTGCCCTGGACCTGCATCCGGTAGTCAGTCACTTTTTCCGATTCTGGGCGTGGCTGACTACGGGTATGCAGACTCGGCAGTGGGCTGCCGTGCATCGCAAGCACCACGCACGCTGCGAAACTTTCGAGGATCCGCATAGCCCGCAAGTGCTGGGCCTGAAAAAAGTGCTGCTGGAAGGTGCCGAGCTGTTTCGTCTGGAAGCGGCCAGGCAGGAGACACTGGACAGATATGGCAAGGGTACACCAGATGACTGGCTGGAGAGGCACCTCTATAGCCGTTATCCCAGCCTCGGTGTCGGGATAATGCTTGTTGTAGATGTTGCATTGTTTGGCCCGATAGGCATCACTCTTTGGGCGGTGCAAATGATCTGGATTCCATTTTTTGCTGCAGGAGTCATCAACGGAGTCGGTCACTATTGGGGTTATCGCAATTTCGAGGCGACCGATGCCAGCCGTAATATTGTGCCTTGGGGTCTATTGATAGGCGGTGAAGAACTGCACAATAACCACCATGCCTATGCCAGTTCGGCAAGACTTTCAAACAAGTGGTATGAGCTTGATATCGGCTGGATGTACATTCGTATCATGCAGTTTCTTCATCTGGCCAGCATCAAGAAAGTCGCACCCAAAATTCATTTTGACTGGGCAAAGACCAGTTGCGATCTGGACACGCTGCAGGCGGTCATCACGCATCGTTTTGATGTCATGGGCAAGTATGGCCAGCTAGTTAAAGCTGCCTGCAGGGAAGAGTTATCCAGGTTGCAGCAAGCATATCTTCAGTATGGCAAGCAGGAGTCCTTGATGTCTGAGCACTTGAGGCGATGGCTGGCGCTGGATGTAAAGGATCTGCAGGATCAGGAAAAGCGGGCATTAAACACCGTTTTGCAGCACAGCCGGAATTTACAGGTCCTTTACCAGTTCAGGCAGGAATTGACAGCCGTTTGGGTGCGCTCCAATGCCAGTCAGGAGCAATTACTGAAAATATTGGAGGACTGGTGCCATCGTGCTGAAACGAGCGGTATAGAGGCCCTGCAGGCGTTTTCCGGGCGCTTGCGTTGTTATAAGATGGCCTGATGGAAGGTGCGCTGATGGTTCCGGCAGGGGGATAACAGGCATAATAAAACCCGCAATTGCGGGTTTTTTTATGCAAGCAAACTCGATTATTTGAGTTTGGCTTCCTTGTACAGTACATGCTTGCGTGCAACGGGATCAAATTTCTTGATTTCCATTTTTTCAGGCATGGTGCGCTTATTTTTGGTCGTGGTGTAGAAGTGACCGGTGCCGGCGCTTGATTCGAGTTTGATTTTTTCACGCATGTTGAATGCTCCTTAAATCTTTTCGCCAGCAGCACGCAGATCAGCCAGAACAGCATCGATGCCGTTCTTGTCGATTGTACGCAATGCAGCGTTGGTGATACGTAGGCTTACCCAGCGGTTCTCGCTCTCAACCCAGAATTTGCGGTTCTGCAAATTAGGCAAAAAACGACGCTTGGTCTTGTTGTTTGCGTGGGATACGTTGTTCCCAACCATTGGCTTCTTGCCGGTTACCTGACATACGCGTGCCATGTTAAATCTCCTAATACCGCTTACCGAAATTCGAAAGACCGCATTTATACCATAAAAGACAGGCTCCCCTCAAGGGAAATCTGTTTTTTTGTAGTTTTTTCTAGTGCTTTCCGGTGCTACCGAAACCACCTTCGCCGCGCTCACTGGCGGCAAATTCATCGACGATGCTGAAGTTGGCTTGAATCACCGGTACGATCACAAGTTGTGCAATACGCTCCAGTGGGTTGAGGATAAAGGATTCGCGTCCGCGATTCCAGCAGGACACCAGTAGCTGGCCCTGATAGTCCGAATCGATCAGCCCGACCAGGTTGCCCAGCACGATGCCGTGTTTATGGCCCAGACCTGAGCGCGGCAGGATTATGGCGGCATAGTTGGGATCAGCCAGATGGATCGCCATGCCCGTGGGAATCAGTGTGGTTTCCCCGGGGTGCAGGGTTTGCGTATGCTCGATGCAGGCGCGCAAATCCAGACCGGCAGAGCCGGGGGTGGCATAGTTCGGCATCATGTTGTGCAGGCGATCGTCCAGAATCTTCAGTTCGACATTCAGGTTCATTTGGCGACTTTCGTTGATGGTGAATCGAGCATGGCGGCAATGTGTTGCAGTAATTGCTGTGCGATCTCATTTTTTTCTGAGCGCGGCAATGGATGGCTGCCTGCATCATCCAGCAAGACCACGCTGGCATCATCCTGCCCCATGCTCTCCTGTACGAGATTGGCAACCAGCAAGGGCAGGTGTTTCTTTCTGCGCTTGGCCTCGGCCTGTTGCAGCAGGTTCTCACTTTCGGCTGCAAAGCCGACGCAGAACGGTGGTTCGGCCAGGTTGGCAACTTCCGTCAGGATATCCTTTGTCGGCAGCAGATATAGAGTGAGCGATTGCTCACTTTTCTTGATTTTCTGTGTGCTGGGTTTTGCCGGCTTGTAGTCGGCAACGGCTGCAACACTGATGAACACATCTTGTGGCTTGATATTCTGTAGGACGGCATCCAGCATTTGTTCTGCGCTACTGACATGCACCAGATTCACCAGTTTCGGTTTTTTCAGACTCGTGGGTCCGCTCACCAGGGTAACGTCTGCTCCCATGGCTTGCGCAGTCTTGGCAATGGCATAGCCCATCTTGCCGGAGCTGAAGTTGGTGATGGCGCGTACCGGGTCGATGGCTTCGACCGTGGGGCCGGCTGTTATCAGGATGCGTTTGCCAGCCAACAGTTTTGCTTGCTGACTGATCCTCAACATTTCAAGCAGATCTTCCGGCTCCAACATACGTCCCGGACCGACTTCACCGCAGGCCTGTTCGCCACTATCCGGGCCGAGTATCGCGATACCATCGGCTTTCAGTTGTTGGACATTGCGCTGCGTGGCTGGATTTTCCCACATCTGTCTATTCATTGCTGGTGCTATCAGCAGTGGGCACTCGCGCGCCAGACAAAGCGTGGAAAGCAGGTCGTCGGCATTGCCATGTACCAGCTTTGCCATGAAATCGGCGCTGGCCGGTGCAACCAGAATCGCGTCCGCCTGCCGCGACAGTTCGATATGCGGCATACCGTTGGGGATGGCGGCATCCCACATGTCAGTGAACACTTGCTTGCCTGACAGGGCTTGCAAGGTGACAGAGGTGATGAAGTATTGCGCCGCCGCAGTCATGACGACCTGAACTTCGATACCGCTCTTGACCAGCAGGCGTACGAGCTCGGCGGTTTTGTAAGCCGCGATGCCACCGGTGATACCCAGTACCATTTTTTTGATAGGTTTGTTTTGCATGGATTGATAATGAATTGATTAGTTTCAATTTTATATGAAAGCCGGCATGGGATATACAAAGGCAGTCAAATTGACCCATCTTGGATTAGACTAATGCTTCAATAACAAGAGAGTAATGGTCTATGTGGCGCAAGCTTCGTGTTTTGATTCTGTTATTCATTCTGGCGACCGTCGCGCATAGAGCCTGGCTGGAATCGCATGACCTGGAGTGGAAAGATAGCCTCTATGTTGCTGTTTACCCGGTCAACGCGGATGGCAGCGATCAGGCCAGAACTTATATCCAGCAGCTTTCCGCAGATCAATTGCTGGGGATTACGGATTACTTTGCGGAACAAGCTGCAAGATATGAGTTGAACCTCGCTTACCCTTTTCAGCTCAGGTTAGGGCCTGCGGTAGATGACCAACCGCCTCAGCCGCCTCAATCGGTGCAGAATGCCAATATGCTGAAAATTGCCCTGTGGAGCCTGCACTTGCGCTGGTGGTCCTGGCGCCACAGCCCGCCAGTCAGCATTCCGCCCGATGTCAAAATCTATCTGCTTTATCATGATCCTCAGCAGTATCGGGTACTGCCACATTCCACTGCGCTGAGCAAGGGTCGGGTCGGGCTGGTCAATCTTTATGCGGATGAACTTTATGCCAAGCAGAACGCGGTGATTATTGCGCACGAATTGCTGCATACGGTTGGTGCAACCGACAAGTATGATCTGGCCAGTAGCCTGCCGTATTTTCCAGATGGTTATGCGGAGCCGGAGAAAGATCCGACTTACCCGCAGGATTATGCCGAACTGATGGCCGGGCGTGTTCCGGTTTCACAAAACAAGGCGGAAATACCAAGAGGGCTGGCTTACACCCTCATCGGCGAGCGCACGGCAGTGGAAATAGGCTGGCTGCGGGGAGGGAAATAATCATGGCAATTACGGATTGGCCGGAAGGTGAACGCCCGCGTGAAAAGCTCCTTCAGCAGGGTGTTGATAGCCTGTCGGATGCTGAATTGCTGGCGATATTCCTGCGCGTCGGCGTTACCGGCAAAAGTGCGGTAGATCTTGCGCGTGACCTGTTAAGCCGTTTTGGCAGCCTCAACGGTATCTTCGCCGCCAGTCAGCAGGAAATTGGCGAGGTGCATGGCATGGGCAGCAGCAAGTATGTGCAATTGCAGGCAATTTTTGAAATGAGCCGCCGGGCATTGGCCGAACAGATGCGGTCTCGGGATGTTTTGAGCTCGCCCCGGCAAGTGAGGGATTACTTATGCCTCAAGCTAGGTGGGCTGGTGCGTGAGGTGTTCGTCGTACTGTTTCTGGATGCGCAGAATCGGGTTTTGGCGCAAGAGGAGATGTTCAGCGGCACGTTGACACAAACCAGCGTTTATCCACGCGAAGTGGTGAAGCGCGCGCTGCAGCACAACGCCGCCTCGGTGATCTTTGCCCACAACCACCCTTCCGGCGTAGCCGAGCAGAGTCGTTCGGATGAACAGTTGACCGCTGTCCTGAAACAGGCGCTGGCGTTGGTCGATATCCGCGTGCTGGACCACTTTGTGGTGGCAGGTAACAGCACGCTGTCGTTCGCGGAAAAAGGCTTGCTCTAGATTAAGGCCTTTGCCGTTTTGTGTGCTTTCTCGCTATCGACAAATTCTCAGCGGCCATTGGGGTGTAGTTTTAGCGGGCCGCCTTTGCTGGTGCTGGCCTGCTGGCTGCCTTATCGGCCAGCACCGACGTTACGATTAATGGCAAGCGAGCAGCGGCAAGGGCGTTTTCATTTTTGATGGGCCCTAAGTAGCAGTTTCTTGATGACGTTGCAGCAAACATTTCAATTCAGGCACGCATGAAGCACATTGTGTCCCGCATTTCAGCTTGTTCTGCAGTGTAAAAAAATCTGCTCCCATACGGATATTATCAATAATTTCGTTTTCAGCGACATCCAGACAATTGCAGACAACCTTGCCGCGGCTGCGTTGCCCGGTTGGCGGTGCGCTTAACGGCGCCAGCGCCCAGCGACGCAGTTCGGCGGTCAGTTGGCCCTGCGTCATGACTTCCTTCAGCCAGTCCGTCGCCAGAATCTCGCCGGTGAGCCGGACGCCGGTCACCTGCTGATTTTCGACCAGAATCCGTTTGCTGATGCCACGTTTGATATCGTTATAGTGCAGCATAGGCATGTCGTCCGTTATGCCGAGCAGACAATCGAGTTCGGCGATCAGACTCGCATCCGGTGCAGTGCCGTTGGCCGCACGCAGAATCATGATGCCGGGGTCGCGTCCGAACAGCCCGCAGGTGGCATATTCTAAGTGCCTGAGCAGCGGCCGGATTTTTTCCAGCAGTTGCAGGCTGAGGCCGCTGCGCATGACCGTCATGCGCCAGGGCAGGTCGAGCTTTTCCAGTTTGACGGCGGTGTGTTTCAGTTCCGGCTGGCGCGATATCTTGTCGTAGGCACTCGGCATCAGCGCATTGACGCCAAGGCCATTCATGTATTGACTGCCCCAGTGCATGGGGATGAAGGTCTGGGCCGGCTGCATCTGTTCCGAGGTTTGTGCACGCAATACCAGCTGGCCGCGCTTGTTACTGACTTTGACCAGATCGCCGGAGTTGATGGCGCGGCGTTGCATGTCATCCCGGTTCATGCTGATGACCGGTTCTTCCGCATGATTGAACAGTTGCGCAACGCTGCCGGTACGGCTCATGCCATGCCACTGGTCGCGCAGGCGGCCGGTGAGCAGGTGTAGGGGATGTCCGGCATCGGTTTTGTCCGTGGTGGCCTTGTATGTAGCGTTGGCGAACCGGGCTTTGCCGCCGGGCTGCTGGAACACACTGTCGCTGTATAGTCTGGCGCTGCCTTCTTGTGCACCGGTCGGGAAAGGCCACTGCTGCGGCCCCCTGCTATCGAGCAGGGCATAACTGAGACCGCTGATATCAAGATCGCGGCCGCGAGTGGTTTCGCGGTGCTCATTGAATATCTGTTCGGCCTGCGTGTACGGGAAGAGCTTGACGGATTCCTTGCGCTTGTCGAGGCGATGTCCCAGTCTTTGTGCAAAGTCCGTTGCAATCTGCCAGTCGTGTCGCGCGTTGCCGGGCGCTTCAACTGCCGGCTTGACGTGGGTGATGCGGCGCTCCGAATTGGTGACGCTACCTTCTTTCTCGCCCCAGGTCGTTGCCGGCAACAGTACGTCGGCAAATGCGGTGGTATCGGTGTTATGGAAGGCTTCCTGTACCACGACCAGCTCTGCCTTGGCGAGTGCATCATGCACGCTGTTGAGGTCCGGCATCGATTGGGCCGGGTTGGTGCAGGCAATCCAGACCGCCTTGATGGAACCGTCGCGCAGCGCGTCAAACATCTCCACTGCGGTTTTGCCCGGCTTTTCCGGTACGTGGTCTATGCCCCATAACATGGCGACTTCGGCGCGATGTTCGGGGTTGCTCAGATCGCGATGTGCAGAGAGCAGGTTGGCCATGCCGCCGACCTCGCGCCCGCCCATCGCGTTGGGCTGGCCGGTCAGTGACAGCGGCCCGGCACCGGGCTTGCCGATCTGGCCGGTGGCCAGGTGCAGATTGATCAGCGCGGTGTTCTTGTCGGTGCCGCTGGTGGACTGGTTCAGGCCCTGGCAATACAGGGAGAGCGTCGGGCCGGCACCGAACCATTTGGCCGCAGTGATGATGTCGGCTTCGCGGATGCCGCAGATGTCGGCCACCATCTTCGGCGTATATTCGCGCACGGTTTCCTTCAATGCCTCGAAGCCCTCGGTGCGCGCGCGGATAAAGGCTGTGTCGATCAGCCCCTCCCACAGCATGACATGCAGCAGGCCGTTGAACAGCGCGACATCGGTGCCCGGCAGGATGGCCAGATGCAGGTCTGCGGCCTGCACGGTATCGGTACGGCGCGGGTCGACCACGATGATTTTCAGGTCCGGGTTTTTTGCCCTGGCATCCTCGATGCGGCGATAGAGGATGGGGTGCGCATAGGCGGTGTTGGAGCCGGCGATGAACAGGCAGCCGGCATGGTCGATGTCCTCGTAGCAGGCGGGCGGGGCATCGGTGCCCAGCGTCGCCTTGTAGCCGGAGACGGCGGACGACATGCACAGGCGCGAGTTGCTATCGACGTTGTTCGTGCCGATCAGGCCCTTGGCCAGCTTGTTGAAGACGTAGTAATCCTCCGTCAGCAACTGGCCGGAGATGTAGAAGGCGACCGCATCCGGGCCGTGTTCGCGGATGATGGCGGCAAAGCGGTCGGCGACATAATCCAGCGACTCATCCCAGCTGACTGTCTGCCGGGGCAGATCGCGGTCGCGGCGCAGTTCCGGTTGCAGGGCGCGTCCTTCCGTCTTGGCGCTCAAGTGCAGCGTCGAACCCTTGGTGCACAACCGCCCGAAGTTGGCCGGATGCTGAGGGTCGCCACGCACGCCGGTGATGCGGTTGCCTTCGCTCTCGATGATGACGCCGCAACCGACGCCGCAGTAACAACAGGTGGATTTGGTTTCTTGCATGCTTAACTTTTGAATACCGTTAACAAGTTAGTAGCCACAGAGATCACAGCGTGCACAGAGACAAATCTTTTGCATGGCACTGCTGGTGGCTGGTTTGTGCGAGTGTTGTCGATCCTGTGGCTGAACATGATCAGATTCCGAGATACACCATGCCGTCTTCCACCTTGACGGCGAAACAGGCGGTGTGGCCTTCGTCCGGTTCTTCCGCCTGGCCGTCGGTCAGGCTGATACGCCAGTTATGCAGCGGACAGGCCACCTTGTCGCCGTAGACGATGCCCTGCGACAAGGGGCCGCCCTTGTGCGGGCAGCTGTTGTGCAGGGCGAACACGCGGTCGTCCTCGGTGCGGAAGAGCGCGATCTCCTTGTCGGCATTGCGCACGACGCGCGAGCCCAGTTTGGGGATGTCCTGCAGGGCGACGATTTTGGTCCAATCACTCATGATTTTCACTTTCACGAAACAAGTAACAAATAGATCAGGAAGAAATTCATCAACAGCGAAAGCAGCGCGATCCACTGCCATTTCATCAGCCCGCTGCGTGCGATCAGCGGCGTCCTGGCCGGTGGCTGTATCGGCTTCAGTTCGCCGTGCTCCAGCGCCAGCAGCATTTCCTCGGCAGTCTCAAAGCGTTGTTCTGCAGAGTTCTGGACAGCTTTCAGTACGATATTTTCCAGCCATTGTGGAATGTCGGGCCGATAACGGCTGGGCGCGACCGGTTCGCCGAATCTTGGATGCTGAAACGGTTCGATCTCACCGTAAGGATAGCGCCGGGTCAACAGCCGGTAGAGCGTGACGCCGACACTGTAGAGGTCGCTAGCGCCAGCGGCCTGGCCGCTGGCGAACAGCTCGGGGGCCATGAAGCTTGGCGTGCCCGGGTTCTGCATGGCGGGGACGGTCGCCGTGCCGCTGCTCAAGGCGACGCCCAGATCGAGGATGCGCAATTGCTTGTCATCGCCCATGTGGATGTTATCCGGCTTGATATCGCGATGCAGGATGTTGAGCCGGTGCAGCGCGCCGAGCCCCCGCAGCAGTTCGGCGCCGATGCGCGCCACCTCGGTGGCCGTGAAATGATGGCCGCTGTCCAGCCGCTGCTGCAGCGTTTCGCCGCTGTGCCAGCTCATCAGGTAATAGAGTCGGCTGCGTTTTTCTGCATGCAGCGGCAGCACTTGGGGCACATAGCGGGAGACCACCCGCTTGGCCAGCCATTCTTCATTCAGCAGCGCCTGGCAGCTTTCGGTGTCATCGGCGAGGATGGGCTGCAGGGTCTTCATTACCGACAGCTGTCCGCTTTGCTGATTGCGCACTTGATAGAGCAGGCTGGCGCGCGATTCGTGGATCAGCGACAGTACTTCGAAATCGTCCAGCCGCTCGCCGGTTTTCAGGCGCGGCGGCACGCGCAGCTGTCTGGCTAGGGTGAGCAGGTCGGCCAGGTTGTCGGTGCCGGTTGCGTCGATACGCACAATCAGTGCCGATGCATTATCCTGGCCACCTTGTGCCAGCGCCGCCCTGGTCAGGTGCTCGGCAATCATCTGCGGACTGTCGTACATCTGCAGTGCCTCATGAATCTGTTTTTGCCCGAGCTTTTCCCAGACGCCATCGCTCAGTAGGGCGTAGACATCCTCTTGCAGCAGGCTGCCATCGGCATAATCGACCGCCAGGTGCATGTCGAGGCCGACTGCACGCTTGAGGACGTGGCGCATGTCGGGGCGGTCCCATACGTGGTCGGTGGTCAGCTGCTCCAGCTTGCCATGCCGCAGCCGGTAGATGCGACTGTCGCCGACGTGGGCGAGGTAATAGCGCTGACCGCGCAGCACCAGCAATGACAGCGTGGTGGCCATACCGGCCAGCTGGCGGTGGCTGTTTGATTGACTGAGTACCCAGCGGTTGGCTGCCGACAGCACCTTGTCCAGCGCCGCGTGCGTCTCCCAGGTGTCCGGCGTGGCGTAGTAATCCGAGAGCACGCTACGCACCGTCATTTCGGCGGCCTCGCGGCCACCCGCATTGCCGCCGACCCCGTCGGCAATGGCGACCATAGCGCCCTTGGTGGCAAGTTGTTCATTCGCTGGCGTCACCACACCCAGAAAGTCCTCATTGGACTCTCTGGGACCGGTTTGCGAACTTTGGCCGATAATGATTTTCAGCGACATGTGGTCTTCAGTTGATAAGTGCAAACTTTACTTTACACCTTTGCCGAGGTCGCGATGGCAGAGCCCCAGGTCGTGCGCCAGCGTGTCTTGACGCTGGCAAGGCCGACGATGGCCAGCACGGCGAGGCCGGCGAAGATCAGTACGCCCAACTGGTAACTGCCGGTGACCTGCTTGAACCAGCCCAAACTGGCGGCCAGATAGAAGCCGCCGATGCCGCCTGCCATACCGACGAGGCCGGTCATGACGCCGATCTCCTTGCGGAAGCGCTGCGGCACCAGCTGGAATACGGCGCCGTTGCCCATGCCGAGCACGGCCATGACCGGAATGACGATGGATAATGAGGAAGTCAGGTTGGGTTGACCGAAGCTCATCATCAGCAGCAACAGGGCGGCGATCGCATACATGGTGAGCAGGGTGCGGATACCGCCGATGCGGTCGGCAATCATGCCACCTATCGGGCGGGCCAGGGAGCCGGAGAAAACGGCCGCCGCCGTGCAGTAACCGGCGACGACCGGCCCCAGGTTGTAGAGGTCGTTGAAATAGATGGTCAGCGAAGAAGCCAGTCCGACGAAGCCGCCGAAGGTGACGCTATAGAAGAACATGAACCACCAGGCATCCTTGTCCTTCAGGATGGTGACATACTGGCTCAGAGATTTTGCCGGAGGCGTGTCCGGGCTGTCCTTGGCGTAGATGGCATAAATCACGAATACGATCATTAGCGGTATCAGGGCCAGTCCCAACACATTGTTCCAGCCGAAAATGACTGCCAGTCCCGGGGCAAAGAGCGCCGCGAACACCGTGCCAGAGTTGCCGGCACCGGCAATACCCAGCGCCGTGCCCTGTTGCTCCGGCGGATACCAGCGCGAGGCCAGCGGCAAGGCAACGGCGAATGAAGCGCCGGCGAATCCGAGGAAAATGCCCAGCATCAGGGCCTGTTGGAAATTATGGATGCCATGCAGCCAGGCAATCGCCAGCGCGATGATGACGATGACTTGCCCCACCAGCCCGGCCATTTTCGGTTTGATATGGTCGACCAGCACACCCATGACGATACGCAACAGCGCTCCTGCCAGTACGGGCGTAGCGACCATCATGCCTTTCTCGGCGGCGGTGAGTTGCAGGCCGACTGCTATCTGCACGGCCAGCGGACCGAGCAGTACCCAGACCATGAAACTCAGGTCGAAATAAAGAAATGCAGAGAACAGGGTGGGTTTGTGACCTGCCTGCCAGAAACTCTTTTGCATGTTATGACTCCTCTGGTGCGACGATGAAAATCGCAGGTTTTTATAGGGTGATGGTTTCGAACTCTTTATGTTCGTCGCGCTTCTGCACGCGTTCCGCCCACGGGTTGACCGCGCCCTGCAGGGCAAACAGCAGGCGTTCATAAGCCGCCTTGCGGCCTGCGGCATCTTCCACCACGCGCTGTTTCACATAATCGAGGCCGACGCGACTGATCCAGTGCACGGTGCGGTCCAGATAACGCGCTTCCTCGCGGTAGATCTGGATAAAGGCGCCGGAGTATTCCAGTACTTCGTCATGCGATTTCACCTTGCAGAGGAACTGTGCGACTTCGGTCTTGATGCCGCCGTTGCCGCCGACATAGATCTCCCAGCCGGAATCGACACCGATGATGCCGACGTCCTTGATGCCGGATTCGGCACAGTTGCGCGGGCAGCCGGAAACTGCGAACTTGACCTTGTGCGGTGCCCACATGTGGTCGAAGGCCTTTTCGATGTCTATGCCCATTTGTGTCGAATCCTGTGTGCCGAAGCGGCAGAACTCGGAGCCGACGCAGGTTTTGACGGTGCGGATGCCTTTGGCATAGGCGTAACCGGAAGGCATGTCGAGATCAGCCCACATGTTGACCAGGTCTTCCTTCTTCACACCCAGCAAGTCGATGCGCTGGCCGCCGGTGACTTTCACCATGGGCACGGCGTACTTGTCTGCCACATCGGCGATCTTGCGCAGCTGATCAGGGGTCGTGACGCCGCCGTACATGCGTGGCACGACCGAGTAGGTCCCATCCTTCTGGATATTGGCGTGCACACGTTCGTTGATGAAGCGCGATTGCGGGTCGTCCACTGCTTCATGCGGCCAGGTCGAGATCAGGTAGTAATTCAGGGCTGGCCTACAGGTCGCGCAGCCGTTGGGCGTGCGCCATTGCATGCCTTTTATCGCGTTCGGGATATTGAGGTATTTGTGTTTGCGAATCTGTTCGCGCACTTCCTCGTGGTTGAGTTCGGTACAGCCGCACACCGCCTTGCTGGTGGAAGGCGGTGCATAACCGCCGCCCAGGGCCGAGGCCAGGATCTGCTCGACCAGGCCGACGCAGGAGCCGCAACTGGAGCCGGCTTTGGTCTGCTTCTTGACGTCGTCGATGGTAAACAGACCTTTTTCCTTGATGGCCTTGACGATGGTGCCCTTGCAGACGCCGTTGCAGCCGCAGACCTCCATCTCGTCGGTCATCGCTGAAGCCTTGTCCTGACCCTGATGGCCGGTATTGCCCAGGCTGTCCTGGCCGAACATCAGGTGGTCGCGGATTTCGTGGATGGGCTTTTTGTCGCGTAACAGCTGGAAGTACCAGGACCCATCCGTCGTATCACCATAGAGCACGCTGCCGATGATTTTGTCATCTTGAATGATCAGCTTCTTGTAAACACCTCCCACTGCATCGTGCAAAACGATTTCTTCGGTATTCTCTCCGCCTGTGAAGTCGCCGGCAGAAAAGAGGTCGATGCCGGTGACTTTCAGCTTGGTAGAAGTGACGGAGCCGACATAGCGGCCGATACCGAAGTTGGCCAGGTGTGTGGCGCACACCTTGGCCATTTCAAAAAGGGGCGCAACCAGGCCGTAGGAAGTCCCACGGTGGGCTACGCATTCGCCCACGGCATAGATGCGCGGGTCGTAAGTCTGCATGGTGTCGTTGACGACGATACCGCGGTCACAGTGGATGCCGGCGGATTCCGCCAGTGCAAAGTTGGGGCGGATGCCGACCGCCATGACCACCAGGTCGGCCGGAATCTCCTGGCCGTCCTTGAAGCGCACAGCCGCCACGCGACCATGCTGTCCATCTACAGTGCTGCCGATTATCTGCCCGGTATCCTTTTCCAGCAGGAATTTCAGGCCCTTGGCTTCCAGCGATTGCTGCAGCATACGGCCGGCAGTTCTGTCCAACTGACGCTCCAGCAACCATTCGCTTTTGTGCACCACGGTCACGTCCATACCCTGGATTTTCAGGCCGTTGGCCGCTTCCAGGCCGAGCAGGCCGCCACCGATGACTACCGCATGCTTGTAGGCCTTGGCTGCGGTAATCATGTCGTTGGTGTCCTTGATGTCGCGGTAGCCGATCACACCCTGCAGATCGGCGCCCGGGATCGGCAGCATGAAGGGCTTGGAGCCGGTAGCGAGCAGCAGGCGGTCATATTCCGCACTGGTGCCATCCTCGGCGTAGACCATTCGGTTCTTGCGGTCGATCTTGATGATACGCGCATTGGTGTACAGCCGGATGTTGTTCTCCGCATACCATTCGCGACTGTTGAGGATGATGTCGTCTATGGTCTGCTCGTTGGCCAGCACCGGTGACAGCATGATGCGGTTGTAGTTTGGGTAGGGCTCATCGCCGAACACGGTAATGTCGTAGAGGTCGGGTGCGATCTTCAGCAGTTCTTCCACGGTTCTCATGCCGGCCATACCGTTGCCGACGACGACGAGTTTCATTTTCTTCATGCAATTTCTCCTCTTTGCTTCCTGTTGCGTGCTAGGCAGCAATGGCCCAGGCTTTCATGAATTCCTTGCAGCTCGACAGCCTGACCACGTCGCCGATAACGACGATGGCCGGGTTGCCCAAGCCTTCCTGCTTGACTGCCATCGACCAGGGCACGCCAGTTGAGCGGGCTTTTATCTTGAAGTTGACATACTCGGCCTTGGCGAAGAACTGGTCGCCTGATTGGCGGCTACCGTTAGCTGACTGGAGCCTGATCACTGATGATCAATAAAAAAGGCGTCCTGCTGGCGGGATACATTCCGTCAGCAGGACGCCTTTGTCCGGTAGGTCATCATTGACCTGATACTGCCAATTCAAAAACTTCATACTGTCAGAACCGCATCCGGCTCCTGACCAAATACCTGATATCGATATCCGTCGTTGGCTATCAACATTCACATTCTTCTCAGAGCAGCAACTTTGCCGCTTGCACCACCTGTTCGGCCAATGTGGCCAGACGCATGTTCTGTTTCATCGCCATGTTCCGTAGCAGTGTGTAGGCAGTATCTTCATCAATGCCTCGCTGCTTCATCAGCATGCCTTTAGCTTTCTCTATGACCTTGCGCTCACTCAGTTTGAGATTGGCCTCACTCAGCTCGCTCCGCAAAGTCTTGAATTCCTCAAACCGTGCAACCGCCGCATCCATTACTGGCTTCAGTTTCACGTTGGACAATCCACCAACCACATAAGCATTGACACCGGCACGGGTGGCTGACCGGATCTTTGCGGTATCACCATCATGTGTAAACATCACAATCGGTCGCGGTGCGTTATGGCGCATTACAATCAGATGCTCCAGCATGTCGCCGCTGGGCGAATCCGTGTCTATGATGACGATGTCCGGCTGCAGCCTGCTTACCGCCTCATCCAGATTGGCCGTATCGCTCAAGTGTGCGATCACTTCGCAGCCCGCTTCCGTCAGCGACTGCTTCAACGGAGCTGTGCGCTCCAAGTGGTTATCAATTAGCATGACGCGGAGCATTGCCGACCTGAATATGAGTTACTCAGCATACATAAAGCAACTGCTGTGCCAATCGTTGAACCTATCTGCTAAGACTATGAAAAACGTTGCATAATTAGAGAGCTGTGCAAGGGGGAAGCGGGTGCATGGAGGTTCAATTGGCGCACAATAAAAGTGCGCATGCACCAATCAACTCATGCGTGCGGTAAGAAGCAGTGTTGGTGTATCTTTAATAAGCGGAGTTTTCTGATGCTTGCTCTGCGCCAGGGTTATCAAACTGCAGGCTGGCCAGCCTCGCATAGAGGCCAGCATTATTGCGCAGTTCTGCCGCCGTGCCGATCTCGACAATATTTCCCTGCTCCATCACCACAATACGGTCAGCTTTCTGCACGGTTGCCAGACGGTGCGCAATAATCAGGGTAGTGCGGCCTTGCATGGCGATGTTGAGTCCTTGTTGTACCAGGATTTCAGATTCCGCATCCAGTGCACTGGTGGCTTCATCCAGCAGCAGAATCGGTGCATCCTTGAGAATTGCACGTGCGATGGCGATGCGCTGGCGCTGCCCGCCGGATAGTCGCGTGCCGCGTTCGCCAAGAAAGGTTTCGTAACCCGCAGGCAGGCGCGAGATAAATTCATCAACCTGCGCCGCCCTGGCTGCCACCATTACTTCAGCATCGGTGGCATACGGTCGCCCATAACGGATATTTTCCATGGCATTGGCAGAAAAGATTACCGGATCCTGCGGCACTACGGCAATCATGCTGCGCAGAGATTGCAGCGAGAGCTTGCGTATATCCTGTCCGTTGATACTGATACTACCTGCGGTGACATCATAAAAACGCAGCAGGAGCTGAAACAGCGTGGTCTTGCCAGCTCCTGAGGGACCAACCAGGGCGATGGTTTCGCCACTGGGGATTTCCAGTGAGATATCGCTCAGTGCGGCAGTCTGCAATCTGGATGGATAGTAAAAACTGATATGACTGAACGAAATCTGCGCAGTTCTGGAATCGCTGACGGCTTCCGGCTGGCTGGTTTCCTTGACTGCAGGCGCTGCGTGCAGCAGTTCCAGCAGGCGTTCGGTGGCACCGGCGGCGCGCATGATATCGCCCCAGACTTCCGCCATCGTACCGACGCTACCAGCCACCATGGCGGCATAGAGGATGAAGGAGGCCAGTTCGCCACCGGTCATGGTGCCGTTGGTGACCTGGCGCGCACCTATCCATAGCACGAAAATGATCGAGCCCATGACAGCGGTAATGATGACGGCGGTCATGGCGGCTCGCACCCGTACCCGTTTGAGCGCTGTGATGAAGCTGGTTTCCGTGCTCTGACGGAAGCGGCCGATCTCACGTTGCTCCTGAGTAAAGGATTGCACGGTCGGCATGGCGTTGAGAATCTCGCCAGCCAGCGCCGAGCTATCAGCGATCCTGTCCTGCGATTCGCGTGAAAGCTTGCGTACTTTTCTACCGATCAGAATGATAGGCAGCACTACCAGCAACATCAGTCCGAGGTTCAGTGAGAACAGATAGAGGCTGGTAACAGCCAACATGATCATGCCACCGATAAACTGGAACAGGCTGCGCAGGCCCATGGAGGCTGAACTGCCGACCACGGTTTGAATCAGCGTGGTGTCGCCGGTCAGGCGCGACAGTACTTCACCGGTTTGCAGCGTCTCGAAAAATTGCGGCGATTGGGTTATCACTCGCCCGTAAACCGCGTTGCGCAAGTCTGCGGTGACACGTTCGCCTATCCATGAGACGGTGTAATAGCGTGCTGCCACCATCAGCGCCCAGAAGAAAGCCAGGCCGAACAGGATGGTAAAGTGACTGTTCAGGTTGAGGCTGTCGGTCAGCGCGCCACTGGTTCTTGCCGGCTTCTGCCCAAAGCCGAAATCAATCAGGTCGCGAAAGGCCAGCGGCACCAGTAGCAGGGTGGCCGATGCCAGACTGAGCAGGACAAAAGCCAGCAGTATCTGCTTGCGGTAAGGACGCAAAAAAGGCCAGATGTCGCGCAGTGACGCTATTTTTTTGGCTTTTTCCGGAATAGCTTCTGGCATTATTTCCCGCTGCTGCGACTCCTGACTGGGCATGGTATCGGTCGTATTGATGGATGGCTCCTGAGGATGGGTTAGCGGGCGGGCTGCAGTTGCAGCAGTCTGTCACCCGCAATGATATAAAGCAAACCATCCGGCCCTTGGCGCACATCGCGCAATCGACCGACACCATCCAGCAGACGTTCCTCTTTCACTACTTTGTCATCAGCCAGTGTCAGCCTGACCAGTGTCTGGAACTTGAGTGAACCGACAAACAGACTGTCTTTCCAGCCAGGGTAGGCATCGCCCGTGTAAAACGCCATGCCGGAAGGCGCGATGGAAGGCACCCATTTGTATGGCGGCTGCATCATGCCGGCCTTGTGCGTACCTTCGCCAATTTTGGTGCCGGTAAAATAATTCACGCCATAGGTAATCACCGGCCAGCCGAAGTTGGTGCCTGCCTTCAGGATGTTGATCTCATCGCCGCCCTGCGGGCCGTGCTCATGTGTCCATATCTTGCCGCTTGACGGGTGCATTACGGCACCCTGCACATTGCGGTGTCCGTAGCTGTAAATCTCTGGCAGGGCGTTAGTGTTGCCGGCAAACGGGTTATCCTGCGGCACCGAGCCATCATCATTGAGGCGGACGACCTTGCCGATATGCTGGCCGAGCTGTTGCGCTCTGTCCTGCTCGCCACGATCGCCCATGGTGATGTAAAGGTAGCCCTCGCGGTCAAAGACGATGCGTGAGCCGAAATGCCTATCGGTACTGATTTTCGGCGCCTGGCGGAATATCACCTCGTTCTCCACCAACTGATTGCCCTTGAGTTTTGCACGCATGACTTCGGTACCCACGCCGCCTTTACCTTTACCGGCATAGCTCAGGTAAAGCCAGCCGTTTTCAGCATAGTGCGGGTGTAGTGCTACATCGAGCAGGCCGCCTTGACCGCGGCTGGCTACTGCTGGCACGTTGGCGATGGGCTGGGGCAGCAGCTTACCGTTTTCAATCATGCGTAATTTGCCGGATTTTTCCGTGACCAGCATGCGTCCGTCTGGCAAAAAAGCCATGCTCCAGGGTTCATTCAAGCCTTGGCCAACCGGCTTGAGCTGAATTTTTTCCGTACCGACCGTGATAGTTTCGCTGGCGCTGGCCGGGCTGTGCAGCAGGATGCCAAGGAAAACCAATAGCCAGATGAATAGCAGCGAGGGAAAAACTGCCGGCCATGAGCGGTGTCTTGCAGGGATGACGTGGAACATGATTTCTCCAGATTGAGCAATTCAGACTTAAGACGGTCTGGGTCGTCTCAGGTTCATTCATTCGTACTTATCCGCGTTATGCGAATTTACAGAACAGGCTGGGCCACCTAATATAGACGGCCTTTAGTGTAGAACCTATTAGTGCAGAACTTAGCTGAGAAGATGAAAACCATGCAACAAACCAGGCCAAATGACAAGGTAGACGTATTGTTGGTCGGTGGCGGCGTCATGAGCGTAACGCTGGCTACCTTGCTCAACCAGCTTGCCCCTGATTTGCAGATAGTGCTGCTGGAAAAACAGGATGCAGTCGCGACTGAGAGCAGCGATGCCTGGAACAATGCCGGCACCGGCCATGCTGGTTATTGCGAACTGAATTATACGCCGCAGGCGGCCGATGGTGGCGTCAGCATCGCGCGTGCGCTGAATATCAATGCCGCCTATGAGGTCTCGTTACAGCTTTGGACCAGTCTGGTTGAAATGGGTGTGCTCTCTTTACCCCAAACCTTTATCAATGCTACCCCGCATGAGAGTTTTGTCTGGGGCGAGAAGGATGTTGCTTTTCTTAAACAGCGTCATGCACGGCTGAGCCGCCATCATTTGTTTGCTGACATGGAATTTAGCGAAGATCCTGCCGTCATTGCCGAATGGATGCCGCTGGTGATGCAGCAACGACCCACAGGCCAGCCGGTTGCGGCCACGCGCGTGGCCTATGGCACCGATGTCGATTTCGGTGCGCTGACCCGGCAACTGGTTGCGGCCTTGCAGCAGCGGCCTAATTTCCGCTTGCTGTGTGGACATGAAGCGGTGAACCTGAAGAGAAATGAGGACAAGCGCTGGCGCGTCGGAGTGCGGGGAATTTCTGATAGCCAGGTGCAACAGCTGGATGCGGCATTCGTCTTTCTGGGAGCGGGCGGCGCAGCGCTGCCCTTGCTGCAGAAGTCAGGCATTGAGGAAGGCCGGGGATATGGCGGCTTCCCTGTCAGCGGCCAGTGGCTGGTTTGCAGGAACCCGGAGATCGTCCACCAGCATCGCGCCAAAGTTTATGGCAAGGCGCCGATCGGGGCGCCGCCGATGTCGGTACCGCATCTGGATACGCGCTATATCAATGGTCAGCCGGCCTTGTTGTTTGGCCCTTACGCCGGATTCACCAGCAAATTTCTCAAACAGGGCTCTTATTTCGATTTGCTGAAATCGGTCAAAGCCGGAAATTTTAAGTCCCTGCTTGGTGTTGCCAGGCACAATATGGATCTGACGCAGTACCTGATCAGGGAGGCGCTGCAAAGCCATGAGGCGCGCATGGGCGCCTTGCGCAAATTCTATCCGCAGGCGCGTTCGGTAGATTGGGAGCTGGCAACCGCCGGTAAACGGGTGCAGATCATCAAGTCATGCGTAGAAAAAGGTGGCAAGCTGGAGTTCGGCACAGAAATTGTCGCTGCCAGGGACGGCTCGCTGGCGGCACTGCTGGGGGCATCCCCCGGCGCTTCTGTTTCTGTGCAGGCCATGCTGGATGTACTACAGCGTTGCTTTGCCCGGCAAATGGCTAGCCCGGAATGGCAAGACAAACTGAAAGCGCTGATTACATCCTATGGGGAATCGCTCGTAGATGATGCAGTATTGCTGCAGCGCGTGCGGCAGAGAACGCTTTCTGGTCTGGATCTGAATAACAATTACAGTCGCACTATAGCTTAAGGGTTTTGTTGGGTTGCCAGATCATAGCGGTAAAAATGAGGAGTAGTATTTTAACTGGCGAGAACTGCCGCTGTTAAAACATTCAGCAAGTGTTGGAGTTTGGTGGTTAGAGCCTGAGGCTTTGCCCGATAATTTGTCTCAGGTGAATCCTCTATGGCCTTGTCTGCCAAAATCTATAGCAAGACCGGTAAAGATTCTCGGGCCCTGCCCTCAAAGAGCCGTCAGATATCCTCCAACGCCCTCAAGATACTTTCCTCTATCGACAGCAAAACCGACACCGTAAAAATTCTGGCGCAGCTTGAAAAGCTGTCAGAGGATGAATTCAGCGCACTGGTCAGCCAGCTTGAGACCGAAGGCTATATCAGGTTGTTGAACAAAACAGAGTGGGATTTTGGATACACTAATTTCGACTATCGGACGGGTGTGGTGGTGGATGAGCTTAGCGACGAAGATTTTCTCGCCATGGCTGCTGAATCAGAATCAAACGCAGACGATAAGACGACAGAAGTAGCAGCAGCTTCTGCGAAAACGGTAAATAAAGAACCTTCAGCCGACGACCTTGCCGAGATGGAAGTCCGGTTGAATGCCATACGCCAGACGCAAGATGAGGGAGAGGCGCGCGCCATTGCCGAACTATCTGTTGCTACTCGCCGGATCAGATCTAAGCTGAACCTGGGCGGCAAAGTTGGGGCAGTGCAGATTTACTAGCCGTAGAGAGCTTGGCTGCATCGTCATCTGCTTCATAAGGGGAGCACTTTGCTATCCGCAAAGCATAAATAAAAACGGGCACCGAAATGCCCGTTTTTATAATTCTTGTTTCGTTATCAGTTAACGATAGTCTTTCGAATCAGTGTGCAATTTAATGATTGCACCTTAATTCAGATTTGCAATCTTTAGTGATTACGCCTTCTCCAGGTTTGCAATCTTAGCGATTACAAACGTACATCGTAACTTCGAATCCGAAACGCATTTCAGTAGCAGCTGGTTTGGTCCACATGATGTTTCTCCTTGTGTTGGTTGACTAACTAACAACGTAATGTTGTTGTTCGTATGAGCGTATTCTGCGCGCTAAGTTTGCCTGCGACCCTCCACACAATCATGATTCGGACCTCATGATTTCCATTAGTCTGGAACATGGTTGACGCTGAAAAGCTAGAAACGTACAGAAAAGTTGATTAGCCATTCCGGCAATAGATCCAGCGCCAGGCTTTCCAGCTGTTTGTCCCAGCTCATGATGATCATGATGCCGACCAGTAGCAACAGTACACCCAATACTTTCTTGCCAGTTTGCCCGGCGAGCAGCAGTCTGTTGCCGAAACGCATCATGGCCTGACGCGAGAGCAGGCCGAGCAGGATCAAGGGAATCGATGCCGAATAGTGCCATGACCAGCGTGATATGGCTCAGACTTTGGCCCTGGCTGGCCAGGGTGATGGCTGCACCAAGCGTCGGGCCTACACAGGGGCTCCAGACCACCCCAAGAATCAGCCCTAGCATGAACTGCCCAGCGAGCGAATCGGTGGATATCCGGTTCAGCAACGATTGTCCGGAATTGCTGAAGCCGGAGGCCGCGACTGCAAATCGTTCCTGCAAAGTGGCAGATAGCAGTATCGCGCCGAAACCAATCAGAAGCACAGCGGCGGCGATACGAAAAGTGTCCTGATCCAGCCCCAGTGATATCCCCAGGGTGGCAAGGAATACGCCAACGACGGTGAAAGACAGTGCCAGGCCGACCGCCAGTGCGTAAGGTCCGAGCTTGTGCGTGTTCAGTGCTGAGGTGATGAGGATGGGAATCAGCGGTAGCACGCAGGGCGAGAGCGTGGAGAGGCTGCCTGCGACCAGGCTGAAGAAATAGGTGCTGAGGGCGGCTAACATATTGGCTTAAAGTGCGCTTTGCAGCAATTGGCGGATGCCTTCCCGTGAGGTGTCGCTGGTGCTACGGCTGATTTCCTTGCCGTTCTTGAATACGATCAGGGTCGCCTGTCTATGTACCTTGAACGATCTGACGATATCTTTCTGGTCGTCATAATCCACGCGCAGGACGGTGATGCCGGCGAATTCTTTTTCTTTCAACAAGCTGTCGACAACCGGCACTTGTGCGCGGCAGGTCGAGCACCAGATGGCATGAATTTCCACCAGCGTCGGCGCTCCCTCTTTTTGCAATGCATCGAATGTCACTTGCGAATAGGTTTTTGCCTCGGCCAGCGCTGCACCGGAAAATAGCAGGCTGAATAATGCCAGGGTTGAGAGAAGGCGTTTCATGAGAGTCTCCTTGATTTGCATGGTTGAAGTATGTCGCTTAGTCATCGATAAACATCAGACCTTACATTTGGTTTGCCGTTTTCCTAAGACGACCGCGGCTCATTTATACTGCTGCTGATTGGTAACGTGTAGTGAAATTAGATTCAATATGAACAACACACTGAAAAATTTTATCTGGTTGATTATTGCGGTTATCGGGGCTGGGGCAGTTGGCGGAATTGCCCTGAATCGGGGTGAGAGCATCAACGCCATGTGGTTCGTCACTGCCGCGCTTTGTGTATACGCCATTGCCTACCGCTTCTATTCCGCCTGGATTGCCACCAGGGTCCTGCTGGTGGACGAAACACGTGCGACGCCGGCTGAACGCCTGAACAACGGTCGAGATTATGTGCCGACCAACCGCTGGATTGTCTTCGGCCATCACTTTGCCGCGATTGCCGGCCCGGGTCCGTTGATCGGCCCGACACTGGCTGCCCAGTTCGGTTACTTGCCGGGAACCCTGTGGATACTGATCGGAGCAGTACTGGGTGGCGCCGTACAGGACATGGTGACACTGTTCTTTTCCACCCGCCGTAATGGTCGCAGTCTGGGCCAGATGGCGCGGGATGAGCTGGGGCCGATAGGCGGGGTTGCCGCCATGATCGGTACGCTGGCCATCATGATCATTCTCATCGCCGTGCTCGGGCTGGTGGTAGTCAACGCCATGAAGCACAGCCCTTGGGCGACTTCGACGGTAGCAGCGACCATTCCGATTGCCGTCATCGCTGGCCTGTATATGCGCAATATCCGGCCCGGCAATGTGCTGGAGGCGTCATTGCTTGGCGTCGTGCTGCTCTTGCTCGCGGTAGCGGCTGGAGGCTGGATCGATCATCAGCCAGGCTTGCGTACCCTGTTTGACCATGATGGCCTGCCGCTGGCGGTGGGCGTCATCATTTACGGTTTTGCTGCCGCCATCCTGCCGGTCTGGCTGCTGCTGGCGCCGCGCGATTACCTGTCCACCTTCATGAAACTGGGCACCATCATGTTGCTGGCTATTGCCATTATCATCATGCAACCGGAAGTGAAAATGCCGGCACTGACCCAGTTCATCGATGGTAGCGGGCCGATCTTCGGCGGCGCTTTGTTCCCGTTTGTCTTTATCACGGTGGCTTGTGGTGCTATCTCCGGTTTTCATGCACTGATTGCCTCGGGTACGACACCCAAGCTGTTGGCCAATGAGCGTGATATCCGCATGATTGGTTATGGCAGCATGCTGCTCGAATCCTTTGTCGCCATCATGGCGATGATTGCTGCTACCGTGCTCGACCCGGGTGTGTTCTTCGCTATCAACAGCCCGGCCGGCGTGGTCGGCAAGGATGCAGCTAGCGCCGTGGCGACCATCAACTCCTGGGGATATGCCGTCACAGTCGAACAGATGGAGAGTCTGGCGCGGCAGATGGGTGAAACCACGCTGTTCGCACGTACCGGCGGCGCGCCTTCACTGGCCGTCGGTATGGCCAGCATCTTCGGCAGCGCCTTCGGTCAGAACATGCTTTCGTTCTGGTATCACTTCGCCATCATGTTTGAAGCGGTCTTTATCCTCACCACACTGGATGCCGGTACCCGCGTCGGCCGCTTCATGCTGCAAGATATTCTGGGTAATTTTTCAGCCAGGCTGGGCGAAACCTCCTGGTACCCTTCGGTGATTTTCACCAGTGCGCTGGTGGTGGCCGGCTGGGGCTACTTCCTTTATATCGGCGTTATAGATCCTAATGGCGGCGTCAATATCCTCTGGCCATTGTTCGGTATTGCCAACCAGATGCTGGCAGCCATTGCTTTGAGCGTAGGCACAGCGATTCTGATCAAATCCGGCAAATTGAAGTATGCCTGGGTCACCGGTTTGCCACTGTTCTGGCTGGTCGTTGTCACCACCACCGCCGCCTGGCAGAAGATCAGCAGCCCCGATATTCGTATTGGCTTTTTTGCGGCCGCCAATGACATGGCGGATAAACTCGCTGCGGGTGTATTGTCGCCCGACCGCGCAAAGGTGGCCCCGCAACTGATCTTTAATCAGCAATTAGACGCCTGGCTGACCATGTTCTTTATCGGAGTGCTGTGGATTGTGATTTTCGATATGTTGCGCGTGAGTTACCGCCATATCGTCGGCAAGCCGGTGATGCGTGTGAGCGAAACTCCGTATGTTGCGACTAAACTGGGCAAAGGCTAGCACTTACGCGCTGAATATCATCAGCAGGAAGTTATAAAAACCACCATGAATGACAAGAAGCCTTTTACTTTTACCGGGACGGGTAGCGAGTATTTCAAGATATGGATCGTCAATCTGATGCTGACTATCGTTACTTTTGGCATCTACTCGGCTTGGGCCAAGGTCCGGCGCTTGCAGTATTTTTATCGCAACACCTGGCTCAATGAGACAAATTTCGATTATCACGGCGACCCGACGGCCATCCTCAAGGGGCGGGTGCTGGCGGTGATACTCTTCAGTATGTATAACGTCAGCGTCGGATTGTCGTCAATATGGGGCCTGCTGTTTCTGATACCGCTCATGCTGGTGATGCCGGTATTGCTCTATAAATCCTTGAGATTCCGAGCCATCAACACCAGCTATAGCGGTTTGCGCTTCGGTTTTTCCGCGCAGCTGTCAGAGAGCTACAAGACCTTTTTGCTGTGGCCGGCTCTTGCATTTCTTACGCTGTTCGCGCTGCTTCCATCTGCACATCAGCGGCTCAGAAGGTTCCAGCACGGTCATGCCCGCTTTGGCACCAGCGCATTCGAGTTTTCTGCAAGCATAGGTAGCTTTTATGCACTTTATGGCCGGACACTGCTACTGATGCTAGGCTTGCTTGCCGTGCTGGCGCTCGTATTCGGTGGTGGCTTTGCCACCATCAGTGAGCTGGCAGGTCAGGGTGCCGACTCTGATGAATCAAGAGCGGTCATGATCGGGGTTTTCATGCTGGCGGCCTTTCTGGTGTTCATACTGGGTGTGCTGCTGATCGGCCCGTATTTTGCCTCGCGCTTGCAGAACCTGGTGTGGGGACATACACAGCTCGCAGGTCACCACTTCGGCAGTAATCTGGGCGCACGCGGTTTGCTCTGGGTACAAATGACCAACCTGCTTGGTATCCTGCTGACTTTCGGCCTGTTCAAACCTTTTGCCGATGTGCGACTGGCCCGTTACCGGCTGGAGCATATGTGGCTGGAGCCGCAAGGTGCGCTGGACGAATTCCTTCGCGATACCGAACAGGAAGTGGCCGCATTCGGCGAGGAAGCCGCGGAGATATTCGATGTCGACATCGGGCTTTAGGCAAGACCATGTTGCAGGCTAGCTATTTTGATGGTCAGACCAGCCGCCGCCAGCTGGTCAGGCTGGAATTGCAGGGTGGCGCATGGCAGGTAAGCGGCGAGCAGGTGCAGCGCAGCGTCCGGGTGGAGCAGGCCAGGCTTTCCGAGAAAATCGGCAATGCGCCGCGCCAGCTGCATTTTGATGATGCGGCTTATTGCCTGATTGCTGACCATGCTGCGCTGGAGGCGATGCTGCATTCGGCCGGGTTGCAGCCGCATTCGGCGGTTTCCCGGCTGGAGGGCAAGTGGCGCTATGCGCTGGCCTCGTTGATTTTGATTGCAGGTTTCTTTGCGGCTGCCTATCAATGGGGCTTGCCCTGGGCTGCGAATGTGATTGCGCAACGGCTGCCCGACAGTCTGCCGGCATTGATGGATAAACAGACCATGTCCATACTTGATAATTATGTGCTGGAACCGAGTGAACTGCCGTTGGCGCGGCAGCAATCGATTACACAGGCGCTGTCCGCTCTGAGGCCGGCACAGCACGATAGCATGCCAGCCTTTCATCTGATTTTCCGCAAAAGTGAGGATGTTGGCCCGAATGCTTTTGCTTTGCCTGGCGGCACTATTCTGCTGACAGATGAACTGGTGTATCTGGCGGACAAATCGCAGCATGCTGAGGAGCAGATACTCGGTGTGCTGGCGCATGAGATCGGCCATGTCGAGCACAGGCATGCCATGCGGCAATTCGTGCAGGGTTCGATCGTGGCTGCAGTTGTCACCTGGTATATGGGCGATATCAGCAGTTTGCTCGCAGCTGCGCCGGTGACCTTGCTCAACACACGCTATACGCGCAACTTTGAGCGGGAGGCGGATCGTTTTGCGGCAGATACGCTGCTTGAGAATGACAGCTCTCCGGTTTATCTGGCTGATATGCTGAGCAGCATGCAAAGGCATTACCAGCAGGCGGCAAAGTCAGCAGCGGGAGATGCTGCCAATCAGCAGCCAGAGCGCGAATGGCCGGACTATTTTTCCACCCACCCCAACACGCAGGAACGCATCGCCAGATTACGCGCTATGTCGGCAGAAGAAGGCAAGCCATGAAGTTGATGCACTGGTGGCATGTCTGTTGGGGCTTCATCCGCCGCCTGTCTGGTGACGACGCTTATGAGCGCTATCTGGAGCACTATGCAGCCATGCATGCCTCTACGCTTAATCCTCCCTCCAAACTCAGCCGCAAGGAGTTCTTCAGTTATTGGCAGGAGAGCAAATGGAAAGGAACAAACCGCTGCTGTTGAGCGGATCTGAGATTTTCTGCATTATCGAGAGCCCCGGGAATACCCATGTGCCATTGCTTCAAAGTATCGTGATTCGGAATGCGGTGCAGCTGAGTGAGTGTGCCACCACGACACAACTCTGAAGCGAGTCAATATAAGGCAAGTCGCCGCAACTGGCAGCACCGGCTTGGCGGCCGGTGGATGACGGTTTTCAGCTTAATCCTGTCCGGCCAATTGTGCAATGCCATCACCAAAGCAGATTGCCCTTAGCAGCTGGTTTTTAAAGAACAGTGCGTATTAAGTATTGACAGTAAATATTACTGATTTGTTCGTCATGCTTGCTATTGTGTGACTACTGTCAATCGTTCTCCCCTGATTTAAACCTATTGGCTTCTTGCGGAACCGGGCTGGATATTACTTATGCGCATGGCGCAACATCCAAACACCGATCAAGATCATCGGCAAGCTGAGCCATTGCCCCATGCTCAGGTTCATTGCCAGCAAGCCGAGAAAGCTGTCCGGCTCGCGGGTGAACTCCACCAGAAACCTGAAGCTGCCGTAGCCGATCAGAAACAGGCCGGAAACTGCGCCGACTGGTCTGGGCTTGCTCGAATACCACCAGAGTAGAACAAACAGTACAATGCCTTCCAGCGCAAACTGATAGAGTTGCGAGGGATGGCGTGCCAGATTGTCTACTTGCGGGAACACCATGGCCCAGGGCACATCGGTCGTGCGTCCCCACAGTTCGCCATTGATGAAGTTGCCTATGCGACCTGCACCCAAACCCAGCGGTACCAGGGGTGCGACGAAATCCATGATGGCGAGCCAGCGTTTACCAGTTTTTCTGGCAAAAAACACCATCGCTATCAGCACTCCGAGGAATCCTCCATGAAATGACATGCCGCCCTGCCACAGGTAGGCGATTTCCAGCGGGTGACTGAGATAGTAGCCGGGCTGATAGAACAGTGCGTAGCCCAGACGGCCACCGATAACCACTCCCAGTGCACCGTAGAACAGAATGTCATCCATTTCCGAGGATTTCCATCCGGCTGCCGGCTGCTGTTTTGCACGGTACTTGCCAAGCAGGAGCACGCTGAGAAAGGCGATCAGGTACATGAGGCCATACCAGTGTATGGATAGTGGGCCGAGTTGCAGGGCGATCGGGTCGAATTGCGGGTGGGTCAGCATGAAAAGAGGGTCTCGAATTGAATGGACAGGAATAGGATAGCCAGTAAATAGGATAAAATAACAAAATTATAGAGTTATTTTAAAAAGTTTGAGGTTTCCCATGCCAGTCTATCGTTCACGCACTACCACTCATGGTCGCAATATGGCCGGCGCACGTGCCTTGTGGCGCGCCACCGGTATGAAGGATGGCGATTTCAGCAAGCCGATCATCGCCATCGCCAATTCCTTCACGCAGTTTGTTCCGGGACATGTGCATCTGAAAGACCTGGGCCAGCTGGTTGCCCGCGAAATCGAAAAAGCCGGTGGCGTCGCCAAGGAATTCAATACCATCGCCGTGGACGACGGCATCGCCATGGGGCATAGCGGCATGCTTTACAGTCTGCCCAGCCGCGACCTGATTGCTGACAGTGTCGAATACATGGTCAATGCGCATTGTGCCGATGCTTTGGTCTGTATATCCAATTGCGACAAGATCACGCCTGGCATGCTGATGGCAGCCTTGCGCCTGAATATTCCGGTGATTTTCGTTTCAGGCGGACCGATGGAAGCCGGCAAGGTCAACTGGAACGGTGAAGTACGCAAGCTGGACCTGGTCGATGCCATGGTGGAGGCGGCAGACAGCAATGTCAGCGACGCTGATGTGGCAGAAATTGAACGTTCGGCCTGCCCGACTTGCGGTTCCTGCTCCGGCATGTTTACCGCCAATTCCATGAACTGCCTGACCGAAGCCCTGGGTCTGAGCCTGCCGGGCAACGGCTCCACGCTGGCGACCCATGCAACGCGCAAGCAATTGTTCCTGAAAGCCGGTCGCACTATTGTTGAGTTGGCCAAGCGTTATTACGAGCAGGACGACGAAAGCGTCCTGCCGCGCAGTATTGCCAGTTTCAATGCGTTCGAGAATGCCATGAGCCTGGACGTGGCCATGGGCGGTTCAACCAACACCGTGTTGCACTTGTTGGCAGCGGCGCACGAGGCAGGTGTCGATTTCACCATGAAAGACATCGATCGCATCTCACGCCATGTGCCTTGTATATGCAAGGTGGCGCCTGCGACACAGAAATACCACATGGAAGACGTGCATCGTGCCGGTGGCGTCATGGGGATTCTGGCTGAATTGAATCGCGCCGGCCTGATCCATCAGGAATGCCCGACTGTGTATAGCCCGACCATAGGCGACGCCTTGAAGCAATGGGATATTACTACGACCACTGACGAAGAGGCACTCAAGCTTTATCGTGCCGCACCAGGTGGCATTTCGACCACAATCGCATTCAGCCAGTCCATGCTCTGGCCGGATCTGGATATCGACCGTGCTGAAGGTTGCATCCGTGACAAGGCACACGCCTATTCGCAGGATGGCGGTCTGGCCGTGTTGCACGGCAATATCGCGCTTGATGGTTGCATCGTCAAGACCGCCGGAGTGGATGACAGCATCCTCAAGTTCACTGGCCGCGCCCGCGTCTTTGAATCGCAAGATGCTGCAGTTGAGGCGATTCTTGCCGATAAGGTCATTGCAGGCGATGTTGTTGTGATTCGCTATGAAGGTCCGCGCGGCGGTCCCGGTATGCAGGAGATGTTGTATCCAACCAGTTATCTGAAGTCCAAGGGGCTTGGCAAGCAATGTGCTTTGTTAACGGATGGCAGGTTTTCCGGCGGCACGTCGGGTTTGAGTATCGGCCACGCCTCGCCTGAAGCCGCCGAAGGTGGCGCCATTGGGCTGGTGGAAGAGGGCGATACTATCGTCATCGATATCCCGAATCGCACGATCAATCTCGACATTAGCGATGAGAATCTGGCAAAACGCAGGCAGGCGATGGAGGGCAAGGGTGTGAAAGCCTGGAAGCCGGCCACTCGCCAACGGGTGGTTTCACCTGCGTTGCGCGCCTATGCGGCGATGAGTACCTCGGCGGCGCGTGGTGCCGTACGGGATGTTTCACAAATAGAAAAATAACAAGAACACTTTAAAATTTTAGTACTGAGTATTTAGTCAGGGCAGCGGAAACAATATGAGTTCACTTCATTTAGTCGAAAAAGATATCCAGCTGGATTCGCATATCAGCTTCTGTCAGGATGCGAATGGGCTTAAATTTCTGGAGATCGACAACGATTTTTCCACTGCAAAAATCGCCATGCAGGGTGCCCATGTCATGAGCTGGCAGCCAAAGCACGAGGCCGAGCCCGTGCTCTGGCTCTCGGATCATGCGCGTTATATCCATGGCCGCTCCATACGCGGCGGTGTGCCGATTTGCTGGCCCTGGTTCGGTGCGCATCCCACAGACGGCACACTCTGTCCGCATGGCTTTGCACGTGTGATGCCATGGGAACTGATTGAATCCTCAACCCTGGAAAATGGCACAACTCGACTGGTATTGCAAATCATCAATACGCCCGTCGCGCAGAAGCAGTTGTTCTATCCCTATGTACTGACCTTGACCATCGATGTCGGTGATACGCTGAAAATGGCGCTGTCGACGACCAATCGCGGCAACCAGCCGTTCATGATCGGCGAAGCCATGCATACCTATTTTAATGTGAGCGATGTTGAGCAGATTGCGTTGAGCGGTCTTGAAGGGGCTGAGTATTCGGACAAGGTGCTGAACTATGATCGCTATACCCAGCAGGGTATGGTCAGGTTCAACGGTGAGTTTGATCGTGTCTACGTCAATACCAGGGATGTTTGCGTGATTGAGGATCCAGGGTTCAACCGCATCATCCGGATTGCCAAATCGGGCAGCAATACCACGGTGATCTGGACGCCATGGGAAGAGAAAGCCCACCAGTTGGGTGACATGGGTAATGATGACAGTTGGCGCCACATGATTTGTATTGAATCAGCCAATGCACTGGAAAACATGGTCATGCTGGCACCAAACCAGATACATACCCTGGAAGTTGAATATGAGACGCAGCCGCTAGAGCGCTAATGGCTAACCGACTTGGGGCTGAGACCAGTCCTTATCTTTTGCAACATGCAAACAACCCGGTTGATTGGTATCCTTGGGGTGAAGAGGCGTTCAAGCTAGCCAGGCAGCAGGATAAGCCGATTCTGTTATCGATAGGGTATTCCGCCTGTCACTGGTGCCATGTCATGGCGCACGAGTCTTTCGAAGATGCCGAAGTCGCGGCCGTCATGAACCAGCATTTCATCAATATCAAGGTCGATCGTGAGGAACGGCCGGATATTGACCAGATCTACCAGACCGCTCACCAGATGTTGTCGCAGAGCAATGGTGGCTGGCCTCTGACCGTGTTCCTGACGCCGGATCAGGAACCATTCTTTAGCGGTACCTATTTCCCTAAAACCCCACGCTATCAGTTGCCGGCCTTTCCTGAACTGGTACGCCGTGTCGCCGGGTTTTACCATGAGCGTAAGTCGGACCTTGCAGAGCAGAACAATCAGTTGATGCAAGCCATGGCACGCACGGTACCGACTGCCAGTGCCGAAGTAACTGCTGGCCAGGAGGTGTTGAGGCTCGGATTCGAGCAGCTAAGGGGTGTTTTCGATTTCATCTATGGCGGCTTTGGCACGGCACCTAAATTCCCCAACCATGCAGACATTGCATTCCTGCTACGTGCGGCGCACGCTGGCAATGCCGAAGCTGGGTCGATGGCATTGCAGATGCTGCAAAGTATGGCGGCAGGAGGCATCTATGATCATTTGGCTGGCGGCTTTTGCCGCTACAGCGTCGATGAGCGTTGGGCGATTCCGCATTTTGAGAAAATGCTTTACGACAACGGCCAGTTGCTCTGCCTGTATGCCGATGGCTGGCAGTTGCTTGAGGATAAAACGGAACTGCGGGCACAGCGCTTTATTTCGGTGATCGAGGAAACCATGGGCTGGCTCTTGCGCGAGATGCGCTCGCCAGCGGGTGCCTTCTATTCATCGCTGGATGCCGACTCACTCAACCCGCATGGTGAGAGCGAAGAAGGCCGGTTCTATGTCTGGCAGCGTGATGAGGTGCGTGCGCTGCTGACTGCGGAAGAGTATGCGGTGGTTGCGCGTTGTTGGGGCCTCGATCGTGCGGCCAATTTTGAAGGGCATGACTGGCATCTTTTTCAGGCTGCTGAGCCAGAGCAAGAAGAGGTGGCCTTGTTACAGAGCACCAAAGCAAAACTGTGTTCAGCGCGTGAAAAGCGTACTCGTCCGGGCCGTGATGACAAACTGCTGACCAGCTGGAATGCGCTGGCGATCAAGGGTGTCGCGCGAGCCGCTCGCGTGCTGGAGCGACCGGACTGGACAGCCGTTGCGCAGCAGGCACTGGATTTCATCCACGACAGGCTCTGGGTCGATGGACTTCTGCTGGCTACCTGCAAGGACGAAACCGCTCGTCTCAACGCCTATCTGGATGACTATGCTTTCCTGCTTGATGCCCTGCTGGAACTCATGCAGACTGATTATCGTGAACAGGATATGAGCTTTGCCATAGCGCTGGCAGATGCATTGCTGGCTGAATTCGAGAGTGATGCTGGTGGCTTTTATTTCACCAGTCACCGCCATGAAGTATTGATTCACCGTCCCAAACAGGGATACGACAACGCTACCCCGAGTGGCAACGGTATTGCTGCGGTTGCGCTTCAGCGTCTCGGCCATGTCTTGGGAGAGCCGCGCTATTTACAGGCGGCCGAAAATACGCTGAAAGCCTTTGATCGGGTATTGCAGCACAGTCCGTCAGCAACCCCCGGTTTGACAATGGCATTGGAAGAATTTCTGCATCCGCCCACGGTTGTGATATTGCGGGGAACTGGCGAAGAAATGGCTGTCTGGCAAAAGCAGCTGAACCAGAAGTATTTACCGCATTGCCTCTGCTTCTCTTTCACAGGGTTGGTCAGGCACTTGCCGCAAACTTTGGAGCGGGAATACAAAGATGATGTCAACGCCTGGCTATGTCGCGGCGTTGAATGTCTGCCTGCAATAAATCGTGTGGATGTTTTGCTGGAAAGCCTGTAACTCTTGACTCAGGTCATTCTCAGAACCTCCAAAGATGGGTATCATTCGATTGTTGCAAATGAAGTTGTCAGTTGTAGTTGAATCACTTAAGACGTCTTAAAAGATCGAGTTGAAGGAGATAGCATGAAAGCAACACTAATGACGATTGCCGCAGCTGGTTCACTGATGCTGGCAGTACAGGCAAATGCAGCAGATCCAGCAGAGGCTCTGGCACAGAAGAGTGGCTGTCTGGCATGTCACAGCGTTTCACAAAAAGTACTGGGCCCATCCTACAAGGATGTCGCAGCCAAGTACAAAGGTGACAAGACTGCTGAAGCCAAGCTGATTGAAAAGATCAAGAAGGGTGGTAGTGGTGTGTGGGGTCCTATCCCGATGCCTGCAAACAGCCCGCAAGTTAAAGATGCAGATATCAAGACTATCGTTCAGTGGATCCTGAAGATGTAATTGATTACAGGCTGGATATCAGTCTGTTGTAGCAAAGCCGGTCCAAAAGACTGGCTTTTTTTGTCCTGCTCAGACCTGAATCAGTCCGAACAGATAGAGAAAGATCATGACTATCGCAACTGGCGAGATGTAGCGAATAATAAAACGCCAGCTTGCATAAGCCTTTGCTTGCAGCCCTAATTCTTCGCGGACATGGTTCGGCTGCATTATCCAGCCGGCGAAGATGGCCATCATCAGCCCACCCAGCGGCAGCATGATGTTGGTTGTCAGCTTGTCCAGCGTGTCGAAAATCCCCAGGCCGAAGCCCAGTGTGATGTCCTGCCAGACGTTGAATGACAGCACTACGCTCATGCCTAGCAACCATGTGCAAAAGCCTATCAAACTGGCCGCGGCCGGTCGCGAGATACTGCTGTTTTCCGTGATCCAGGCTGCGGCTGGCTCAATCAGCGAGATCGATGAGGTCCATGCCGCGAAAGTCACGAGGATAAAGAACAGGGCCCCCACAATCTGCCCCCCCCACATCTGGCCAAAAGCGATGGGCAGGGTCTGGAAGATCAGGCCCGGTCCGGCACTTGGCTCCAGATGATGTTCGAACACCAAAGAGAAAATGGTAAGGCCTGCCAGTAAGGCCACCAGTGTGTCGGCGATGGCGATATAGAAAGAAGTGCGTGCGATAGATACATGCCGCTGCAGGTAGGAGCCATAGACCATGACGGCGCCCATGCCAAGGCTGAGCGAAAAGAAGGCGTGGCCGAGGGCGGAGAGCGCAGACCCAGGCGTGATTTTGGAGAAATCGGGAGTGAACATGAAATGCAGGGCATGGGCGAAGCTGCCCTCAAAAACGCTGTAGACCAGCAGCAAGAGCAAGATTGCGAACAAGGACGGCATGAGGATTTTGCTGGCCTTTTCCAGTCCGTGATTGACGCCCCTGGCGACGACCCAGACCGTCATCACGGTGAAAATGGTATGCCAGAAGGCGAGGGTGGAAGCCGAAGCCAGCATGCCGCCGAACATGTTTGCGATCTCTCCGGCATTGGCGCCGCTGAAATCCCCTGCAGCGGCATGTACGATATAACGTATGACCCAGCCGCCGATGACGCTGTAGAAGCTCAGTATCAGGACACCGGTAAGCACGCCAGCTAGACCTATCCATTTCCAGTGACGCGAGGCACCGGCCTCGAGCGCGAGCCTTTGCATGCCATCAGCCGGATTTTTCTGAGCGCGGCGTCCCAACATAACCTCGCACATCATCAGCGGAATGCCGATCAGCAGTATGCAGCCAAGGAATACCAGCACGAAGGCACTGCCGCCATTGACGCCGGTCATGTAGGGAAATTTCCAGATGTTGCCGAGACCGATGGCAGAACCTGCGGTTGCCATAATGAAGGTCCAGCGGTTGCTCCAGGCGCTTCTGACGGAGGTCCCGCTCATTCCAGGCGCTCTCCGGTCTTGAAGAAGCGATCGGTCTCACTCTTGACGATGCGAGAGAGCAGTAGCAGGCCGATCAGATTGGGAATCGCCATCATGCCGTTCATGAGGTCCGAGAAATTCCAGACGAATTCAAGGCTGACCATGGCACCAATAATCACTGCAGAAATAAAGAAGATACGGAAAATTCGAATGGCTTTACTCCCCATGAGATATTCCACCGCTTTTTCGCCATAGTAGCTCCAGCCTATCAAGGTCGAGAAAGCGAACAGCACCGTGGCAAGGGTAACGACAATTTCTCCCGTGTGGCCGAGTGTTTCACCCATGCTGGCGCTGGTAAGTTCGCCTGCGCTGGCACCCAGCACCCAGGAATTGGCAGTCAGTATGACTAATGCGGTCATCGTGCAGATAAGCAGAGTGTCGATAAAAGTTTGCGTCATGCTCACCAGCGCCTGCTTGACCGGGTCATTGGTACGTGCAGCGGCGGCGGCAATCGGCGCGGAGCCGAGGCCGGATTCATTGGAGAATACGCCGCGGGCGACGCCGAAACGGATCGCTGCCGCCACCGCTGCACCAGCGAAACCGCCGCTGGCAGCAATCGGTGCGAAGGCGTGATTGAAGATCAGGCCGAATGCAGCCGGGATTTTCTCAATATTTATTGCCAGCACAAGCAATGCCGTGCCGACATAGGCAATGATCATAAAGGGTACGAGAAATGAGGTGAAACGGCCTATGGATTTGATGCCGCCTAATATTACCAGTGCTGTCAGCAGCATGAGTACAACGCCGGTGACCCAGGGTGCGATATCGAATGAGGTGTTGAGGATGGTTGCTGCGGCATTGGCTTGTGTCATATTGCCAATACCAAAGGCGGCCAGCGTGGTAAAGATGGCAAATAAGGTGGCAAGCCAGGGCAGGCCGGCGCCCTTGGCAATGTAGTACATGGGGCCGCCGCGCATGCCGTGCGGGCCTTCTTCGCGGTATTTGATGGCGAGAACCGCCTCGGCATATTTGGTTGCCATGCCGACCAGACCGGTCATCCACATCCAGAATACAGCACCCGGTCCACCCAGCGTGATAGCGGTAGCGACTCCGACAATGTTACCGATACCGACAGTAGCAGCCAGCGCCGTCATCAGTGCGGCGAAATGGCTAATGTCGCCTTTGCCATGTACCTCATGGTGAAAGATCATGCGCAGTGCCATAGGCAAAGCCCTGAACTGCAAGCCTTTGAGAATGATGGTCAGATAAATGCCGGTGCCCACCAGCAGGGCCAGCATGGGCGGCCCCCATATCCAGCCGGAAAGGGTGGCGACGAGGTTTTCTGCGGCATTCATGTCTTGTTATTCTCCCCGGGTGCGATAACTGGACTGATTATAAGCAGAATTGCCGCATGAAGGACAGCCTGTGGTCGCTGTCTAGCGGCCAGCCAGCCAGTCGCGTGCGGTCAGAAAATCGGTATGGAGTTTCGCTTCTGCACTACCATCGGCTGGTTTCCAGTCATAGCGCCACTTTACGATGGGCGGCATGGAGAGTAGGATGGATTCGGTGCGGCCGTTTGACTGTAGGCCGAATAGAGTGCCACGGTCATAGACCAGATTGAATTCGACATAACGGCCACGACGATATGCCTGAAAATCTCGTTCGTGTTCACCGTAGACCATGTCCTTGCGGCGCTGGACTATGGGTAGATAGGCATTAATGAAGGCATCACCGACACTCTTTAGCATGGCGAAGCTTTGTTCGAAGCCCAGTTGATTGAAGTCGTCAAAGAAAATACCGCCGATACCGCGCGGTTCCTTGCGATGCTTGAGGTAAAAGTATTCGTCGCAGTCCTTCTTGAACCGAGGGTAGAACTCCTTGCTATAGGGGTCCAGCGCATCGCGGCAGGTACGATGGAAGTGCATGGCGTCTTCTTCAAAACCGTAGTAGGGCGTCAGGTCCATACCGCCACCAAACCACCAGATATCAGAGTCAGTCGTGCTCGCTGCGCTATTTTTGCCCGAGATGGCATCCGCATGTTCCTGACTGCTGGGAGCCTTTGCGACAAAGAAACGTACATTCATATGTACTGTTGGCACATAAGGGTTGCGTGGATGAAAGACCAGAGACACCCCCATGGCTTCCCAGGCCCGGCCAGCGGCTTCGGGGTGCGCAGCGCTGGCAGAGGGCGGCAATTTGTTGCCTTTGACATGGGAGAAACCGATGCCTGCACGTTCGAAAACACGGCCGTCTTCCAGCATGCAGGAAGTGCCGCCGCCGCCCTCCGGCCGCTGCCAGCTGTCATGCAGGAAATGTTTGCCATCAACCATTTGCACGGCTTCAACGATACGGTTCTGCAGATCTTGCAGATATTCAAAGACAAGTTGCGAGTTCATATATTTCCAAGGAGGCACATTTGTTAGGGGCGGATAATCTTACCAGTGAGCAGGTCCTGAATCACCGATGGTTTTTTTGCACGTCCGGTCAGACCATGAATCACCCGAACCTGCTTGCCAAACAGTTGATAACACTGGCGCGTGGTTCGGGCTGGTTGGCAGCCGCTGCGATTGGCACTGGTGGAGACGAGTGCCATACCACTGGTACGGCTTAATCTGGCGGTAAGTGTGTGGTTGCTGACGCGGACGGCGAGGGTCGTATGCTTGCCGGTCAGCCACTTTGGGCAATATTTTGCCGATGGGACCAGCCAGGTATGCCCACGGCTGCGATTGTGCCAGGACTGGAGCATCTGTTCGGTTTGAGGCGTGCTGAGTGGCGCCATATAGGCTTGCAGCTTGCTCAGCCGGTCAGCAACCAGAATCAGGCCTTTGCGCTGGGGGCGCCCCTTCAGCCGCAGAATTCGCTTGACTGCCCGGCGGTTTCTTGGGTCGCATCCTAGGCCGAAAATGGATTCAGTGGGATAAGCGATAATGCCGCCGGATTTCAAGAAATATTGTAAACCTCTTGAAATCGTCATGAGGTTAATCAGCCCTTGATGGCACGATAGCCAATATCGCTGCGATACTGTGCGCCATCGAACTTGATTTCTTCAACAATCTGATAGGCGCGACTTTGCGCGTATTTTACGGTTTCGCCGAGGGCGGTCACACACAGTACACGACCACCACTGGTCAGCACCTGATGGTCGACCAGTTTGGTACCGGCATGGAATACGCAGGCATCCGTAAGGTTTTCAGGCAGGCCGACAATGACATCGCCTGTGCGTGGATTGTCCGGGTAATTGGCCGCAGCCATTACGACGCCGAGAGCAACGCGTCTGTCCCATTCGGCTTCTGCCTGGTCCAGTGTGCCAGCAACGCCATGTTCCAGCAGTTCTAGCAGGTCGCTCTTCAGGCGCAGCAGAATCGGCTGGGTTTCCGGGTCGCCCATGCGGCAGTTGAATTCCAGGGTTTTGACACTGCCATCCGGGCTGATCATCAAGCCGGCGTAGAGAAATCCGGTGTAGGGAATACCGTCCTTTTCCATGCCGGCGACCGTGGGGGCGATGATCTCGCGCATGGCGCGGGCATGGATTTCCGGCGTGACGACCGGGGCCGGCGAATAGGCGCCCATGCCACCGGTATTGGGCCCCTGATCATCGTCCAGCAGGCGCTTGTGGTCCTGGCTGGTGGCCAGCGGCAGGATATTTTTGCCGTCGACCATGACGATGAAGCTGGCTTCCTCACCAGTCAGAAACTCTTCGATAACGACCCGCGCACCCGCGCTGCCGAGCTTGTTGTCAGCCAGCATGGCATCGATGGCGCTGTGTGCTTCGGCCAGCGACATGGCGACTACCACCCCTTTGCCTGCAGCCAGTCCGTCGGCTTTGATGACGATAGGTGCGCCCTGCTGATCGACGTAATCATGGGCGGCTTTGGTGTCGGTGAACGTGGCGTAGGCTGCGGTTGGGATGCCGTGGCGCAGCATGAATGCCTTGGCAAAGTCTTTAGAGGACTCCAGTTGCGCAGCTGCCTGGGTTGGTCCGAAAATCTTCAGGCCATGCAGGCGAAAGGCATCGACGACACCCTGCGACAGCGTGGCTTCCGGCCCGACCACGGTCAGATGGATCTGCTCCTGCTGGGCAAAGTCAAGCAACTCGTCGACTTTGTTAATCGGTATATTGACCATATCCGGGTCCAGCGCGGTACCGGCATTGCCTGGCGCAACGTAGACGCGGCTGACTGCTTTATTCTGTGCGAGTTTCCATGCCAGCGCATGCTCACGGCCACCACCACCAATCACCATTACCTTCATGCCATGCTCCGATTAGTGTCTGAAGTGACGGACGCCGGTCAATACCATGGCCAAGCCATGTTCGTCAGCAGCGGCAATAACTTCCTCATCGCGCATGCTGCCGCCCGGGTGGATGACGCAGGCAGCGCCGGCTTCGGCCAGCACATCGATGCCATCACGGAATGGGAAGAAGGCATCGGAAGCGACGGCTGAACCCTGCAGTGTGAGGCCGGCATTCTGCGCCTTGATGGCGGCGATGCGGGTACTGTCGACTCGGCTCATCTGGCCGGCGCCAACGCCCAACGTCATGCCGTTGCCACAGAAGATGATGGCGTTGGATTTGACGTATTTGGCCACGCGCCAGGCGAACAGAAGGTCTTCCATCTGTTGCGGCGTTGGCTGTTTTCTGCTGACGACACGCAAGTCCTCGCGTTTGATTTCCAGATTGTCTGCGGTCTGAATCAGGATACCGGAGCCAACGCGCTTGATGTCATGCGAGTTGCGGCCTTTGTCCCAAGCGGTATCGCCGCCGGGTGGCAGCGCGATCTTCAATACCCGCACATTGGCCTTGGCCTTGAAAATCTCCAGCGCGCCATCGGAATATCCGGGTGCGATCAGGACTTCAACGAATTGCTTGGAAACTGCTTCAGCCGTGGCGCCATCAACAGGCTGGTTGAAAGCGATGATGCCACCGAAAGCCGAGGTGGGGTCGGTCTTGAATGCCTTGTTATAGGCTTCCAGTGTGGTTGCACCGAGTGCCACGCCACACGGATTGGCGTGCTTGACGATGACACAGGCAGCGGTTGTGGCAGGAGAGCTGTTGAAGCTCTTGACCGTCTCCCATGCCGCATCGGCATCGGCAATGTTGTTGAAGGACAGTTCCTTGCCCTGCAACTGCTCGGCGGTGACCAGTGAGCCGGGTGCCGGATAAAGGTCGCGGTAGAACGCTGCCTGCTGGTGCGGGTTTTCGCCGTATCGCAGGTCCTGAATCTTGACGAAGCGACCGTTGGTCTGGCCCGGGAACGGGTTACGCGTGTTGTCGCTGTTGAAAGAAGACAGATAGTCGCTGATGGCGCCGTCGTAGTTGCTGACGCGGTTGAACGCCGCTACCGACAAGGCGAAGCGAGTGGCCGGGCTGGTGGCGCCGCCGGTGCTTTGCATCTCGGCCAGGACATCCGCATATTGCGAGGCGTCGGTCAGCACGGCGACATCTTTCCAGTTCTTGGCAGCAGAACGTACCATGGCTGGGCCACCGATATCGATGTTTTCAATGGCCTCTTCCAGTGTGCAATCCGGCCTGGCTACTGTCGCCTCGAACGGGTACAGATTGACCACGACCATGTCGATGTTGGGGATGCTGCCTGCCTGCATGGCGATGACGTGCTCCGGCAGATCACGACGGCCGAGAATGCCGCCATGCACCTTGGGATGCAGCGTCTTGACCCGACCATCGAGCATTTCCGGGAAGCCGGTGTAATCACTGACTTCGATCACCGGAACATTATTTTCCCGAAATAGCTTGGCGGTGCCGCCGGTGGAAAGGATTTCAACACCGAAAGCGTGCAGTGCCTGTGCAAATTCGAGGATGCCGTTCTTGTCGGAAACGCTGATGAGTGCTCTTTTGATCATAGCCATATTGGAAACTTTTGAGAAAATTGAAGGTTACTGAATGTTGTGCTGCTGCAGTTTTTTGCGCAGGGTGTTGCGGTTGAGACCGAGAATTTCCGCCGCTTTGCTCTGGTTGCCGCTTGCACGATTGAGTACGTATTCCAGCAGCGGTTTTTCCATGCAGTGCAGCACCATGTCATAGACGGCATGCGGCGGCTGCCCGTCCAAGTCCTTGAAGTATTCGTCCAGCGCCGCCTTGACGCAGCTTGCGAGATCCTGGTTACTCATCAGGCAGCCAACACTTCCGCTACGGATTTTTCGTCTTCGTCGGCCACATACTGCAGCCTTTCACCATGTTCCTGCAGTTGGGCGAAGAAGTCGTTGATGGCGCCGAGCTGTTCCTCGATGCTCTGCAACTGGTTCATGTGATGGCGGAAATTGGCGGAACCGGCCAGGCCCTTGGTGTACCAGGAAATGTGTTTGCGCGCGACGCGCATGCCGGTCAGTTCGCCGTAAAAGGCATAGAGGTCGTGTAGATGCTGCAGCATGATCTCGTGGATCTCGCTGACGGCCGGTGCAAGCAGGTGTTCGCCGGTATTCAGGTAATGTTCGATCTCGCGGAAGATCCAGGGGCGGCCCTGTGCGGCGCGGCCGATCATGACGGCGTCGGCCTTGGTGTAGTTGAGGACGAATTTGGCTTTTTCCGGGCTGCTGATGTCGCCGTTGGCGATCAACGGAATCCTGAGCGCCTGTTTGACTTCGGCGATGGTGTCGTATTCCGCCTCGCCGTGATAGAGGCAGGCGCGGGTACGGCCATGCATGGCCAGTGCCTGTACGCCGATGTCCTCGGCCATTTTTGCCACGGCAACGGCGTTGCGGTTCTGTTTGTCCCAGCCGGTGCGGATCTTCAGCGTCACCGGCACATCGACGGCGCTGACGACAGCCTTGAGGATCTGCGCGACCAGCGGCTCATCCTTCAGCAGTGCGGAGCCGGCCATGACATTGCAGATCTTCTTGGCCGGGCAACCCATGTTGATGTCGATGATCTGCGCGCCGTTGTCGACGTTGTGGCGCGCGGCTTCTGCCATCATCTTCGGGTCGGCGCCGGCGATCTGCACCGAGATCGGTTCGACCTCGCCTTCGTGGTTGGCACGACGCAAGGTCTTGGCGCTACCGTAGAGCAAGGAGTTGGAGGTCACCATCTCGGAAACGGCCAGGCCCGCCCCGAAGCGTTTGCATAGCATGCGGAAAGGCCGGTCGGTCACTCCAGCCATGGGAGCGACGATCAGGTTGTTTCTCAGTTTGTATGGACCTATCTGCACCTGGATAACTTCACATAACTTACGGGAAAGCTGCCTATTTTATATGCAAACGCGGTGCGAGCAAACCTCAAATTTTGTGTTCGGCACTTTATACGGAGCAGTCTGCCGTTGCAGTTCTACCAGCCATGCGATCGTTTATGTGCGGTTCTCGCGATACATCTCGTTACTGGTCTGCAAGCTGGCATAAACGCCGACGTTCCGGTTGGCTGAAAATCGTACGGTGGTTATCAGCGGTCAGTTGTAGCAGCGCAGATCGGCAAGCTTGCTGTCAGACATGCCTGGGCTGGTGACGGAAGGCCATGATGCGGCCGGCGCCCTGGTCGGCGCGGTAGTCCGTGTCAGTGATGCTCAAGCCACTGGAAACCGGCGGCGCTGACGCCTTCGCAGAGTTCCTGCATGACGACGGCAACCAGTGCCGCCGGGCCTTTTACCCCGAGCTCGATGGATTTTTGCGGACCCAGCCTGGGCAGGCTGAATAAACGTATTTCCGGATATTTCACTGTCAGATGGTTCATCAGGTCGATCAGTTGGCTTTCAACACCGTCCAGCACCAGTATCGCGTCCTCGATGAAGTCGCTCAGGTGAAAAAGGTGAGTGTAATGTGTATCAAGAATCCAGTCCGTCATCGGCCAGGCCATTTGCGGGAAGCCTGGCATGAAGTAGTGCGAATCGAGCGAGAAGCCGGGAATTCGGTTGATCGGGTTGGGGATCAGCGAGGCGCCCTGGGGGAAATCTGCCATCAGCACGCGTTTGGGATATGCGCCATCGCCGAACTGCGCTTCGATTTCGGCCACGGCACCGGCATGGCGCTCTATTGGCAGGCCAGCCGCCTTAGCTGCTGCCTGTCGTGTGCGGTCGTCCGGCGTGGCGCCGACGCCACCGAAGCAGAAGACGATATCGCCGGTTGCCATGCTGCGACGTAGTACTTCCGCAATGCGATCTTCCTCGTCACCGACGTACTCGGCGCGGGATAATTGCAGGCCGCGTGTTTTCAGAGCTTCTATCAGCTGTTTGAGGTGTGCATCTTCCCGTCTGCCGGAAAGGATTTCATCGCCGATGATGATGGCGCCGAATTGCGCTATTACGTTCCTGGAATTCAATTGTTCGTGTCCGTTCTCTTCTTCTCTTCTATCGCAGGTCATCCGGTTCTTCGACCGTGTACCTGGATAGCGGTTGCCAGATGTCCTGCGTTGCGATTTTTTTCGATGCCTGCTGCTGCCGCTGAGCTTGCACCGCTACAATATGCTCTGAATAAGCCAACACCGAAAATACAGACCATGAGCCACGACAACCTCGATGATGAAATTATATGCCCGTGTAGCGGCACTCGCCGCGGCCAGATTCGCGCCTGTTTTCTGCAGGGGCTGGATGCCGATGCCATTTCGCGCAAGACCGGCGCCTTGTCCGGTTGCGGTGGTTGCGAATGGGATATCGGGGAGTATCTGCGATCGCTTGTGGCTGAAGCTGCGCCAGACAAACCGGCGCACTGATCCGTTGAAATACAGGTCAGTGCGCCGCTTCCCAGTTCGAGCCGGCGCCGACTTCTGCTAATAATGGTACATCCAGTTTCGCCACACCTTGCATCAATTGCGGCAATCGCTCTTTCACCAGGCTCAGTTCCGCCTCTGGCACTTCCAGCACCAGTTCGTCGTGCACCTGCATGATGAGTTTGCTTTGCAGTTTTTCCTTTTCCAGCCAGCCCTGTACCGCAATCATCGCCAGCTTGATGAGGTCGGCGGCCGTGCCTTGCATGGGCGCGTTGATGGCCGCGCGTTCGGCGCCGGCCCGGCGCATGCCGTTGGGGCTGTTAATCTCCGGCACCCAGAGGCGGCGGCCGAAATAGGTTTCGACGTAGCCTTGCGCCTTGGCCTGCGCGCGCGTGCTATCCATGTAGTCGCGCACGCCGGGATAGCGCGCGAAGTAGCGCTCGATATAACTGGCGGCCGCGCTGCGCTCGATGTTGAGGTTCTGCGCCAGGCCGAAGGCGCTCATGCCGTAGATCAGGCCGAAGTTGATGACCTTGGCGTAGCGCCGTTGCTCACTGCTGACGGCATCGCGTTCGACGCCGAAGATTTCGGCGGCAGTGGCGCGGTGGATGTCCTCTCCGGCAGCGAAGGCTTTAAGCATGCCTTCATCCTGCGACAGATGCGCCATGATGCGCAGCTCGATCTGTGAATAGTCGGCAGAGACGATAACACTGCCGGCTGGCGCGATGAAGGCTTCGCGGATGCGACGGCCCTCCGCGGTGCGCACCGGTATATTCTGCAGATTGGGGTCCGAGCTGGCGAGCCGACCGGTAACCGCTACCGCTTGGCTGTAGCTGGTATGTACGCGGCCGGAGTTGGGGTCGATCATCTTCGGCAGCTTGTCGGTATAAGTCGATTTCAGTTTGGCCAGCCCGCGATACTCCAGCAGCACCTTGGGCAGTGGGTAATCCAGCGCCAGTTCCTGCAGTACGTCCTCGTCGGTCGACGGTGCGCCGGACGGGGTCTTTTTCAGCGGCTTGATGCCGAGCTTGCCGAACAGAATCTCCTGCAGCTGCTTGGGCGAGCCGAGGTTGAACGGCTGACCGGCCAACTCGAAGGCCTGCTTTTCCAGCGCCATCAGTTTCTGTCCGAGTTCGTGACTCTGCCGGTTCAGCATCTCTTTGTCGATCAGCACGCCATTGCGCTCGATGGTAAACAGGATGCTGGAGACCGGCACTTCGATGTCGCCATAGATGTACTGCAGTTTTGTTTCGCTGCTGATCTGCGGGTACAGTGTTTCATGCAGCTGCAAGGTGATGTCGGCATCCTCGGCGGCATATTCGCTGGCAACCTCAATCGACACCTGACTGAAGTTGACCTGCTTGGCGCCCTTGCCGGCTACTTCTTCGTAGGTGATGGTTTTGACGCCGAGATGGCGCATGGCGAGGTCGTCCATGCCATGGCTGCGGTGACTTTCCAGCACATAGGATTGCAGCAGGGTGTCGTGCTGTATGCCATTCAGTGCGATGCCGTGATTGGCTAGCACGTGCTGGTCATATTTGAGGTTTTGTCCAACCTTCCGGATATCCGTACTTTCCAGAATCGGCCGGATTTTCGCTAAAGTTGTATCAAAATCCAGCTGTTGCGGCGCGCCGGCATAATCGTGTCTGAGCGGCAGATAGGCCGCTTCGCCGGAAGTTACAGCGAAAGACATGCCAACCAGTTTCGCCAGCATGGGGTCGAGCGATGTGGTTTCTGTATCGAAGCAGAACAGCGCTGCCGATTTGAGCTTTTGCAGCCAGTGGTCGAAATCGGCTTCACCTAGCAGGGTCTGGTATTGGCGTTTTTGCACGGCGGCTGCGGCGAACAGGTCGGTGGGTGCGTGAGGCTGGGTGGGCTGGATCGACGCTGGTTGAACGGCTACCGCAGGCACCCCACCTGGCTGCTGAGGCTGGTCGAGTTCTCGTCGCCAGCTCTTGAAATCCAGGCGATCGAACAGTTCGATGAGTTTGACTTTGTCTTGCGGCTGTGGCGCGAGGTCGGTCAGATTCTCGCGGATGCCGACATCGCAGCGGATGGTGATCAGCTCGCGTGCCGTTGGCAGCCAGGACAGAGCTTTGCGCAGGTTCTCGCCGACCACGCCACCGATCTCGTCGGCATGGGCTACGATGTTGTCGAGTGAGCCGTACTGTTTTAGCCATTTAACTGCGGTCTTGGGGCCGACTTTTTCCACCCCCGGCACATTATCCGAGCTGTCGCCAATCAGAATCAGGTAGTCGACGATGAGGCCTGGCGGGATACCGAATTTTGCCTCGACGCCGGCGACGTCCAGCACCTCGTCACCCTTGCGGAAGGCGTTGGGCATGGTGTTGACTAGCGTCACATGCTCGTTCACCAGTTGTGCAATATCCTTGTCGCCGGTGGAGATGATGACGCGCATGCCTTCTCGTTCTGCCTGTTTCGCCAGGGCGCCCATGACGTCGTCGGCCTCGACGCCATCTTCAACGATCAGCGGCCAACCCATAGCCTTGATGGCGGCATGCAGCGGTTCTATCTGTGTACGCAAATCGTCCGGCATGGCGGCGCGGTTAGCCTTGTATTCCGGGTAGATGTCGTCGCGGAAGGTTTTGCCTTTGGCATCAAACACGCAGGCGCTATAATCGGCAGGGTAATCCTTGTGCAGTCGGCGTAACATGTTGAGCACGCCCTGGATGGCGCCGGTGGGCTCATTCTGGCGGTTACGTAGATCCGGCATGGCGTGAAATGCCCGATACAGATAGGATGAGCCATCGACCAATAACAACGTTTTCATATGGAATCCTGATATGGCTGTTACAAAAAAAATACCAAAAGTGATTGATCCGGAAATACTGGAACAAAGACACCCCTCTCACGAGTCGTGGCATGCATTCGAGATTATGTCAGAATTCGTCGATGCTACCGAACGACTCAAGCAGATCACCCCCGCTGTATCCATTTTTGGCAGCGCACGCACCAAGCCGGATCACCCCTATTACAAACTGACGGAAGATATTGCCAGAAAGCTTTCCGATGCCGGATTCAGCGTGATTTCCGGTGGCGGAGGCGGCATTATGGAGGCTGCCAACAAGGGCGCCTATTACGGAAGATCTGCCAGTGTCGGCTTGAATATTGCGTTGCCACATGAGCAGGTGAGCAATCCGTATCAGGATATCGGGATGAATTTCAGTCACTTTTTCATGCGCAAGGTGATGTTCGTCAAGAACGCTTCGGCCTATGTCGTGATGCCGGGCGGATTTGGCACGCTGGATGAGTTGATGGAGGCGCTGACATTGATTCAGACCAGCAAGACGCGCAAGATTCCGCTGATTCTGGTCTGTTCCGACTTCTGGAATGGCTTGCTGGAATGGCTCCGTAGCACACTCATTGCCCAGGGCATGGCTTTACCGGAAGATATGGATTTGATGCAGGTGATTGATGATCCGGATCAGGTGGTTGAGGCGATATTCCAGCATTACGAACATCGCGGTTTCGAGCCTTCACCGACCGAGCTGCAGATTCAGCTCTATCTGTAAGCACTGTGCAAGAATTAAACACAGCCCGCCATGCTTTCTTGATAGAATCAGTTTATCTTTCCATAGGTATTGAGTCATGTGCCGTATTCGATTGTTTCTTGGAGTTTTCTTGATGTTGCCAATGCTGGCTCAGGCGGCGGATAACATTCCTCCCGATCTTGAGCCGTTGCCGGATGTGCCGCCTCCGCCCATGATGCTGGACGGCGAAGGTGTGGATGAGCCGGAGGTGACGATCATCAAGAAAGATGACCAGACTGTCGAGGAATATCGCATCAACGGCGAGCTGTACATGCTGAAAATCACACCATCGCACGGTGTACCCTACTACCTGCAAAAAGAGGACAGGGATGGCGGCTGGTCGAGGTTTGATGGAGTGTCGCCACCACTGAGCATCCCTAAATGGGTCATTTTCCGATTTTAATCAGTTTGTTTTAATAAGGTAGACAGACGCAATCGGTAAAGCTGGGGCGCCTGTCTTGGATTTATGGCTGTATTTACCACCGTCACCGAAGCGCAATTGCATGCATGGCTGCTTAACTACCCACTGGGTGAGTTGCTCGAGCTTAAAGGCATTGCTTCCGGCATCACCAATACCAATTATTTTGTCACTACCACAACAGGTCGTTATGTACTGACACTGTTCGAGAAGAATACGGCCGAAGAGCTGCCTTATTTTCTCGATCTTATGAGCCATCTGGCGGAGCATGACATTCCTTGTCCGGCACCGGTGCGCACGCATGATGGTAATACCCTGGGCTTGCTCAACGGCAAGCCGGCAGCACTGGCGACTTGCCTACGCGGCAAGTCGGTAGAACAGCCCTTGGCCAGGCACTGCGAATCTATCGGCCGGGTTCTGGCAAAAATGCACGTTGCCGGTGCTTCGTTCGACAGGTCTATGACAAATCCTCGCGGCAGGGAATGGCGGATCAGTACTGCCGCCGAGCTGGCGCCTTTGATGGATGCCGAAACGGCCAGCCTGTTAAGCCATGAGCTTGATTATCATGCGGCGCATCCATTGAAAGATCTGCCCGAGGGCACCATTCATGCCGACCTCTTCCGCGATAACGTATTGTTTGACGGAGATGAACTCGGTGGCTTAATTGATTTCTACTATGCCTGTAACGATGCATTGTTGTACGACCTCGCAATTACTGTGAACGACTGGTGCATAACACAAGATGGTAGTCTTGATGCCGAAAGGGTGTGGGCCTTGCTGGCAGGCTATGAGCAGGTGCGTACGCTGTCTGTAGCAGAAAAGGCGGCGTGGCCGCTGATGCTGCGCATTGCTGCCATGCGTTTCTGGTTGTCACGCCTATATGACGCCTATTTTCCGTTGGAAGGCGAGTTGATTCATGCCAAGGATCCTCGGCATTTTCAGCGTATTCTGCAACAGCATATCCAGCAGGCAGAGGCCAGCGCCTCATCATGAGTGCGCCGCTTCCAGCAGACAGAAATCAGCCCTTGGGCCCTTTCAAGGCCGGCTTGGACTGGGTCTATCGCAGTGTCATGCTGTTCCGGAAAAATCCGCCCAAGTGGCTGATGCACGCGTTGTTGTATGTCATTCTGTTTGTCATGATGCCGTCCATCCCTGCCATGCCGGTACTGGTCAGCCTTGTCATCATTCTTTTCTGGCCGACTTTTCTGGCCCTGTTCATGGGAATTTACCGGGAAGCGGATCTGGGACGGGACACCGAACCCAGAGTACTGGTAGAGGAAATCAGGCCCAATTTCATCAGACTCATCACCTTGGGCGGCATGTGCCTGGCATACGGTATTCTGGCTGGTGTATTGGTTAAAACCGATACTGCCAGTCTGGCGGATCTGGTTAATCAGAAAGCTGAAGCGGAAGTACTGATGGCACAGGCAGTGCCGCTGATACTCAAGATGCTGCTCCTGTTGGCGCCGATGATCATGGCGAGCTGGTTTTCACCGATGCTGATTGCATTTCAGGGTTACCCGGTGCTGGAAGCCATTAAGCACAGCATCTGGCAGTGTGGCAAAAATATGATTGCCATTACAGTGGCCTGGGCCATACTCACCATTGCACTGCTTGTCCTGATGCTGGTGGCCGGTATCGTGATGAGCATCATCACTGCAATGTCGGCATTCGTCGGTGGGATTCTGATGGGTCTGGTGGTATTCGGCATGCTGCTGGTGATGACCTATTTTTTACTGGCTATCCAGTATTTCAGTTATCGCCATGTCTATTATCACCCGGAAGCCGCTTCAGCCGACGAATCTGACGAATCTGGCAATTCATTTTTTTAATCAGGCCTTTTCCAGTTTGGCATATTCCAGCGCTAGCCACTTCAAGCCTTCACGGCCGAAATTGATCTGCACGCGTAAGTCGCTGCTATTGCCCTCGTAACTCACGACTACACCCTGGCCGAATTTGCTGTGAGCCACTGACTGGCCGATTTTCCAGGGCAGGGCATCTTTCTGGCTGGGGGCTGGTACGTGATTCTGGCAGGCAACAGCCTGAGCCATTCTGGCTGGACTGGCAGTCGCGTTCAGGCGTTTGAGCAGTTCTTCCGGAATCTCATCAAGAAAGCGGGATGGGACCCCGTAACGCACCTGCCCATGCAGCATGCGGCTTTGTGCATGGCTTAAATATAGCCGCTGTCTTGCCCGCGTCACAGCGACGTACATCAAGCGCCGCTCTTCTTCCAGGCCGCTGGCTTCATACATGCTCTGTTCGTGTGGGCACAGGCCTTCCTCCAGGCCGCTGATAAAGACCGTTTTGAACTCCAGGCCTTTGGCCGAATGTACGGTCATTAACTGTAGCGCGTCGCGCCCCGCATCGGCCTGATGTTCGCCGGCTTCCAGGCTGGCGTGGCTGAGAAACTGTGTCAGCAGGGATTGTGTCTCGCCGTTTTCATCCACCTGTATGCCGATATCCTGATTCATGAAAGCGACTGCCGCATTAACCAGTTCGTCAAGATTGGCGATGCGGTCTTCGCCTTCCTTTTCGCCCAGATAATACTGGCGCAAACCCGAGAGGCTGCTTGCCAGTTCGGCCATTTCCGGCAGTGTCAGGCCGATGGATTCTTCCTGCATCTGTTTGATCAGCGCAACAAAGCCTTCAACACCTTTACCCGACCTGCCATCGCCGACTTTGCTGACGGCGGCCTGCCACAGGCTGCAGGATTGCTGGCGTGCCGATTCCTGCAGCTGCTCCAGGCTGCGGGCACCGATGCCGCGGGTCGGGAAGTTGATCACACGCAGTAATGCGGTGTCGTCCTCCGGGTTGGCAATCAGGCGCAGATAAGCCAGTGCGTGCTTGATCTCGGCACGCTCGAAGAAGCGCAAGCCGCCATAGACACGGTACGGCAGGCCAGCAGAAAATAAGGCATGTTCCAGCACGCGCGACTGGGCATTGGAGCGGTAGAGCAGAGCGATCTGGTTCAGGTCGACGCCTTCGGCGTGTAGCAGCTTGATTTCATCGACAATAAAATTCGCCTCGTCGATGTCGTTATAGGCCTGATAGACACGAATCGGCTCGCCTTTGCCGGCGGAGGTCCAGAGATTCTTGCCGAGCCGGTTGCGGTTGTGCGTGATAATGGCATTGGCGGCATCAAGGATATTACTGTGTGAGCGGTAGTTCTGTTCCAGCTTGACGATACTCTGCACATTGAAGTCCTGCTCCAGGTCGCGCATGTTGCCGGCCCGGGCGCCGCGAAAAGCATAGATCGACTGATCATCATCACCGACCGCGAAGATGCAGTTGTCTTGCCCTGCCAGCAGCTTCAGCCACAGGTACTGCAGGCGGTTGGTATCCTGAAACTCATCCACCAGTACATATTTGAAACGGTTCTGATAATGCTCACGGATGTGGGCATCGCGGCCCAGAAGTTCGTAGCAGCGCAACAATAACTCGGCAAAATCTGCCACGCCTTCACGTTGGCACTGTTTGTCGTATTCCTCGAAGATTTCGCGCATACGCTGAGAGTGGTTGTCATAGGCGTCTACGCTATGCGCACGCAAACCTTCTTCCTTGCAGCTGTTGATATAGCCCATGACCTGCTTGGCCGGGAACTTCTCGTCATCGATATTCATGATCTTCAACAGGCGCTTGATGCTGGAAAGCTGGTCCGCGCTGTCCAGAATCTGAAAGGTGGCAGGCAAACCTGCTTCACGATGGTGTGCGCGCAGCAGGCGGTTGCACAGACCGTGAAAGGTGCCGACCCACATGCCACGCGTGTTGATTGGCAGCATGGCCGACAGGCGTGACAGCATTTCTTTGGCGGCTTTGTTGGTAAAGGTGACGGCGAGCAAGCCCTGAGGCGAAACCTGACCAGTCTGAATCAGCCAGGCGATACGGGTAGTGAGCACTCGGGTTTTACCGCTGCCGGCACCGGCAAGAATCAGCGCCGATTGATGGGGCAGGGTGACGGCTTCAAGTTGTTTTTCGTTAAGACCGGTGAGCAGATTATCGGAGCTGGTTTGCATATTCATGCGTATTATTATCGCATGCAAACGCCTGAAGATTTGAGCTTTGGATTTTGAACTAAACTGGATATGACCCTGTCATATCAGCAGACGAGATGTTTTCGTCACCCGCTTCTCCTCCCTGAGCGGGTAGCCTTACTGATGAGGCTTCTCTACCCCGATTTCATCCCCTTTAAATCGGGGTTTTTTTTGCGCTGCGCATATGGATATTCTTGTATTCAGCTACTCCAAATATAGGTATGCTGATTTCACATTCTGAATACAGCATATTCCTAATTCAGAGCGCAGTCACTTGAATCGAGAAGACGCAGTATAGACTCAAATTTTTCCGGAAGTAAAGCGTGGCGTGCACGCACTGTCGCTATTCGCTGATTCTGCACTGGCCGGTATTCAATCCGCAAATAACAAAAGCCCCGCAACAGCGGGGCTTTTGTATGTCAGGCTTGCCGTTTGCAAGCGGCCGGATGGCCGCATTGCAGCCAGGCGGAACGATATTGATTACATCATGCCACCCATACCGCCCATGCCACCCATGTCCGGCATGGATGCGGCATCATCCTTCGGCAGTTCAGCAATCATGCACTCAGTGGTCAGCATCAGGCCAGCCACAGAAGCTGCGTGTTGCAGTGCGGTGCGTGTTACCTTGGTTGGATCCAGTACGCCCATTTCTACCATGTCGCCGTAGGTTTCGTTGGCGGCGTTATAGCCGTAGTTGCCCTTGCCGGCTGCAACATTGTTGACGACGACGGAAGGCTCATCACCAGCGTTGGCAACGATCTGGCGCAGCGGTTCTTCAACCGCGCGCAGCACGATCTTTACACCAGCATCCTGGTCGTGGTTGTCACCCTTGATCTTGGCAATGGCGGCACGTGCACGGATCAGGGCTACGCCACCACCGGCGACGATACCTTCTTCAACGGCGGCACGAGTTGCATGCAGCGCATCTTCAACACGGGCTTTCTTTTCCTTCATTTCGATTTCGGTGGTAGCACCGACCTTGATCACGGCAACACCACCAGCCAGTTTAGCTACGCGCTCTTGCAGTTTTTCACGGTCATAATCGCTGGTGGATTCTTCCGCTTGCTTCTTGATCTGCTCGATACGGGTCTTGATGTTGGATTCGTTGCCGGCACCGTCGATGATGATGGTGTTTTCCTTGCTGACTTCAATGCGCTTGGCCTGGCCCAGGTCTTCCAGCTTGATGTTTTCCAGCTTGAGGCCCAGTTCTTCAGCAATCACGGTACCACCGGTCAGGATGGCGATATCTTCCAGCATGGCCTTGCGACGGTCACCGAAGCCAGGTGCCTTGACGGCACAGGTCTTCAGGATGCCACGGATGTTGTTGACTACCAGGGTAGCCAGCGCTTCGCCGTCGATGTCTTCTGCGATAATCAGCAGCGGGCGACCAGCCTTGGCAACTTGTTCCAGAGCTGGTAACAGGTCACGGATGTTGGAAATCTTCTTGTCGTAGAGCAGTACGAACGGGTTGTCCAGCAGTGCGATCTGGCGATCGGCATTGTTGATGAAGTATGGGGACAGGTAGCCACGGTCGAATTGCATGCCTTCAACCACGTCCAGTTCATTTTGCAGACCGGAGCCATCTTCAACAGTAATCACGCCTTCCTTACCGACCTTATCCATGGCGTCAGCGATGATCTGGCCGATGGAAGCGTCGGAGTTGGCGGAAATGGAACCAACCTGCGCGATTTCCTTGCTGGTGGTGCATGGTTTGGACATGTTCTTCAGCTCGGCAACCGCAACTTCAACCGCCTTGTCAATACCGCGCTTCAGATCCATCGGATTCATGCCGGCGGCAACGGACTTCATACCTTCGCGGATGATGGCTTGTGCCAGTACGGTAGCAGTCGTCGTGCCGTCACCTGCGATATCGGAAGTCTTGGAAGCTACTTCCTTGACCATTTGTGCGCCCATGTTCTCGAACTTGTCCTTCAGCTCGATTTCCTTGGCGACAGATACACCGTCCTTGGTGATGGTAGGAGCACCGAAAGAGCGTTCCAGAACCACGTTACGGCCTTTAGGGCCCAGGGTTACCTTGACGGCATCGGCGAGTACATTCACGCCGGCAACCATTCTGTGGCGAACTTCGTCGCCGAATCTTACGTCTTTAGCAGCCATTATTTGTTTCTCCTAAAACTTTAGAAATGTTCAAAAGCAAGTATCTGGCTTTTAGCCTTCAATCACGCCCATCAGGTCTTCTTCACGCATCACCAGCAGTTCTTCGCCGTCCACCTTGACGGATTGGCCGGCATATTTGCCGAATAGCACCTTGTCGCCAACTTTGACATCAAGAGCAATCAGCTTGCCAGCATCATCTTTCTTGCCAGCGCCGACAGCAATAATTTCGCCTTGGTCCGGCTTTTCGGTGGCGGTGTCAGGGATGACGATGCCAGAAGCGGTAGTACGGACTTCTTCCAGTCTTTTGACGATCACGCGATCGTGTAAAGGACGAATTTTCATGAAATGCTCTCCTTGAGATTGATACGAAACACCCATCGCAACCTGGGCCGCGTGGAGTGATAGAAAATTTAACTAGGCAAGCGCTGTTAGCACTCTCGCCTATAGAGTGCTAATAATAAGGGCGGAACCGGATTATTTCAAGGGGTAACGTTGATAATGTAGTCAAAATTCTGGTCGGGATTAGACCAAGGCTGAGGATTGTGTGTTTGCTGTATTCTTGCTGATGGCCGGAGGCGGGGGCGATATCAGTTTTTCAAAAGCCCGTTTCAACCGTTCCACTCCTGTGGTTAACTCGGCATCGTTCAGGTTGCCGTAACCTAAACGTATGCCCTGTACTTTGGTATTTCCCTCGGAAAATAATGAGCCGGCAAGAATTCTGACCTCATATTTCAATGCTTCTTCGACAAGAGCGTCTATATCCACCATATCATGGACAGTCAGCCACATGGCCAGGCCTCCATCCGGCACCACAAAGCTCACATATTTGTCGAGATGCTGCTTGATCAGTTTTGAAAGTAAAAGGCGCCGTTCGTTATAAACCAGCACGGTGCGTCGGATGTGCCGCTTGATTTCGCCTGATTCCAGAAGCTCGGCAACAGCCAGTTCGGTGACATTGCTACCTTGGCGATCTATCAGCATGATGTCCGCCGCGCAGCGATCAATCACCTCGGCATGGGCAACGATATAGCCAATACGAAGTCCAGGTGCCAGAACCTTGGACATCGAGCCAACATAGATGACTCGCTCCCCATAGTCCATGCTGGCGATAGGCATCATCGGGCGGTGAGTGAAATGAAATTCGTGGTCGTAATCATCCTCGATAATGACGAAGTTGTATTTTTCTGCCAGCAGCAGCAACTTGAGGCGGCGGTCGGCCGGCATCATGACCGTTGTCGGGAACTGGTGGTGTGCCGTGAGATAGACGGCGCGAACGTTGCCATTTTTACAAATTGCTTCCACTTCCTCCGGGATCAGGCCGCGCCGATCGATAGCGACACCAACGACATTAGCGCCGGTTGATTGAAAGGCCATTCTGGCTGGAGGGTAGCAAAGATTTTCGACTATGACGGTGTCGCCTGATTTGGAGACCAGCCGCGCAGCGAGAAAGATTCCCATCTGTGTGCCTCTGACGATGCAGACATTCTCCACATCGGCATTCAGGCTTCTTTCAATATTGACCATATTGGCGATGGCCTGACGCAAAGTGAAGGTGCCTCTTGGGTCGCTGTAGGCCAGCCTGTTGGAGCGAGAGGATGCAATCAGCGCATGGCGAAATGCGCGGTAGAATATTTCGAACGGAATCAGCCTGGTGTCGGGGATTCCATCATCAAAATTGATGATGTTGTCTGATGGAATGGCGTCTTCATAAATCAATGGTTCGCCGTACATTTTGTACTGGGGCGCGCGCATATTCTCCTGCGGCAATTGCGTATGGCTTTGTTCGTGCTTGAAACTGGGGATGTCGGGCGCGACGAAAGTGCCTCTTTTATGCTCGGTGGAAAGCCAGCCCTGTGCTATCAGCTCGTCATATGCCTGGATAACGGTTTTTCTATTGACGTTCAGGTTTTTTGCCAGAAGCCTGGTGCCGGGCAACACGGTTCCCGGCAACAATCTGCCACGTTGAATCTCCTCAATTACCTTATTTGTAATTTGTAAATGAATTACAACATCCAGGTCGCGGTTGATTTCAATCTTAAGTTCCCAGGGACGTAACATGGTCATCCTCACTGAAATACATGATTGATCTGAAGCTCAATCAATGACAGACGAAAGCTATCATATGGGCAACTGTACCATCCAACTGGACCGGTGCATATTTTCGAACTGGACGACTATCCGGATGCAGGTTATTCACTAAAGTGCATGCATCCCTGCTTTTCACAATATCGATAGGCCGGGTATATGTAATAAAACAATAACTTTTCATGAGTATTGGAGATGATGAAATGAGAATCAAAAAAATTAATGCCATGTTAGGGCTGGCTGCGGGTGTGGCAATGGCAATGCCAATGGTTGCCTCTGCTGCTGCTGACCAGGAAGCTGCAATGAAAGACAAGAACAACTGGGTGCACCCACGCGGTCAGCACAACAACCAGGGCTACAGCCAGTTGAACCAGGTTAACAA